>PDWI01004312.1_pt1 | contig 38142 bp, 44 predicted proteins | sample 1430891 | NCBI WGS metagenome assembly PDWI01 (sample SAMN01162508, study PRJNA174530) | Oral metagenome, whole genome shotgun sequencing project. | biome: Marine environment; feature: Marine mammal; material: Swab sample of the gingival sulcus; isolation source: swab sample of gingival sulcus... | reverse complement strand
TGATCGCACCTATTGCGATGGAAGAAGGTCTGCGCTTCGCGATTCGCGAAGGTGGTCGTACTGTTGGCGCCGGTGTTGTCGCCAAGATTATCGAGTAAGCTTTTATACTCGACCCGAAAAACCCGGTGCAGCCAGGACTGCGCCGGGTTTTTTTATGCGTTTTCAATGATCGTATCGGTTCTCGCGCGAAATCTGCTCATTCAGTGTTAAAAAGTCATATAAAACGCCAATACCACATAGGCCGACCGTACACAAATACAAAAGCCCCGTCAGTATTTTTCCCTGATAAAAGCGGTGCGCGCCAAAGACGCCTAAGAAGGTGAGTAAAATCCAGCACAAGTTGTAATCGACTGCGCCAAAGCTGTAGCGGCGATCAGCGGAGCGCGCCATGGAGGGAATAAGAAATAAATCAATAATCCAGCCGACGAATAACAGCCCCAGGGTAAAAAACCAAATGGTTCCGGAAATTTGCCGGCCGTAGTAAAAACGGTGTGCGCCCATGAAGCCAAATATCCAGAGCAGGTAGCCCATCAGGGTTGAGTGGGTGCGGTCTTCGGAGTTCATTAATTGTTCCTCGTTGACAAAACTAATTGCAAGCTATCGAATGTTTTCCCTCGTTAAAAAACACGCCTGTTCCTTTGTTAAGAAGCCTCTATTGCCGTATTGAAAACAAAAAGCAACAAGCAGCTATTTGTTCGCGGTTAATATGCGGTAGAGTTCATCTTTTAAATGTACGCGCTTTATTTTTAGTTCTTCTTCGGCTTGTGTAGAGGCGGGAGTGACCTCATTTTCGATATTTTCCACCTCGCGAGTCAGGTCGTGGTATTCGTCGAACAGGCGACGGAAATGATGGTCGCTGATTTTCAGTTCGTGGATGCGCTCGCGAAGCTCGGGAAACTCGTGAACCAGGTCGTGGTGCTCTACTGTCATTACAGTGTCTCCTTGTGTTTTTTTTTAAGTGGCATCGAACATCTATCGTGGTGTGCAAATTGCGTAGTGTGAAAAATAGTTTCACTAAATTTATTTGCCAGCAATAAGAGTGTGCACTTTTTGTTATAGTCGCGCAAGCAGATTAAAAAATGGGCAATAAAAAAGGCCGCAAGGTGCGGCCTGTCAGTGAGAGCTGGTAATATTTACGGTGTGTTGATTTGTCGGCTGGAAAACAAAATAAAGCCAGTGGTGGCAATGGCGCCAGCGAGCCAGAAGGTGATAAAGCCTAAAGCAATGTGGGGGTGCGATGTAGCGGGTGTCAGTGACAGGCCAGCAGCCAGGGCGATCAGAACACCAATTGCCGCCACCAGTTTTATGCCGCAGCTTTGCTTGCCTTTATAGCGTGTTGTACCAGTTTGAGATTGCATAACGCCGTCCTAAAGAAATGGGTCTTAATCTACTGAACGAAAGATACCCAGCTTACAGGACTAATGTAAGGGCAGGTTGTAAAAACTGTGTGACGAATCACCGTTTGTTGATTATCAGGTCTATAGAGTGTGAACTTCGTCACATTTTAGGGGCTGGGCTCCCAGTGTTCAGCGAAATGGTGTTGAGCTTCAGGCTGCACGGGCGAGTTGGCGCAGCGCGTCGGTAAAGCTCGACCGCGAAGCTTTGGGTTTGAAAAGGCGATGACGGGTAGTGCTTGCGCTGCTGTTATGAGTGGGTTCGCTTGCATTTTGTCGGACTGCTCTGGGGGTGCGGTGAGTTCCCCATAAGGATTGCCGGTAAAGCGTAAGCCAACCCTGACTAACGGGGTATCATCTCAGTCGTCAGAGTTGTCTTAAAATATTTCCTAAATACAGTTGACACCGCTGCCAAGTGCCTCTAGACTTCGCACTCCTTTTTCGGGGGGCTCCTAAGCGGGTCTCTGGTTTTTTATTGAATGGAGTTTGATCAGGTGCAGAATCAACGTATTCGTATTCGCCTAAAGGCATTTGACCATCGACTGATCGACGCGTCGACTCAGGAGATCGTTGAAACCGCGCGCCGCACTGGTGCGCAAGTGAAGGGGCCTATCCCTCTTCCAACCCGGAAAGAGAAGTACACCGTACTTATCTCTCCACACGTAAACAAAGACGCACGTGATCAGTACGAAATCCGTACCCACAAGCGTCTCTTGGACATCGTGGAGCCTACTGAAAAAACAGTAGACGCCCTGATGAAATTGGACCTGGCAGCAGGTGTGGAAGTACAAATCAGTCTTGGTTAACGACAATTCGTAGCAGGACCTGCTCGGGGCAGGAACCCGGGTGTGTAACGCTCAGCAATGAGCGGCCATAGAGGGTAAGCCCCGTACACTGAGAGGTTAAGAAAATGACTATTGGTTTAGTCGGCCGTAAGTCCGGTATGACTCGTGTTTTTACCGATGAAGGCGTATCAGTTCCAGTAACCGTAGTGGAGGTATCTCCAAACCGCGTTACTCAAATCAAAGATCTCGATAGCGATGGCTATCGTGCTATTCAGGTTACGGCGGGTTCTCGTCGTGCCTCAAAAGTGAGTAAATCTGAAGCTGGGCATTTTGCCAAGGCGGGCGTTGAAGCAGGTCACGGCTTGTGGGAATTCCGTCTGGCAGAAGGTGAAGATGCGCCAGAGGTCGGCGTCGAGCTGACTGTAGAGCGTTTCGAAGCGGGCCAGGCGGTTGACGTAACTGGCAAGTCCAAAGGTAAGGGCTTTCAGGGTGGTGTGAAGCGCTGGAACTTCCGTATGCAGGATGCGACTCACGGCAACTCCCTGTCTCACCGTGCGCCGGGCTCTATCGGTCAGTGTCAAACGCCTGGTCGTGTCTTTAAGGGCAAGAAAATGGCGGGTCATATGGGTGCCGAGCGCGTGACCACGCAGGGTCTCGAAGTAGTGCGGGTCGATGCGGAGCGCAACCTCTTGTTGATCAAGGGAGCTGTTCCAGGCGCGCCGGGTGGGGACGTTATCGTTCGCCCAGCGGTTAAGGCTTAATCAGGGAGTCTCTAACGTGGAATTAAGTATTGTAAAGCCGGGTAATGGCGCAGCGGGTACTTTGTCAGTTTCTGATGAAGCCTTTGCCCGCGAATTTAACGAAGATCTGGTGCATCAGGTTGTGACCGCGTATATGGCGGGTGCTCGTCAAGGGACTCGCGCCCAGAAAAATCGCACCGCAGTGAGCGGTGGTGGTCGCAAGCCCTGGCGTCAAAAAGGTACAGGTCGTGCTCGTGCGGGCACCATTCGTTCGCCTATCTGGCGCAGCGGTGGCGTGACTTTCGCAGCGCAGCCCCAGGATCACTCGCAAAAAGTCAATCGCAAAATGTACCGCGCGGCGCTGCGCTCCATCATGTCAGAGCTGGCCCGTCAGGAGCGTTTGATTGTTCTGGAAAGTCTGGATCTTGAGCAGCCTAAAACCAAGCTGTTGGCCGCTCAGTTAAATGAGCTGGGTCTGGACAGTGTGTTGATTGTTGCCGATGAGGTGACCGAAAACCTGTATCTGGCAGCGCGCAACCTGCACAAGGTTGATGTTCGCGATGTGGCAGGCATTGATCCGGTCAGCCTGATTGCCTACGACAAGGTTGTGGTCACTGTGGATGCAGTGAAGAAGTTTGAGGAGATGTTGGGATGAACCAGGAGCGCATATTTGAAGTGCTGAGAAGCCCGCATATTTCAGAGAAAGCGGCCAACGCTGCTGATGCTGGCAACCAGTATGTATTCAAGGTGGCTGTGAATGCCAACAAGTCCGAGATTAAAAAGTCCGTAGAGCAGTTGTTCGACGTAAAGGTCGCTGCTGTGCGTACCTTAAAGGTGAAAGGTAAGGTCAAGCGCAACCGTTTCGGTTATAGCACCAAGCCCACCTGGAAGAAAGCGTATGTGCGACTGGAACAGGGTCAAGAAGTTGACCTGACCAGCGTAGAGTAAGGAGAGCATTGAAATGGCAGTTCTAAAGAGCAAGCCCACATCCGCAGGTCGTCGCCACGTTGTTCGCGTAATCAGCGACGAGCTGCACAAGGGTGCACCTTACAAGCCTCTGCTGGAGAAGCAGTCGCGCAACGGCGGTCGTAACAATAATGGTCGCATTACCACGCGCCACGTAGGCGGCGGTCACAAGCAGCACTATCGCGTGGTTGACTTCAAGCGCACCAAAGATGGTGTTCCCGCCAAGGTTGAGCGCATTGAGTACGACCCCAACCGCACGGCGCATATCGCCCTGCTGTTGTTCGCCGACGGGGAGCGTCGCTACATTTTGGCGCCCAAAGGTATTTCCGCTGGTGACGTGGTGCAATCTGGCTCCAGCGCACCCATCAAGACCGGTAACTGTTTGCCGCTGCGCAACATTCCCGTGGGTTCTGTGGTGCACGCGATTGAATTAAAGCCCGGCAAGGGTGCGCAGATGGCGCGCAGTGCCGGTGCTGCTGTGCAGCTGGTGGCGCGCGAGGGTCGTTACGCGACCTTGCGTCTGCGCTCTGGCGAGATGCGCAAAGTGTTGGCAGATTGCCGCGCAACACTGGGTGAGGTTTCCAACTCAGAGCACAGTCTGCGCAAGCTGGGTAAAGCGGGTGCAGCGCGCTGGCGCGGCGTTCGTCCTACCGTTCGCGGTGTGGCGATGAACCCGGTAGATCACCCCCATGGTGGTGGTGAAGGTCGTACCTCCGGTGGTCGTCACCCCGTGAGCCCATGGGGTACGCCGACCAAAGGTTACAAAACCCGTAAGAACAAGCGCACCAATGATCTGATTGTGCGCCGTCGCGGCAAGAAATAATTGCCGTTGCCGCTAACGAATAGATAGAGGAAGAAGACAGTGCCGCGTTCATTAAAGAAAGGCCCGTTTATTGACCTTCACCTGATGCAAAAGGTTGAAGCAGCTCTTGAGAGCAACGATCGTCGTCCGATCAAGACTTGGTCGCGTCGTTCCATGGTGTCACCGGATATGGTGGGCCTGACGATTGCTGTTCACAACGGTCGTCAGCACGTGCCCGTGTTGATTAACGAAGATATGGTTGGCCACAAGCTGGGCGAATTTGCGGTAACTCGCACGTTCAAAGGCCATATCGTAGACAAGAAAGCGAAGCGCTAAGTCGCTCCGGATACCAGGCGAGGTTAATACGATGGAAGTAGCAGCAAGGTTGAAAGGGGCGCGCATCTCGGCACAGAAGGCGCGCCTGGTTGCCGATCAGGTACGAGGTCTGCCGGTTGAGCAGGCTTTGGATATTCTCCAGTTCAGCCCTAAAAAGGGGGCGCATCTGGTGAAGAAGGTGTTGAATTCTGCGATTGCTAACGCAGAAAACAATGAAGGCGCAGATGTTGACGAGCTGAAAGTGTCAAGCATCTACGTGGATGAGGGTATGACCATGAAGCGTTTGCGCCCGCGCGCAAAGGGTCGTGCGGATCGCATTTTGAAGCGCTCCTGTCATATCACTGTAAAAGTCGCTGACGGCGAAAGCTAAGTTTAGGAGAAGACCAAATGGGTCAGAAAGTACATCCTGTCGGCATCCGGCTCGGTATTGTTAAAGATCACAACTCGATCTGGTATGCAGACAGCAAGAGCTACGCCAAACAGCTCGTTACCGATCTGGAAGTGCGTGAGTTTGTTGAAAATGAACTGAAAGATGCCTCTGTTAGCCGTGTGGTTATCGAGCGTCCAGCGCAAACAGCCCGTATCACCATTCACACAGCCCGTCCCGGCATCGTGATTGGCAAGAAAGGTGAAGACGTAGACAAGCTGCGCAGAAAGCTCAGCGCAAAGATGGGTGTGCCCGTGCACATCAATATCGAGGAAATTCGCAAGCCGGATCTGGATGCGAGGCTGGTCGCGCAAAACGTGGCGCAACAGCTTGAGCGTCGCGTCATGTTCCGTCGCGCCATGAAGCGTGTGGTTCAAAACGCGATGCGCCAGGGCGCCGAGGGCATCAAGGTGCAAATCGGTGGTCGCTTGGGCGGTGCGGAAATCGCGCGTTCTGAATGGTATCGCGAAGGTCGTGTGCCTCTGCACACGCTGCGCGCTGATATCGACTACGCGACTTACGAAGCCAGCACCACCTACGGCATTTTGGGTGTGAAAGTCTGGATTTTCAAAGGTGAAGTACTGGGCAATGATGACCAGTCTGAACCTGCTAAAAAGTCAGCTACTAATTAAGGGTTACGCACATGTTACAACCAAAGCGTACAAAGTTTCGTAAAACGCAGAAAGGCCGCAACCGCGGTCTTGCGCACCGCGGCAGCAAAGTCAGCTTCGGTGAGTATGGCCTCAAGGCCACAGGTCGCGGCCGCATCACTGCCCGTCAAATTGAGGCAGCGCGTCGTGCTATGACTCGTCACATTAAGCGTGGCGGTAAAATCTGGATTCGTGTATTTCCAGACAAGCCCATCACTGGTAAGCCTTTAGAGGTTCGTCAGGGTAAAGGTAAGGGTAACGTGGAGTATTGGGTTGCCCAGATTCAGCCAGGTAAGGTGCTGTATGAAGTGCAGGGTGTTCCCGAGCAGTTGGCGCGCGAAGCGTTTGCGCTGGCAGCGGCGAAAATTCCTGTGGCAACCACATTTGTTAAACGGTCGGTGATGTGATGAAAGCGAGTAAATTGCGTGAAAAGTCCGCAGAGGACCTGAACAAAGAGCTGCTCAAGTTGCGTGAAGAGCAATTTAAGCTGCGCGTTCAAAAGTCAACGGGGCAGTTGGGGCAGACGCACTTGCTCAAGCAAACCCAGAAAGAGATCGCGCGTGTAAAGACTGTGCTCAACGAAAAGGCAGGTGATTAAGAATGGCAGCTTCAGAGAACACAACCCGTACTGCAACCGGTAAAGTTGTGAGTAACAAGATGGACAAGTCCATCACCGTTTTGATCGAGCGCCGGGTAAAGCACCCCGTGTACGGCAAGTACATGACTCGCTCATCGAAGATTCGTGCGCACGACGAAAACAACGAGTGCAGCATCGGTGATACCGTTACTGTGGCGGAGTGTCGCCCACTGTCCAAGACCAAGAGCTGGACATTGAGTGAAGTTGTTGAGCGAGTAGCTCAGGTTTAACCGACAATTTGTGCGGTAAGGTCCGCAGTTTGGAGTTAAGAAAATGATTCAGACACAGTCATATTTGGAAGTTGCGGATAACAGCGGTGCGCGTCGTGTGATGTGCATTAAGGTGTTGGGTGGCTCCAAGCGTCGCTACGCCCGCGTTGGTGATCTCATCAAAGTTACCGTCAAGGAAGCTATTCCCCGCGGTAAGGTGAAGAAAGGTCAAGTAATGACAGCGGTTGTAGTGCGCACCAAGAAAGGTGTTCGCCGTCAAGACGGGTCACTCATCAAGTTTGACGACAATGCCGCAGTACTGCTGAACGCGCAGGAAGCGCCTATCGGTACACGTATTTTTGGCCCGGTAACTCGCGAGTTGCGCGGTGAAAAATTCATGAAGATTATTTCTCTGGCGCCGGAAGTTATCTGAGCGAGCCAACGAGAGGGGACGAAAGCGAAATGTTAAAGATCAAAAGGGACGACGAAGTCATCATCCTGGCTGGTAAGGATAAGGGCAAGCGCGGCACCGTGCGCAAAGTTCTGACCGACAACCGTCTGTTGGTGTCTGGCGTCAACATGATTAAAAAGCACACCAAGCCCAACCCAAACATGGGTGTCGCTGGTGGCATTGTTGAGAAAGAGGCGCCCATTCAAGTGTCGAATGTCGCTATCTTCAACCCCAGCACCAACAAAGCTGACCGGGTGGGTTTTAAAACTGAAGATGGTAAAAAAGTGCGTATCTTCAAATCCAGTGGCGAAGTGATTGACTCTTAAGCGCGAGCTGACCGAGTTTAAAGGTAAAGAACATGGCAACGTTGAAAGACAAATATGTAACTGAGATCGCCCCGAAACTGAAGGACGAACTCAAGCTTGAAAATGTAATGGAAGTGCCTCGCATCACCAAAATCACCCTGAACATGGGCGTAGGTGAGGCTTTGGGCGACAAAAAAGTGTTGGAAAACGCAGTGGCTGACATGACAAAGATCGCCGGTCAAAAGCCTGTGGTTACCAAGGCGCGCAAATCTATTGCAGGTTTTAAAGTGCGTGATGGCTGGCCGATTGGCTGTAAAGTGACCTTGCGCTCTGACCGCATGTACGAATTTCTGGAGCGTTTGATCAGTATCGCAATTCCACGTATTCGTGATTTCCGTGGTATCAGCCCCAAGTCTTTCGACGGTCGCGGTAATTTCGCAATGGGCGTCACCGAGCAGATCATCTTCCCTGAGATCGATTACGATCAGGTCGATGCTCTGCGCGGCATGGATATCACCATTACTACAACAGCGCGTAATGACGACGAAGGTCGTGCACTGCTGCGTGCGTTTAATTTCCCGCTGAAAGGTTAAGAGGCTTTATTAATGGCTAAGAAATCCATGATTGCGCGCGAAGTCAAACGCGCCAAGAAAGTTGCCAAATACGCTGAAAAGCGCGCTCGCTTGAAGGCAGTTATCGTCGACGTGAATGCGTCTGACGACGATAAGTGGGAGGCGCAGATGGCGCTGCAAAAGCTGCCTCGCGATGCCAGCCCGGTGCGTCAAATGCGTCGCTGCCAGGTCACTGGCCGTCCCCACGCGGTGTATCGCAAATTCGGCCTGTGCCGTAACAAATTACGCGAAGCTGCTATGCGCGGCGACGTACCCGGCCTTGTGAAGTCAAGCTGGTAAGGAGAGAACGACCATGAGTATGCAAGATCCTATTTCCGATATGCTGACACGCATTCGCAACGCACAAATGGCCGGTAAAACCGACGTCGATGTGCCTGCGTCCAAGCTGAAGGCTTCTGTTGCCGCTGTATTGCTGGAAGAAGGCTACATCGCCTCTTTTGAGAAAGTTGAAGTCGATGGTAAGTCGGTATTGCGTGTTGCACTGAAGTACTATGAAGGTAAGCCCGTTATTGCCGAGATCGACCGCGTGAGCCGTCCCGGTCTGCGCAGTTACGCGAGCAAGGATGAACTGCCAAGCGTGCGCGGTGGTTTGGGCGTAGCGATTGTTTCCACCTCTAAAGGTGTGATGAGTGATCGCGCTGCACGCGCTCAGGGTATCGGTGGCGAAGTGCTTTGCACCGTTTTCTAAGATTGAATTGATTTAAAGAGCATTCGAAATGTCTAGAGTCGCAAATAATCCGGTAACCCTGCCTAAGGGTGTGGAAATCAAGCTGTCCGGCCGTGACCTCACTGTCAAAGGTGGTAAAGGTTCGCTGGATCTGGTTCTCACCGAGGGTGTAGAAGTTAACCAGGATGACAACGTTCTGACGATCTCGTATCAAGACGATAGCGTTAAAGCCATGGCGGGTACAACTCGCGCACTGCTTAACAACATGGTCATCGGTGTGAGCGAAGGTTGGGAGAAAAAACTGGTTTTGAACGGCGTTGGTTATCGTGCCAAAGCGTCCGGCAAAACAGTCAACCTCACGTTAGGTTTGTCACACCCTGTTGACTACACGCTGCCTGAAGGCGTTACCGCTGAAACTCCCTCACAAACTGAGGTGGTTGTTAAAGGTGTCGATAAGCAGGCTGTTGGTCACGCTGCCGCGGAAATCCGCAGCTTCCGTCCGCCAGAGCCTTACAAGGGCAAGGGTATTCGTTACGCCGATGAGTATGTTCGTCGTAAAGAAGCCAAGAAGAAATAGGTAAAGCAATGAGCGTAAAAAATGATTCAAGATTGCGTCGCGCCCGTCGTTCTCGCGCGCGCATCCGTAAACTGGGCGCCACTCGTTTGAGCGTACACCGCACTCCACGGCACATTTATGCTCAAGTGATTGCTCCTGAAGGTGATAAAGTGCTGGTGAGCGCTTCTACTTTGGACAGCAGCTTGCGCAGCGGCAAGACCGGCAACATAGAAGCCGCGGCCGCGGTGGGTAAACTGGTGGCAGAGCGCGCCAAACAAGCGGGTATTGAAAAAGTGGCATTTGATCGCGGTGGCTATAAATACCACGGTCGTATCAAGGCGCTGGCCGATGCGGCGCGCGAAAACGGACTGGAGTTGTAGGATAGCATTATGGCTTTCAATGAGCAGAAAAAGCAGCAGACCGAAGGCGATCTGCAAGAGAAGCTGGTTCAGGTTAACCGCGTTGCTAAAGTGGTAAAGGGTGGCCGAATTTTTGGTTTTACCGCGCTGACAGTAGTTGGTGACGGTAAAGGCAAAGTGGGTTTTGGCCGCGGCAAAGCGCGCGAGGTGCCTGTCGCCATTCAGAAGGCGATGGAAGCAGCACGTCGTAACATGATTCAGGTTGAGTTGAACAACGGTACTATCCAGTACCCTGTGAAAGCTCGTCACGGCGCTTCCAAAGTGTACATGCAGCCGGCCTCCGAAGGTACGGGTGTTATCGCCGGTGGCGCGATGCGTGCCGTACTTGAGATAGCCGGTGTCAACAACGTACTGGCCAAGTGTTATGGCTCGACCAATCCTGTCAACGTGGTTCGCGCGACCTTTAATGGCCTGCGCGACATGGTTGCACCGGAAGACGTTGCGGCGAAACGCGGCAAGTCTGTCGAAGAAATTCTGAATTAATACGGGAGTTGCTGATAATGAGCAAGGCAACAGTCAAAGTGACGCAGGTGAAAAGTATTCACGGTCGCCTGAAAGCACACAAAGCCTGTGTGACGGGTTTGGGCTTGCGTCGTATTGGCCACACGGTTGAAGTGGAAGACACGCCATCCGTGCGGGGAATGATTAACAAAGCCAGCTACTTGCTGCGCGTAGAGGACTAAACCATGTCTGATGTAATGCGACTAAACAGCTTGAGCCCAGCGCCCGGTGCTCGCAAAGCGGGTAAGCGCGTGGGTCGTGGTATCGGCAGTGGTGTGGGTAAAACCGCCGGTCGCGGTCACAAAGGTCAAAAGTCTCGTTCCGGTGGCAGTGTTAAGCCCGGTTTCGAGGGTGGCCAGATGCCGCTGCAAAAGCGTTTGCCAAAGTATGGCTTCAGCTCGCGCATAGCCCGTACTACCGCACAGGTTCGTCTGGCTGAACTGGCCAAAGTAAAGGCTGACGTGATCGACGTGGCAGCGCTGAAAGATGCCGACCTTATCAAGAGCAACATCACGCGCGCACGGGTTTTCCTGTCTGGCGAGTTGAACAAAGCCGTAACTGTAAAAGGTTTGGCGGTCACCAAAGGTGCTCGCGAAGCTATTGAGAAAGCAGGCGGAAAAGTCGAGGACTAAATGGCAACTGGGCAAACTGCGGCGGGTAACAAGTCAGGCATGGGCGAGCTTTTTGCTCGCCTTCGCTTCGTTTTACTGGCCATTATTGTATACCGCATCGGCACCCATATTCCGGTGCCCGGTCTTGATCCTGCCCAGTTGGAAGCACTTTTTAACTCGCAGCAGGGCACGATTTTAGGCCTGGCGAATATGTTCTCCGGTGGTGCACTGGAGCGTATGAGTGTGCTGGCGTTGGGGATTATGCCCTATATTTCCGCCAGCATTATCATGCAGTTGATGTCGGCGGTGAATCCGCAGCTCGAAGCGCTGAAAAAAGAAGGCGAGTCGGGCAGGCGTAAAATCAGTCAGTATACGCGCTATCTGACGGTGGTATTGGCGATTGTGCAGGCCACTGGTATGACTGTGGGCATGGCGAATCAGGGCATGGCCTACAGTGCCAGCTTTGTGTTTTATGTGATCGCAATTACTTCGCTGGTGACCGGCGCAGTGTTTATGATGTGGCTGGGTGAGCAGATCACCGAACGCGGAATAGGCAACGGTATTTCCCTGCTGATCTTCGCCGGTATTGTGGCGGGTCTGCCCGCAGCGATTGGGCAGGCATTGGAGCAGGCTCGCCAGGGTGAACTCAATATTTTAGTGCTGTTGTTTATGCTGGCACTGGCGATAGCGGTGATTTACCTGATCGTGTTTATCGAGCGCGGTCAGCGTCGTATCACGGTAAACTATGCCAAGCGGCAGCAGGGCAGGCGCATGTACCAGGCGCAGAGCTCGCATCTGCCGTTAAAGGTGAATATGTCCGGCGTTATTCCGGCGATTTTTGCCAGCAGTATTTTGCTGTTCCCCGCGTCTATTGCGCAGTGGTTCGGCAATTCAGAGAGTGCGGCCTCTGATTGGTTGCAGAGTGTGTCAGTGGCGCTTGGCCCTGGTCAGCCGCTGAACATTTTGTTGTTCACGGTGATGATTGTGTTCTTCTGCTTCTTCTACACGGCGTTGATGTTCAACCCCCAGGAAGTGGCCGAAAACTTGAAGCGCTCCGGCGCCTTTGTACCGGGTATTCGCCCCGGTAAGCACACCGCCAACTACATCGATGGTGTGCTGACACGCCTGACAGTGTTTGGTTCGATTTACATTGCTTTGGTGTGTTTATTGCCCCAGTTTCTGGTGGTGATGTGGAATGTGCCCTTTTATTTGGGCGGTACCTCGCTGCTGATTGTGGTGGTTGTGGTGATGGATTTTATGGCCCAGGTTCAAAGCCATTTGATGAGTCATCAGTATGACTCGGTGATGAAGAAGGCCAATCTCAAAAACTACGGATCAGGTCGCGGCCGTTAAGGTCAGGCGGTTTAGGAGACAGAAAATGAAAGTTCGCGCTTCAGTGAAAAAGATTTGCAGAAACTGCAAAGTCGTTAAACGCAAAGGTATTGTACGTGTGATCTGCGAAACAGATCCTCGCCACAAACAGCGTCAAGGCTAACAAGTGGCAACGCCTTTACAGGCGGTGCTTGTTTTTTACTATTTAGGTAGGTATAATGCTGCGCCTTTCGCGACCGGTAAATCGCCGGTTCGTCGCGTAGCTCTAGTCACAAAACGGAGAAAGATGGATGGCTCGTATCGCCGGCGTCAACATACCCGATAACAAACATGCTGTTATCTCATTGACTTACATTTACGGTGTGGGTCGCACTCAGGCCAAGCGCCTGTGTGCTGCCAATGGCATCGAAGAATCTACACGCATCGCTGACTTGTCAGACGAGCAAATGGATGCGCTGCGCTCGCAGGTGTCTGAAATGACTGTAGAAGGTGATTTGCGCCGGGAAGTGTCCATGAACATCAAACGCTTGATGGACTTGGGCTGCAACCGCGGTCTGCGTCACCGTAAAGGTCTGCCTCTGCGCGGCCAGCGTACCAAAACTAATGCGCGTACTCGCAAGGGGCCGCGTAAGCCGATTCGCAAGTAATACTGCTTGCGAATTCTTCTTTTAGTGTAGCTGCACCGCGTGCAGTGTCGATATTAAATCAGGATTAACTTATGGCAAAGCCAGGTGCTAAAAGCACTCGTAAAAAGGTCTCCAAGACCGTTGTTGACGGTGTTGCGCACATTCACGCATCGTTCAACAACACCATCGTAACGATTACCGATCGTCAGGGCAATACACTGAGCTGGGCAACCGCCGGTGGTTCAGGTTTCCGCGGTTCGCGTAAGAGTACACCTTTTGCCGCACAGGTGGCAGCGGAGCGTGCCGGTGAAGCCGCATTGGAATACGGTCTGAAAAACCTGGATGTGCAGGTTAAAGGCCCAGGGCCTGGCCGCGAATCAGCGATTCGTGCGCTCAATGGCTGCGGTTATAAAATCAGCAACATCACCGACGTAACGCCGATACCACACAACGGCTGTCGTCCTCCCAAGAAACGTCGCGCGTAAGGCTCAAGGAATTAGTTATGGCTCGATATATTGGTCCCAAGTGCAAATTGTCACGTCGTGAAGGTACTGATCTTTTTCTGAAAAGCGGTACACGTGCACTGGAAAGCAAATGTAAACTCGAAAATGCACCCGGTCAGCACGGTGCCCGTCGTGGCCGTCTGTCTGACTACGGTGTGCAGTTGCGTGAAAAGCAAAAGGTTCGTCGTATCTACGGCGTGCTGGAAAGGCAATTCCGCAACTACTACAAAAAAGCGGCGCGCATGAAAGGCGCTACCGGTGAAAACCTGTTGCAGTTGTTGGAATCCCGTTTAGATAACGTGGTGTACCGCATGGGGTTTGGTTGCACCCGCTCTGAAGCGCGTCAGTTGGTGTCTCACAAAGCGATTTTGGTGAACGGTGCAGCGGTTAACGTACCTTCTTATCAAGTTCGCCCCGGTGATGTGGTCTCATTGCGTGAAAAGGCTAAAAAGCAATTGCGTGTACAGTCTGCTTTAGCATTGGCGGCACAGCGTGGTGAAAGCGAATGGCTGGATGTGAACACAGACAAGCTCGAAGGTGTGTTCAAGTCTATGCCTGATCGTATCGATCTGTCTTCGGAAATTAACGAGAGCTTGATCGTGGAACTTTACTCTAAGTAAAGCCATCGTTTAACTCTACTCAAACTTAGCAGGTACATATATGCACAGTGCAGTGACTGAATTTCTCACCCCCCGACACATTAAAGTCGATGAAGTGAACAGCACCCGTGCGCGCGTGACCTTGGAGCCGCTTGAGCGTGGTTTTGGTCACACGCTGGGTAACGCGCTGCGTCGCATTTTGCTCTCCTCCATGCCGGGCTGTGCCATCACTGAAGTACAAATTGATGGTGTGTTACACGAGTACAGCGCGATTGAAGGTGTGCAAGAGGACGTTATCGAAATCTTGCTGAACCTGAAGGGCGTTGCGCTGGTACTAAATGGTAAGGACGAAGCTGAATTAGTGATTAACAAAACTGGCGCTGGTGTGGTGACAGCCGGTGATATTCAGCTCGATCACGATGTGGAAGTGCGCAACCCGGAGCACGTTATTTGTCATTTGAACGGCGACTCCAGTATTGCTATCCGTCTGAAAGTCATGCGCGGTCGTGGCTATTCGCCCGCTGACTCACGCATTGATGCCGAAGAGGAAACCCGCTCTATTGGTCGCTTACAGTTGGACGCCACGTTCTCGCCGGTTTACCGCGTTTCCTACGTGGTGGAAGCAGCACGTGTTGAACAGCGTACCGACCTGGACAAACTGATTCTCGATCTGCAAACCAACGGCACCATCGATCCCGAAGAGGCGATTCGCCGTGCTGCCACCATCTTGCAGCAGCAGTTGGCGGTGTTTGTTGACCTTGAAAGTGAAAAAGAAGCCGAGACTGTGGAAGAAGAGGATGAGGTTGATCCCATCCTGTTGCGTCCCGTAGATGATCTTGAGCTGACAGTGCGCTCCGCGAACTGTTTGAAAGCGGAAAACATCTACTACATTGGTGACCTGGTGCAGCGCACAGAAGTTGAACTGCTCAAAACCCCGAATCTGGGCAAGAAGTCTTTGACCGAAATAAAAGACGTGCTGGCCTCTCGCGGTTTGTCACTGGGCATGCGCCTGGATAACTGGCCGCCTGCTAGCTTGAAAAACGACGAGCGCGTTCTGTCTGCCTAAGATAGAACGATAGCTACCCCAAACTATTGCTGCGATAGCACTGATTTTAAAGGAACGGAAAAATGCGTCATCGTCACAGTGGACGTCAACTGAACAGAAACAGCTCACACCGCAAGGCCATGTTCCGCAATATGGCTGCGTCTTTAGTGGAGCACGAACTGATTAAAACTACCCTGCCCAAAGCCAAGGAGCTGCGTGGCTACGCCGAGCCTCTGATTACGCTGGCCAAAGAGGACAGTGTTGCCAACCGTCGTCTGGCATTTGATCGCGTACGCAACAAAGCGGTGGTGGGTAAATTGTTTAGCGAGCTGGGCCCACGTTACAAAACCCGCCCTGGTGGTTATATCCGCATTTTGAAGTGCGGCTACCGCGCTGGCGATAAGGCACCTATGGCTTACGTAGAACTGGTCGATCGCCCGCAGCCTGAGCTGGGTGACGACGAGGACTGAGTTCATCGTGCATAAAAAAACCGAGGCTTGCCTCGGTTTTTTTATGCCTGTTTACAGGCATTTTTCCTGGCGCGCAAAACAAGCCCGGATATTTTACAAACTGTGCCTAAATGGTTTTTCGAAAAAAATGACTTCGAATCTTGCCCAAAATCATTCAAACCGTAGCTACCGCTACGCTTTTCATGATGTTTGAGCAACCTTCTTTGTCCTTTTTATTCGGCGCGTCCATGCGCCTCACCCCTGCGGGGCTAACGTGAAATTTCTTTCCAGAAGAAATTTTCCCGAAAACTCCATTTACTGGTGAAATATCCGGGCAAGCCAGGTGCAAATCACTCGGTTTCTAACGGCTTGTTGCCGCGATGGACCAGATAATACAGCGCGGGCAACACAAACAGGGTCAGTGCTGTGGCGCTGATAAGCCCGCCGATGACTACCGTTGCCAGGGGGCGCTGTACCTCAGCGCCTGTACCCGTATTCAGCGCCATGGGTACAAAACCCAAGCTGGCCACCAGCGCGGTCATTAACACCGGGCGCAGACGCATCACCGCGCCCTGTATAATTGCCTGTATTAGCGGTAGGGAGGATTGCTGGGCGAGGTTTCTGATAACCGTGAGCATTACCAGGCCGTTTAACACTGCAACACCAGAGAGGGCGATAAAGCCAACGCTGGCCGAGATGGACAAAGGCATGTCTCTAAACCACAGGCTCAATACACCGCCGCAAATGGCCAGAGGTACACCGCTAAAAATAATGAGTGCGTCTTTGAGCGAAGCAAATGCTGCACTTAGCAATGCCAGTATGGTCAACAAGACCAGCGGCACGACCAGGTAAAGTCGCGCGGTGGCGGATTCCAGCTGCTCAAAGGTGCCGCCGTATTCCACCCAGTAGCCCGCTGGCAGGGTGACGTCTCGGGCGATACGGTGTTTTACCTCCTCAACAAAGCTCCCTAAATCCCGCCCGCGTATATTGGCGCTGACCACCAGGCGGCGCTTGCCGTTTTCGCGGCTGATTTGTGCAGGCCCCGGCGCTATATCCAGGTTTGCGGCCTCACCGAGCGGCAGGTACTCTCCATTGGATAAAGGCACAGGCAGATACTTGAGTTGTTCGATATCCGCGCGGGTAGATTCGGCCAAGCGTACAACCAATTCAAATCGGCGGTCGCCTTCGTAGATAAGACCTGCGGTTTCGCCACCAATGGCAGAGGCCACCCAGTCTTGCAGGTCCGCAACATTTAAACCGTAGCGTCCGAGCGTGGTTCTGTTGGGGGTAATAGAAAGTGTGCGCAGGCCGCTTAAGGGTTCGATTTGAATATCTTCGGCGCCTGCGATGTTAGTGAGCACGGCGCTTACCTGCTTGGCGAGTTGCTTAAGCGTTGCCATATCATCGCCGAACAGTTTTATCCCAAGGTCGGAGCGAACGCCTGAAATCAGTTCATTAAACCTCAGTGCAATGGGCTGACTAAAGGCATAGGAGCTGCCTGGTATTTCCTCGACTTGATGGCTGATTTCCTCCAGCAAGGTCTCGTAGGTCTTGCCGGGGTTTGGCCAGTCGGCTCTGGGTTTTAATATGACATAGCCGTCGGCGATACCGGGGGGCATGGGGTCGGTGGCAACTTCCGCTGTGCCGATGCGGCTAAAGACGTGCGCCACTTCGGGTCGCGTGGCGACCTGTTTGTCGATATAACGCTGCATGGCGATGGATTGCTCAAGCCCTGTGCCAGAGATACGGATGCTCTGCACCGCGAAGTCGCCTTCATTGAGCTGTGGTACAAATTCTGAGCCCAGTCTGTTTAAGAGAGCCACACTGGCGATAAAACAGGCTATAGCGATACCGATAACGCCCAAGGGTTTTTTCAGTACGGCGGTCAGGGCTTTTTCATACTGCACTCTGGCAAAATCGATACCCGATTTGTCACCTAGTTTGAGGGGTTTGTTGAGTAATAACACGAGTGCGGCGGGCACCACTGTCAGGGACAGCAACATTGCAGCGAGCAGAGCCATGACCACGGTGATTGCCATGGGGTGAAACATTTTTCCCTCTACGCCGGTCAGGGTAAAAATCGGTACGTAAACCACCGTGATGATGGCGATACCCACGACGCTTGGTTTGATAACCTCTTTGGTGGCCTGAAAAACCACTTTGCTGCGTTGTTGAATATCCAGTGCGCCATTTTTTTGCGCCTGTGCCATACGGCGAAGCGTGTTTTCCACGATGATAATACTGCCATCGACGATCAGTCCAAAATCCAATGCGCCGAGGCTCATCAGGTTTGCTGAAACCCGTGTCTGTACCATGCCGCTAATTGTGGCTAACATCGCCAGTGGAATCACCGCCGCAGTGATGAGCGCGGCGCGTAAATTGCCCAGCATCAGAAATAAAATGACAATGACCAGCAGCGCACCTTCCAGCAGGTTTTTTGTTACCGTGTTAATGGTTTTGTTGATAAGTGTGGTGCGGTCGTAAACGGCAGTGGCGCTGACACCTTCAGGCAGTGAGCTTTGCAGCGCGTCTAATTTTTTGGCGATGGCTCGGGCGACGACGCGCGAGTTTTCACCCATTAGCATCATCGCCGTGCCAAGTACTGTTTCCTCACCATTGAACAGCGCGGCGCCGCTGCGCAGCGCATTGCCGATGCTGATGTCGGCAATATCGCCAACCCGGATAGGAACACTGTTGTGCTCCGTCACAATCACCTGCTTGATATCGTCTATGCTGCGCAGTTGGCCGGGGGAGCGCACCAGCAACTGCTGGCCATTGCGTTCTATATAACCCGCGCCTCGGTTATCATTGTTTGCACTCAATGCCTTGCTTAGCTGGGCAATGGATATCTGGTAATACAGCAGTTTGGCGGGGTCGGGGTTTACATGGTATTGCTTGGTATGCCCGCCGATACTGTTTACCTCGATAACCCCTTTGACCTGCGCCAGTTGCGGTTTGATAATCCAGTCCTGCACTTCCCGCAGCGCGGTGGCATCCCAGGGCTGTCCGTCTGCCTGTGTGCTGCCGGGTTCAGCCTGCACGGTATACATGAATATCTCACCGAGCCCCGTGGAAATGGGGCTCATCTGGGGTGTCAGCCCCGCGGGCAGTTCATCGCTTACCGTGGCGAGGCGAATATTCACCAGATTTCTGGCGGTGAGAATGTCCGTGCCTTCCTCAAACACGGCGGTGACCTGCGACAAGCCGTAGCGCGACAATGAACGCGAATAACTGAGCCCCGGCAGGCCGTACAGCGCAGTTTCTATCGGGTAGCTGATGCGCTGCTCTACTTCAAGCGGCGAATAACCCGGCGCCACAGTGTTGATTTGCACCTGCACATTGGTGATGTCGGGTGCCGCGTCGATGGGAAGCTTTTGTAGGCTGAGCCAGCCCGTAACAATGATGAGTAGCCCCAAAGACAACATCAAAATCCGTCGCTCGACGGCGGTGCGAATGATCGAGTCAATCATAATGTGTCCTAATGACTGTGTCCTGCGGTGGATTTTTCAAGTTCTGCTTTGAGCACATAACTGTTGTGAAAGACATAGACATCGTTGGCTTTGAGTCCCTGCAATATTTCTGTATAGCGGTCATCCGCTCGACCTGTAAGTACCGGGGTAAAGCGGTAGTGGTCATGGTCTTTCACAAAAACGCCGAGTTGTTCGTCCACTTTTTGCAGGGCGCTGTTGTGCACGGCCAGCGCCACAGCATCTTCGTCGAGCACGATGTGTCCTTCGACCATCAACCCCGGAGACAGGGAGGCGGCGCTGTTGTTCACGCTGACCCGGGCGATCTTATAGGGCTTGTCGATCACCGGAATAACGTGGCTGACAGAGCTGATAAGCTCTCTACCCTGGGCGACGATATGTGCGGTAAGTCCAGCGCTTACCCGGTCAAGCTGTTCGGGATAAATACGCAGCTCCGCCCAGAGCTGGTCGTAGCTTGCAATGGTGAACAGGATTTGCTCGCGCGCGGATTCACCGCGGTTGGCGTGACGTTGAATAATCGTTCCGGAAATGGGCGCTTCCAGAGTGTAGTTTTTCAAGCTGCTGTCAGATTCCACTTCCGCCATCACATCACCCGCGCTGACCCTGTCGCCAACATCCACACTCACGCTGCGCAACATGCCGGGGAAACGGGCGCGCACGTGACTGAGCTGATCGGCGCCGAGTTGCAAGGTGCCAAAGCTGGTGATGGTGCGGTGCAGCACCTGGCTTTGCGCCGTATCGGTTTTGATATCGATGGCTTTTGCCAGTTTATCGCTTAAGTGTATTTCCCGATTTTCATCGCCGTCTTCTTCGTCGTGCTCGTGCTCGGCAAGGGTTACCGTGTTGGCAGCGGCAAGCCAGAGGACGAGCAGGTAGGGCAGTGTTCGATGCATTCGTATCATGGTATTGCGGCCTCTATGTATTTGAACGTGGCGCCGGTGAGCTGATCGATAATAGCTTGTTGTGCATGGGCTGCGGCGGCGCTGTCGATCAGTTGTTGCCGGGCTTGTCGCAGCTCCTCTTGAGCGATGTGCCAATCCTGGTAGCTGTCTCGCCCCTGCTCGTAAGCTTGCCTGGCCAGTTGCAGTGTTTTTTTGCGCAGTGGAATAATGCTGTCTTGCAGGTGCTTCGCGCTGCTAAGATGGGTCTCGCGCAGGGAGTAGGCGTTGAACAGTTGCTGGTAGAGCTGCAGTTTCGCCCGGTCTCGGTCCTGCCGCGCCAGTGCCTGCTCGGCACGGTTTTGGGCAATGCTGCTTTGCTGGCGTTTGCCTGTGCCAAGTTGCCAGGACAGTGCGGCCATCAGCAGGGTATCATCGGCGCTTTGGTCGTGTTTTATACCGAGCTCCCATTCCAGCGGTGAGCGTTGCCGAGCCTTAGCCAGATCAAGCTTTGCTTGTTCGAGGCGCAGCGCGCTGTGGTATTGTGCCAGCAGGGGGGAGTTTTGTAGACGCGCCAAGGCCTGTGAAAAATCGTTCGCGATGGGCAGGGTAAACAGTTCACCGTGCAGTTTGGCAAAATCGGGTTGGGTATCACCCCAAAACAGCGCCAGTGTCAGGTGATCGCGTTGCAATTGCTGTTTTAAAGCAGCGTGCGCGAGTTCTGCGCTTGCAAGTTGCGCCTGAGACCGAAATAGCTCTGTGTCTGGTGATGCTCCACGCTTTACCCGTTCGTTGACGCTGCGCTTCATCGCCCGAATCTGTTTTACCCGCTCGCCGCTCAGGAGCAGAGATTGTTGCGTCGCCAGGGTATCCACGTAACGCTGTGTCAAGGCGGTGAGAACTGTCAAGGCGCGGGCGTGCTGTTGTAGCTGTAGGTGATCCAGACGCGCATTGGCTATGTTGACGCGCCCTGAGCGCTGTCCGCGGCGCTCCAGAACAGACGACAGCGACAGGCTGGCCTCGGCTTGACCAAAGCCAGCCGTGTCATTGCTTTTGCCGATATTATCCAGGCCGAGTTTGAGGTGTACCGGGGGGCTTTGGCCTGCACCTTGTGCGTTTGCGCGCAGAGCCTCCCGTTGCGATGTAAACAGCTGAAGTTCCGGGTTGTGCGCAAGTGTTCGCTCAATGGCCTCACCCAGGGTGAGGGCGAGGCTGCTTGTGCTGTTACACAGTGCCAGCCCCGATACGATCACACAGGTGAGTATCCGCCAGTACTTCGCCGTAACGAAGGTATTCATAAAGTGTCCCTCTGCTAAAACCGGGTTGTCGTGTTTTACTGTCGTGTGAAACGGTACTTAGCAAAGAATGGGGGGGCGCAGAGGCGGCGCTGGAAAATGCCGGATGCTGACTTGCTTTGGAAGATCGCGGTAACTGCGCTCCAGGGGCGGGTCATCAAGCAGCGAGATTGAGTGAAGGGTAACACTATTACCGCCGTGGCAGTGACAACAGTGCTCGCACGGCAGATTATTTTGCGAGGATACTGAGTCGCTGGCAGTATCGATGCTTGCCGCAGTGTGGACATTGGGGTTCTGGTGCAGCGCATGCACATCTACTACAAACAATACCGATTGCAGGCACAGCAATGCGATAAGGAAATGTTGTAGTGCGTTTGCGCCCATGATAGTGCTTGCTCTGGCTTTAGCGATCGCGAAAATGATCATTTTATACGCTATACTGAACGCGGGTTCAACTGCGCATTGCTGGTTATTTTTGCTGAAACACCGCGAAAGTGCAATGATTTAGACGACATTTGCACAGCGTTACGGGTTTGACAAGTGCTTCTCATAACGCGTATTTTCTGACACAGTTCGAACCTGATTGTGAATAACCAGTATAAGATGTGGGGAACGCCTTTGAGTCAACAGCGATGGACGATTGCCGACAGTACCAATCTTTATGGTATCAAGGAATGGGGTGCAAATTATTTTAGTGTTTCCGACGACGGTCAGGTGTGTGTATCCGCCACACTTGGTGATAGCAGCCAGCAAGTACCGCTCAAACAGATCATTTCAGGGCTTGAACAGCGCGGCCACACCATGCCCGTGTTGCTGCGCATCGAAAATATACTCGATGATCGCATTATTCGCCTGAACGAAAGCTTTCGTCGAGCCATTGCCGAGCTTGGCTATAAGGGGGAGTATCGCGGTGTATTCCCGATTAAGGTGAATCAGCAGTGCCATGTTGTGGAAGAAATTGCCAAGTTCGGCGATCAGTACCACCATGGTTTAGAGGCGGGTAGTAAGGCGGAGTTAATTGTCGCTTTGTCTCAGCTTCGTTCGAAAGAGGCTTGTATTGTCTGTAATGGCTACAAAGACGCCGAGTTTGTCGAGCTTGGCTTACATGCTACGCGTCTTGAAAAAAAGTGCTTTTTTGTGATCGAAACGCCAACAGAGTTGGATATTGTGATTGAGCAATCCAAGCGCCTGGGTATCGAGCCGCTGCTGGGGGTGCGCATTAAGCTGTCGGCAAAAGTTGAGGGCTATTGGGTTGATGATAGTGGCGATCGATCACTGTTCGGTTTGTCTGTCACTCAACTATTGGCGGTGGTTGATAAACTGCGCGAACACAACATGCTGCACTGTTTGCAGTTGATGCACTATCACATTGGTTCGCAGATTCCGAATATCCAGAATATCCGCGCCGGAGTAAGAGAAGCCTGTCGCTACTATGTGAGCTTGGTGGAGGAGGGCGCGCCGCTGAACTATTTGGATTTAGGCGGTGGCTTGGCGGTAGATTACACCGGCGCACGTACCAATCATATACACAGTAAGAATTACTCCGTGGACGAGTATTGTGTTGATATTGTCGAGGCTATTGGTTATGCGATGGATGTGGCAGACATTCCCCATCCCACCATTATTACTGAATCGGGGCGTGCTACGGTGGCGCATTCTTCGGTGCTGCTATTCAATATTTTGGATGTCACGGAGTTTCGTGCGGAGAACCTGCCCCAAACACTGCCCGACAATGCCAGTGAAATGCTGTCCAATTTATGGGCTACTCTTGACGCCTTGGATACCAGAACGCTGCAGGAGTGTTGTAACGATGCAGCTCACTACCGTTCCGAGATTCGTTTGTTGTTTCGTCAGAATCAGCTCGGCATCCGCGAGCTGGCGCTGGCAGAAAATATCTACCACGAAGTACTGCACCGCGCGCGTCGCTTATTGCCGACCTTAAAACGTGTTCCGCCGGGTTTAAAACAACTCGATCAAGCGCTGGCGGACATTTACTACGGCAATTTCAGTTTGTTTCAATCGCTGCCTGACAGCTGGGCGATTGATCAGGTTTTTCCGGTCATGCCTATTCATCGCCTGAATGAACAGCCCGACCGCCCCGCCATTATTGCGGATTTAACCTGCGATGCCGATGGTAAGCTCACCAATTTTTACGGTGAATACGGCCCGAGAAGTGTTATTGACCTGCATGCTCTAAAGGCTGACGAGGAATACTATCTCGGTGTTTTTTTGGTGGGGGCTTACCAGGAAACGCTGGGCGATTTGCACAATCTTTTTGGGGATACCCATGTCGTCAGCGTGCGCATTAACGAGCAGGGCGGTTTTGAGGTGATTGATGAAATCGCTGGTGACAGCATCGGTGATGTGCTGTCTTATGTGGAATATGACGCCAAGCAATTATACGAGCAGTTTCGGATGACGGCGGAGCAGGCGGTTAAACAGGGTAAAATTGATGTCGCGCAGCGGCAGACCATGTTGAAAACCTTTAGTGACTCACTGAAAGGCTATACGTATTTTGAACGTGACAATTAAACGCTGCGTTTTTGCAGTCAGGAGAAAATAATGTCGAAAGTTGTGATTATTGGCGCTGGCGGCGTTGGTGGTGTGGTGACTCATAAATGTGCGCAAGTGCCGGAGGTGTTCGACGAGATTGTTTTGGCCAGTCGTACTCTGGCGAAATGCGATGCGATTGCCGCGCAAATAGACAGACCCATTCGCACGGCACAGGTCGATGCGGACAATGTGCCCGAGCTGGTCGCATTGCTGAAAAAAGAACAGCCCGAATTGGTGATTAACGTGGCATTGCCCTACCAGGATCTCACCATCATGGATGCCTGTCTGGAAGCGGGTGTGCACTATCTCGATACGGCAAATTATGAGCCGCTGGATACAGCAAAGTTTGAGTACAAATGGCAGTGGGCTTATCAGGAAAAATTTGCGCAGGCGGGTTTGATGGCCTTGTTGGGTTCTGGCTTCGATCCCGGCGCCACCAATATGTTTACCGCTTATGCGGCCAAACACTATTTTGATGAAATTCACACGCTGGATATTATCGATGTAAACGGTGGCGACCACGGCTATCCCTTCGCCACCAACTTCAACCCTGAAATCAATATTCGTGAAGTCACCGCAGAGTGTCGCCACTGGGAAGATGGCGGGTTTGTCACCACGCCCGCGATGTCTACCCATCAGTCCTTTACCTGTCCTGATGGTGTGGGCACCTTTAATATTTACCGTATGTATCACGAAGAACTGGAATCGCTGACCAAACATTTTCCCAGTCTGAAAAAAGCTCAGTTCTGGATGAGTTTTGGTGACAGCTATCTCAAGCATTTGGAGGTTTTGGGGAATGTGGGCATGACCGGTATCGAGCCGGTGCAGTTTCAGGGGCAGGAGATTGTGCCTATCCAGTTTCTGAAACAGCTGCTGCCAGATCCCTCGACGCTGGGGCCGCGCACCAAAGGCAAAACATGTATCGGTTGTGTCGTAAGCGGCATTAAAGATGGCAAAGAAAAAACCGTGTATGTCTATCAGGTTAAAGATCACCAGGACTGTTATCGGGAAGTACAATCCCAGGCCATTTCCTACACTACGGGCGTACCTGCCATGATCGGTGCCAAGTTGATGATGCAGGGCGTGTGGAGAAAGCCCGGCGTTTGGAATATGGAACAATTAGATCCAGATCCTTTTATGGAGGGCTTAAACCGCTATGGTTTGCCCTGGCAGGTGATTGAAGACCCAGAGTTTTCGTTAATCTGATGCTGGCAGATACCTTCGCTAAATTTGACCCGACACGTGTACCTTCGCCCTGTTTTGTGGTGGATGAAATCGCCGTTGAGCGCAATTTAAAAATACTTTCGCAGGTCCAGCGTGAAAGCGGTGCAAAGGTGCTGGCCGCATTAAAAGCATTTTCCATGTGGGAGCTGGCACCCCTGGTTGCCAGGTATTTGTCGGGCACCTGCGCCAGTGGTTTGTATGAGGCGCTGCTGGGCTCGCAGGAATACGGTGGTGAAACTCATGTGTTTTCCGCAGCTTATAAAGAAAAAGACCTGCGCGAAATATTAGCGGTTGCGGACCATGTCGTATTTAATTCCTTTGCCCAGTGGCAGCGCTTTCAAGCTTTGATAAATGCGGCTAAAAGCGAGCGTCTCGATTTGCATTTTGCCCTGCGTATAAATCCTGAGCACTCAGAAGGTGAAGTGGAAATATACGATCCCTGCGCGCCTCGCTCTCGCCTCGGCATTCCCTTGGCGGAGTTTCAAGGTCAGTCTCTGCGGGGTATCAGCGGCTTGCATTTTCATACCTTGTGCGAGCAGGGGCTTGAGCCACTCAGGCGCACCCTGGCAGCGGTGGAGCAGCGCTTTGGTGAGTATTTTGCGCAGCTTGAGTATGTGAATTTTGGCGGCGGTCATCATATTACTGCGCCGGATTACGATGTGCAGGGTTTAATCGACACGGTTAAAGATTTTAGCCGTCGTCATGCTGTGCAGGTGTATTTGGAGCCTGGCGAGGCGGTGGCGATTCGCACGGGGGTATTGGTAGCGGAGGTGTTAGACATCGTGCGCAATGGGGGCGATATTGCTATCTTGGATACCTCCGCTACCTGCCATATGCCCGATACGTTGGAAATGCCCTACAAAGCCGGGATTTTCGGCGCAGCGGATGCGGGTGAAAAATCGTTCAACTATCGCCTTGGTGGAATGACTTGTCTGGCGGGTGATGTGATGGGCGATTACAGTTTTGATACGCCACTTGCGGTGGGGCAGCGCTTGATGTTTGATGATATGAGCCATTACACCATGGTAAAAACCACCACGTTCAACGGTATCGCGCTGCCTGCGATAGCGTTGTGGAATTCGAAAACTGATGCCATCAAGCTGGTGCGCGAGTTTAATTATGCGGATTTTAAGCAGCGCTTGAGTTAACGATATAAATCACAGCAATGATGTACACATGATAGACATGATAAAGAGGTGGCCGGGTGAACACGTCAGTTGAACAATACCCTCATTTTTTAGGTTCTGAAATTCCCCAGGGCGATCCAGGGACGTCGTGTTTTCACGTGATTCCTGTGCCCTTTGAACGCTCTGTGAGCTACGGCGGCGGCACTGTATTGGGTCCGCAGGCCATTTTAGAGGCTTCGTGGCAGCTGGAAGAATGGGACGGTTACAGCAAGCCCTGTGATTTGGGTATCTACACCGCAGATGTGGTTGATTGCAGCGGCGATGACGCGGCGGTAATAGAGCGAATTGCCAGTGCTACTGCGCACGCTGTGGCCAGTGGTGCCATGCCGGTGGTGTTGGGTGGTGAGCATACCGTCACCGGCGGCGTGATCAAGGGTTTAATCGATGCGGGAGTGAAAGATTTTGGTGTGGTGCAAATCGATGCCCATGCGGATTTGCGCGAAGCCTATGAGGGCAACCCTTTGTCCCACGCTTCGGTCATGAAACGCGTGTTGGATCGCGGTGTGCCGATTTTTCAGTTGGGCGTACGCGCTTATTGTGAGGAAGAAATCGAGGTGCGTAAGCGCTGCAATGTGCATTATTTAGATGCCGTTGATATTGTGCCCCAGAATATTTGCGAAATAACACTGCCAGATGATTTTCCGCAAAAGGTATTCTTTACCCTGGATATTGACGGTCTGGACCCGTCGATTTTTCCGTCAACCGGAACCCCGGTACCCGGTGGGCTTGGCTGGTATCAAACCTTGAGTTTGTTTACCTGCGTGGCAAAACAGCGCGAGATTATTGGCTTTGACATGATGGAGTTTGCGCCGATTCCCGGTTTTCACGCCTACGAGTTTGCAGCCTCACAGTTGCTGTACAAAATGATGGGTATTGTGCAGCGAGAAAACTTATTGAATGAGCGCAGCGCATGAGCGGTACAGACGGGGATAAAAACGGGGGAAAATCCAGAGAAAAATCCGTTCCTAAAACCCGCGCAAGTCGCTTTGGGCGCATGGCGAGACTGGCCGGTGGTGTTGCGGCGGGCATGATGGGCGAGGGCATTCGGCAGTTGTCGCAGGGGCAGAGGCCGCAGCTTTCAAACCTTGCGCTCACCCCAAAAAATGCACGGCGTCTTACTGAACAATTATCCGCCATGCGCGGCGCAGCTATGAAGCTTGGGCAAATGCTGTCGATGGAAACCGCGGACTTTCTGCCCAAGGAATTAGCCGATATTTTAAGTCAGCTCCGCTCCCAGGCCTATCAGATGCCCGCAACGCAGCTGGAAAAGGTAATGAGCGACGCCCTGGGTGAAAACTGGCGATCTCGGTTTGCCGCATTCAACGATAAGCCCATGGCCGCTGCGTCCATTGGGCAGGTGCACCGCGCTGAAACCCCAAGTGGCGATAGTATCGTGGTCAAGGTGCAATACCCCGGCGTGGCACAGAGCATCGACAGTGATGTGGATAATCTCGCCACTCTGCTCAGGCTCACCTCCTTACTGCCTGCCAAGCTGGATATCAGCCGCCTGCTGCGCGATACCAAAAAGCAGCTGCACGAGGAGGCTGACTATCATCGCGAGGCGCAATACCTTAAGGAATTTGGTGAGCAACTGGCCGATGATGAACGCTTTGTTGTGCCGCATGTCTTTTTGGAATTAAGCGCAGAAACCGTGCTTGCCATGAGTTATGTGCAAGGTGAGCCGATAGAGAGTTTGATTGAATACGAGCAAGACGTGATTAACGATGCGCTTGAAGCGCTGTTTGCACTGCTTTTCAAAGAGTTTTTTGAATTGCAGCTGATGCAGACAGACCCAAACTTTGCCAATTATTTATATCAGTCCGATACTGATCGTTTAGTGTTGTTGGATTTTGGTGCCACACGGCATTTCAGTAAAACCTTTGTGGTCAACTACAAGCGCCTGTTGCGTGCGGTAATTGCAGGGGATGAGCAGGCCATGATCGACGCCGCGATGAAAGTTGGCTATCTCGCCAACGACAGTACAGAGGATTATCAGCGGTTTTTGGTAGATGTATTCAGTATTTTTTTAGAGCCTTTCGCCACCGAAGGTGTGTATGACTTTAGTCAGGCGCGCCTTACCAAACGTCTGTCGGCAGCCAGTGAAGCGATGATGGATTTCAGGTCTAACTGGCAGGCGCCGCCCACCGATGCGGTTTATCTGCACCGCAAAGTCGGTGGTTTGTTTATGCTCGCCATGCGCCTCGGCGCGCAGGTGGACGTCAACGCCATGCTCAAACCCTATTTAACAACCTTGAAGGTGTGAAATGGTGCTGCGTCCGGCGCATTGATTGGATAAGGCAGGGAAGCGGCTTTGTTCAGTACCGTTCAATAAGCCCGATGCCGTTTTTATACATCAGCGTATACGCGATGGTCTTCGAAACTCCTCACACCAATACAAGGTTGCGCCAACCACCGCGGCGGGTACTATGAAAAAGTTCAGCACCGGTATGCCGGTAATCAGGGCGATGCCGCCGCCAAAGCCAAAACTGGATACCGGCCTTGCGCGAGCGGCGTTTTTGACTTCCGCAAAGGGCAGGCGATGGTTGTCCATGGGGTAGTCGAGATACTGAATACTCATCATCCACGCGCCCAGGGCAAACCACATCAGCGGCGCCAGAAAGTTTACCGCAGGCACAAAACTCAATACCAAAACCAGCAGCAATAATGGCAGGTAATAAAAAAACTTTTGCAGTTCACGCAGTATACTTCTGGGAATATCTTTAAGCGCTGCGCCGATACCCTCCAGGGATTCCACTTCCTCACCGGTGATGATCTCCTCGGCTTTTTCCGCCAGTAGCGAGTTAAAGGGCGAGGCGATCAGCAGAGCGACGGCGGTGAATAAATAGCCGGTAACCAGGCTTATTGTAATACCGACGACAGGCCAGATAACCCAGCGTAGAAAGGACAGCCACTCGGGAATTGAGCCCATAAACTGCTCGATATATTCGTTGAGGGTCGACAAGGTGTAAGCTACCAGCGAGCCAAAAATAAGCAGGTTGATCAGCAGTGGAATAATAACGAACGGCCTCAGCTTGCGGTGGCTCAGCATTTGCGCGCCGCGCATTAAATAACCAAAAGCCTGTAGTGCATTACCCTGCATGGTGAATCTCCGTGATGTCAACGCCCGCGCAGGCAGGGCATAAACACCGCTCGCCGCGCTCCTTGGGTGGTATTTTTTCAAGTACCGAGGGGTCAATTCTAGCGAAAAAGCACCAGCATGTCTGTGAATCAGACCCGCTGGCCAGCTCGCATTGGTTCCGTTTACCGCAGACAGGACACTGTTGGTCGTATTGCAGGGGTTCGTTCATCGCCGGGGCACTCTGTGGGTTTTTCTGCATAATAGCATTGAAACACCGCTGCGCGGGATGCGGTGTGCAAAGTGCGCGCCTGCCCCGGGGATTTCCTTGGCTCTGCGCGCGTGTCGATGTAGCAATCCTTCGCGTCACTATGGGGTTATTCGTCCCTCCACTGAGGTGGCCGTTTGCCAATAAAGGCGGCGATACCTTCTTTGGCATCGGCTTTTAACATATTGTCGACCATCACTTGTGAGGCGTATTCGTAGGCCTCCGGCAGTGCCATAGTCAATTGCTCATAAAAAGCGCGCTTGCCGATTTTCAGCACCAGGGTGGATTTGGCGGCTATTTTCTCGGCCAGTGCCAGCGTCTGCGCGCTTATCTCGGTGGCGCTGACCACTTGATTCACCAGGCCGATGTGTTGGGCTTTTTCGGCGCTTATCATGTCTCCGGTCAGCAGCATTTCCATCGCGTGTTTGGGGGCGACGTTGCGTGACAGGGCGATCATTGGCGTTGAGCAAAACAGACCGATATTGACGCCTGGCGTTGCAAAGCGGGAGTGCTCTGTGGCGATTGCCAGATCACAACTGGCTACCAGCTGACAGCCCGCCGCGGTGGCTACGCCATCAATTTCAGCAATCACGGGTTTGGGGTGATGCACAATCGCCTGCATCACCTGTGAGCACAGGGTAAACAGGTGGGTGAAAAATGCCAGTCCTTCGTCCTCCTGAGCGCGTGCTTCATTGATTTCTTTTAAGTCGTGACCGGCGCAGAATGCGGGGCCATTGGCCGCAATGACAATCACCCGAACCTGTTGATTTTGCGTCGCCATTTGCAGGCTTTCAGCCAGTGCTTCCAGCAGTGCCAGCGACAGGGCGTTGCGCCGTTGGGCGTCGTTGAGGGTCAGGCGTAAAACGCCCGAATCGCTGAGCTCATGAATGAGTCGTTCTGTGTGCATGGTCGCGCTCCTTGTATTTGTTCTGCGTTCAGGGTGTGAATGTATCACAGGTGACGATATTGCCGTTGACGTAACCTTGCATGCGTCAATGCGAAATCGTCGAAGCGGCGCAGCGCCCGAATGGTGGGCCTCTGTTTTGGGCGAACTATAATCTGCATGACAGGCAGTATTTACCCGGATATTTCACCGGAACTTCGGCTTCCCTGCTATTATTTATTGTGTGTCAATGGTTTATGCCATAAATGCCAGCAAAAATAAATGTACAAACTGCGGTTATTCGACGTCATTTTTTTTAATAATTCCATTTAATGGTGAAGTATCCGAGCTAGCACAAAAAATCAAGATTGGAAATTCTATAAGGTTATGGTATGGTGCTTTAAGGGCTTGGATTATCTTGATAACAGAAGCTCAATAATTATATTCTTGTTTTCAAGGTTTTTTCCTTATTTTTCTCTGCGCCCTCGTAAATGTATAAATATAACCCGTTTAAAGGAGAATGAGTATGGGAGAGGGGCAATGTTACGGCGACAATCCGACTAAGCAGCGAGATACCGATCTTTATCAGCAGGAATACGTGCGCGGCTTTGTGAAAAAATGGGATACCCTGATTGATTGGGAGGCCCGTGCAGCGAGTGAGGGTGGTTTTTTTATTCAAATGCTTCAGGAGCGCGGCGTCAGACAGGTTCTTGACGTTGCCACGGGAACTGGTTTTCATTCCATCCGTCTTTTGAAGGCGGGGTTTGAGGTGACCAGTGCGGATGGAAGTCCGGAAATGCTTGCGCAGGCTTTTGAAAATGCGCGTAGAGAAGGTTTAATTATGCGCACAGTTCACGCTGACTGGCGCTGGCTCAGCCGCGATATTCACAATAAATTCGATGCGATTATATGTCTGGGTAACTCCATGACTCACTTGTTTTCAGAACAGGATCGTCGCAAGGCGCTGGCTGAGTTTTATACGGCGTTAAGGCATGATGGTGTGCTGATCCTCGATCAGAGAAATTACGATGGTATTTTGGATAAGGGATTTAGTTCCAAGCACATTTATTACTATTGTGGCGATAATGTCAGTGCTGAGCCGGAATACGTTGATGAGGGGTTAGCCCGTTTTCGGTACACTTTTCCCGATGGTTCAAAATACCATCTGAATATGTTTCCGCTGCGCAAGGAATACACCCGCAAATTGATGCGGGAAGTTGGTTTTCAGCAGATTAAAACCTACGGAGATTTTCAGGAAACCTACAAAGACGAAGATCCGGATTTTTTCGTTCATGTTGCGGAAAAATGCCACGAGAATGACTGTCCGCCGAAGTCGCGGGCAAACGCAGCTGGATATCCGCAGGCGGTAGACAAAGCCAGGGAGTATTACAACAGCTCTGATGCCGACCGGTTCTATGAGATGATCTGGGGTGGAGAAGACATCCATATTGGTATTTACGACAGCAATAAGGAGTCGATTTTTGACGCCAGTCGCCGCACCGTCGAAAAAATCGCTTCGCTGGTCGTTGGTCTGGACGCTAAAACCCGAGTTCTTGATATTGGATCTGGCTATGGCGGTTCGGCAAGGTATCTGGTCAACACTTTCAATTGTCAGGTGGGATGTTTGAACCTGAGTGAGATTCAGAACATACGGAACCGAGAGCTGAATCGAAAGCAAAAAATCAGCCTGGCGCTGAATGTGGTCGACGGTAGCTTTGAAGACATTCCGCTTCCCGACGGCGCTGTTGATGTGGTCTGGTCGCAAGATGCCATTTTGCACAGTGGCGATCGAAAAAAGGTATTTGAAGAAGTGTATCGTGTGCTGGACAAGGGAGGGCAGTTTATTTTTACCGACCCGATGCAAACTGAAGATTGTTCGCCCGATGTAATGCAACCCATACTGGATCGAATTGAACTGGATTCTCTGGGCTCGGTGCAGTTCTATCGTCAGACGGCTTCGGAGCTTGGTTTTAAGGAGCTGCAGGTTCTGGATCTCTCCGAGCATCTGTCCGTTCATTACCAGAGGGTGCTCGATGAAATCGATGCCAATTACCACCAGTTAATCCGGGTTTGCAGTGACGAATATGTAATGAAAATGAAAGCAGGGCTGCAACGTTGGATTGACGGAGGTAAGTCCGGGGACTTGGCGTGGGCAATTTTACACTTTCAAAAGACCTGACAGCGTGCTTTGCGATGACTGTGTTAGCCCATGGCCGTAAACGGGTTTAGCAATGGTAGATAAGATCGACAACACGGTGCAGACAGGCACTGTCGCAACGAGCATTGGCGATTTGTCCTGGCATGCGTCAGATAGCGGGGACACGTTCTTTTTTTACACGGGCTAATGCCCAGCTGACGCGAACGGCCCCAGCCTGCCTCGGTTTACGGGGCAGCTCGCTCGGTCAGGCTCAGCGCTTGTGTCAGCGGTGGCGCATTGCTACGATGATCACATGAATCATCCATCAGTCACGTTTTTACCCCGCCGGAATAGTAGTCATCGAGATGCCCCAAGACCCTGAAGCCCCCCAAAAAAACGCCCGTCGTGCCTTAAAACCCAGCACTATTCGCATTGGTAAACGCTACCGCCAAAGTCGCCTCGATGGTTCCTACGATGCCATTGTGATTGGCTCCGGTATTGGCGGTTTGACCACCGCAGCGAGCCTGTCTGCAATGGGTAAGAAAGTCATCGTGCTTGAGCAACACTACACCGCGGGGGGCTTTACCCATGCCTATTCGCGCAACGGCTACGAATGGGATGTGGGGGTGCACTATATAGGTGATGTTGGCTATCCCACCATGAGCCGTAAGCTGTTCGATTTTATCAGCAGTGGTAATCTAAAATGGGCGGCTATGGACGAGATATACGACCGTATTATTCTTGGCGATGCGTCTTACGACTTTATTGCTGGTAAAGAGAACTTTGCCAAGGAAATGAAAAGGCGTTTCCCGGGCGATGCCAAAGCCATTGATAAATACATGATCATGGTGCGCGAAGTAAACAAGGGGATGCGTTGGTTTACCCTGAGTAAATTAATGCGACCCTGGCAGCAAAAGCTGTTTGCTAAGGTCGGTAAAAAATTATTCCCGGATTATTTCAATAAAACCACCTATGACGTCTTAAAGAGTATTACTGACAACGAAGCGCTGATTGCTGTGTTAACGGGGCAGTGGGGTGACAATGGCATGTCGCCTAAAAAAGGCAGTTTTATAATTCACTGCCTTATCGCCAAACACTATTTTAATGGCGGTTATTATCCGGTCGGTGGTGCCTCAGAAATTGCAACGACCATTATCCCAAAAATTCAAGCCGGTGGCGGCGAGGTTTTTACCTATGCCGATGTTGAGCAGATTATTATTGAAAATGGCAGGGCAGTTGGCGTTCGTATGAGGGCAGACGGTTCGGAAATACGCGCTCCCATCGTTGTGAGTAATGCCGGCGTATTCAATACCTTTGCTAAATTGCTGCCGCAGGAACTATCTGCAAAGCACGGCTACTTGAACAATCTTAAAAAGGTGAAGCGCTCCTTTACCAATGTTGGTTTGTTTATCGGCTTAAAGGGCGATGCCAAATTCCTGCAGCTGCCTAAGACCAATCTGTGGATTTACCCCGATGGTAACCACCATGAAAACATCGACAATTTTATGGCCGACCACACCAAACCCTTCCCAGTGGTCTATGTATCCTTTCCATCGGCCAAGGATCCAAGCTTTCAGTCCCGCTACCCGGGTCGATCGACGATTGAAATTGTCGCGCCGGCCAGCTTCAATGCCTGGGCAAAATGGAAGGGTACCGTCTGGGGTAAACGTGGTGAAGACTACGAAGCGTTCCGCGAGTATTTTGCAGATCGAATGTTGGAAGCGCTGTATCAGCAAATGCCCCACCTGCGTGGCAAAATTGACTATTACGAAGCCTCTACGCCGCTTTCCACGGATTTCTTTTGCTACTACGACGAAGGTGAGATTTATGGCCTGGATCACGACCCGTTGCGCTTCGAACAGCACTGGCTGCAACCGAAAACCAGCATTCCCGGTTTATGGCTGACCGGACAGGATGTATTGAGCTGCGGTGTAGCTGGGGCGATGATCTCCGGTTTCCTGACCGCGGTACAGATCCTAGGCTTAAAAGGCGCGCTACTGGCTAAAAAAGCGCTGTTTGATGCTCCTGAGCAAAAGGGTGACTTGCTGGTACAGCACCCGTAGCCGCGCTACATTGCTGTAATTCCCCCTAACCCGGATATTTCACCAGTACGGCGACCGCGCGGCTATTAATTATGTAATATCAATGAGTTATGTAGTGAATAGCAACAAAAGCCAATTCAAACCGTAGCTACCGCTACGCTTTTCATGATGTTTGAACAACCTTCTTTGTCCTTTTGTCCGAAAATTCCATTTACTGGTGAAACATCCGGGCTAACCACCCCTGTTTTGGCCTAAACTTTCTTGCTTTGGCCTGATTTTTGCTGTTTTGGCTCAGTTTTTAGCAAATAGTGAGTATTTTTCGTCCTATTGCCAGGCTATTGCTTTACAATGTGTTACAACTTTGCGATGCTATTAGTGACCACATTGTATGTCTTGGCGGTATTTGTTCGCAATGCCGGGCGAGATTGTGCGAGCCACATGGGCATCGGGGTCCTGGAACTCATGGCGCTGGAAACAACCGTCGAAGTCGAATGCGTCAACTGAACAGGGCGCAGCGGACTTTTCAGATCAGGGGTCGGCCTGTTTTTCATCACTGGTATTGTGTTTGTTGATTCCGGGCTGGCCATGAGTTTGCGGGCGGTGATGTCGCCAGTCCGCCGTTGTGGTATGGCGGCGCGGCGATGATGTGCGACGCGAGGCGTGACGACATGACTGCGGCTTGCCTGTGGTCCAGGTGATATTTCCGTTCAACCCCGTCAGTTTTTGAATGGCGGCTTTCAAGCAGATGCAGAACTTATGTTACAGCGTTTTTTCCTTCCAGTAGTTTTAGTCCTGTTAGCCTACGGCTTCTGGGTCAGTCCGACCTTCAAGGAGGTGTCGGCGGGGGTGGCGATCTTTTTATTTGGCATGTTGTTTCTCGAACAGGGCTTCCAAACATTTTCGGGAGGAGCCCTGGAGCGCCTGCTGAAAAAAGCCACAGGCAGTCGATTTAAGAGCCTGCTGTTTGGCGTGGTCAGTACTACGCTGATGCAGTCGAGCTCTTTGGTTTCTATCATTGCGATTTCATTTATCAGTGCGGGGCTGATCACGCTGGCCGCCGGTATTGCGATTGTCTTTGGTGCTAACCTTGGTACCACAACCGGTGCCTGGCTGATTGCGGGCTTTGGCTTTAAGGTCAAAATCGCGGCCTACGCGTTGCCCATGCTGGTTTTTAGTATCGTACTGATATTTCAAAAGTCAAAAACCTTGAAAGGTATCGGCTATGTTCTGGCTGGGCTGGGTTTTCTATTCCTCGGTATCCACTATATCAAGGAAGGCTTTGACACCCTTGGTGAGAGCATCGATCTGAGCCAATACGCTATGAGCGGGCTGCTTGGAGTCTTGTTTTTTACCTTGATCGGTACCGTTGCTACGGTCATCATGCAATCCAGTCACGCGACACTGGTATTAATCATCACCGCCTTGGCAGCCCAGCAGGTCAGCTATGAAAATGCACTGGCACTGGCAATAGGTTCCAATATCGGTACCACCATATCTGCCATCCTGGGCTCATTGGGCGCAAACCAGGCAGGCAAACGACTGGCATTGGCGCACCTTGTTTTTAATCTGTGTACCGCTATCGTAGCGATTATATTGCTATCGCCCCTTCAGCAGGTGGTGGAATGGTTGGCGCAGGTGTTTGCTATCCCCGCAGACGACTACACATTGAAACTGGCTCTTTTTCACAGTGTATTCAATGTTATCGGCCTGGTGCTGATGCTGCCCTGGCTGGATCGCCTCTCGCGCTGGTTGATGCAGGTCATTCCAGAGGTAAGAATCGAAGTTGATACCCCAATGTATCTGAATGAGGCCGCCACCGAGTTTCCGGAATCTGCACTGGAAGCAGTGCGCATGGAATCGCTGCGTGTTTACGATGCTGCAATTCGCTTAATCGCTACTGGTTTGGGGTTGCGTCAAAGTGATTTCGAAGATATAGACAAGCTACCAGAGCTTATTGCCGACAGTGGCCGTCTGCACAGCTTCAATTATGACGCCATGTACAAACGGCACGTAAAGTCTCTGTATGGCGGCATCATTGCCTTTATCGGGAGTACCAAGTTCCCTCGAAATGATGAAAATAACCAGGCTATCCCAATGTTGCGCAGCGCTAATCAAGGTATCGTTCAAGCTATCAAGGACGCCAAGCATCTGCAGAAAAATCTGTTGCTCTACCTTGGTGGTCGACACAAGCCGATGAATCAGGCCTACAACGCTATACGTCTGATGATTGCGACGACACTTGCCGAGCTGCAAGCGATTCGCAGTTCTGAGCTTGACGATCTCAATGCTGACAGTAACGTGATGGCGTCCCTGCACCTTGATACGCTAAAATTGCAAATCGACGAAAATCAAAATAAGCTATACCAAGGTATGACAGATTCTATCCGTCGGCATGCGATCACCTCTGCCATGGCGTCATCGCTGTTGAATGATATTGGTTATGCTCACAGTATCTGCGATCATTTAGTGACTGCCGCGCAGGCTATACTGGCCGTACGGGAGCGTGAAATGATGAGTGTGGCTGATGATCTGTACCTGGATCGCGATGAGCGTGACAGAATTACTCGGGAGAACCCGGCTCATATTGATGCGGAGTTGTAAATGGAAGCCTCAACCATGATCAGTAAGCTGGTCGATATCGCAAGTCAGAAGTCAACAGAGTCAAATTATAGACGTGACCTGAAAGTTCTGATGAAACGTATGAAGGAAAAAGAGCGGGCATTGAGGTCAAAAAGCCAGGCATCCTCAAGCAGGAAAAAAAAGGCGGCGCTGAACAAGGAGATTTCAATTCTGCGCGCGCAGCGCAAGAAAGGAATGGCGTTGTTACGAGCCAGCAAACCTAAGAAACCTAAAAAGCGTAGTAAGTCCAAAGCGTGATCGCGGTAAAAGCGTCACGGTTATGCTTTTCGCCAGAACCCACCAGATGTTTCTCGTGAGTTTTGGCGTCTGGGTATGTTTCGTGTCGTGTGCCAATAGAGGCCTGTAGAAGTGAAATCAGTTATTTCGTTTTTTGCCTTACAATAATAGAGAAAGCGCCACCATGCTGATGAAATATCCGGGCTAGCGAGGGTATAGCATGCAAAACGATGAAGAGCTGTTCTGGCAGGAAATGAGAGATGTCACGCCCATGGCTCGCGCCTCACGGGTGCGTAGTACGGCCGGTGAGCGCAGCCGAGACGCTTCGCTGCAAGAGCGCAGAGCCGCCGCGGTGACAGAAAAAGCCAAAGACGACAGTTTACTGAGCGACCGCGACGATATCGAAGGCTTAGACCCGTGGTATGTGCTGGATTTTAAGCGCCCAGGTGTGCAAAACGGCGTGTTCCGCAAGTTAAAGCAGGGGCGTTACGAAGTGGAGGCGGTGCTTGATTTGCACCGCATGACGGTGGAGGTCGCCCGCCGCGAAATCGATGCATTTATTAAAGACAGTCAAGTGCTTGGGCTGCGTTCGGTGATGGTGGTGCACGGCAAA
>PDWI01001403.1_pt1 | contig 38144 bp, 40 predicted proteins | sample 1430891 | NCBI WGS metagenome assembly PDWI01 (sample SAMN01162508, study PRJNA174530) | Oral metagenome, whole genome shotgun sequencing project. | biome: Marine environment; feature: Marine mammal; material: Swab sample of the gingival sulcus; isolation source: swab sample of gingival sulcus... | reverse complement strand
AATACTGAACACTGCCGAGAGGTGGTGTTTTTCTTTTGTTGAAAAGAAAGGAGTGAGCGTTGTGAAACTCACTATAAAGCAAAAAGCATTTGCTGATGCTTATATTGAGCTAGGCAATGCAACTCAAGCAGCGATTAAGGCTGGATATAGCGAAAAAACAGCAAGGTTTATAGGTACAGAAAACCTAACAAAACCTAACATAAAAAACTACATAGATGAACGCTTAAAAGAGATAGAAGATAGTCGAATAGCAGGTGCTAAAGAAGTTTTAGAGTATCTTACAGAAGTCTTAAGGGGCGAAAGTGAAACAGAAACTTTTTACGATGGTTTTAAAATAAAGAAAAAACCTGATGAAAAAGAGAGATTGAAAGCAGCTGAATTGTTAGGGAAGAGATATAGTCTTTATACCGATAGAGTTGAGGCGAATATAGATGCAAACATAAATATACAGATAAGTTATGAAGATTAGAGCAAGATTTAATCCCATTTTTAAACCAGTTCATAGGAGCAAGAAAAGATATGTTCTCTTAAAGGGGTCAGCTGGATCAGGGAAAAGTGTAGATACTGCCTTAAATTACATAATAAGATTAATGAAAGACAAGGGGAGAAACCTTGTGTGTGTTCGTAAATCCGATGTAACTAATAGGGATAGTACATTTGCAGAGCTTGTGTCAGCAATTAACACTCTTGGTGTTAATAACTATTGGAATATAAGGTATGCTCCTCTAAGCCTTACTTGTATTAATGGCAATAGCATTATATTTCGTGGCGTTAATGATGAGAGACAGAGAGAAAAGCTTAAATCTATTACCTTTGCTAATGGCGATTTAACAGATGTATGGATAGAAGAAGCAACAGAGCTTGCACAAAGTGATATTGAGATAATTGATGACCGTTTGAGAGGTGAGCTCCCAGATGGTCTCTTTTATCAAATCAAAATGACTTTTAATCCTGTTAGTTCAAATCACTGGATTAAGAAGGTCTATTTTGATATTGAAGATGAGAATGTGTTAACTCATCACTCTACATACTTAGATAATAGGTTTATAGATGAAGCCTATAAGAGAAGAATGGAGAGAAGAAAGTTAGTAGATCCAGAAGGCTACCAGATCTATGGGCTAGGAAATTGGGGTGAAGTCGGTGGACTTATCCTTATCAATTACGTGATTGAAGATTTTGACACGAAATTTGATAAGTTTGATACTGTTAGGAATGCTCAAGACTTTGGATATAATCACGCTAACTGTATATTACAAGTAGGTTTTAAAGATGGTGAAATGTATGTCTGTAAAGAGTTATATGAATACGAAAAAGATACATCTGAACTCATAAAGTTAGCTGATAAAAAAGCTTTTGATAAGCAAACAATAATGTGGTGTGATAGCGCTGAACCAGACAGGATAAAGATGTGGAAAAAGGCAGGGTATAAAGCTAAGGGAGTTAAAAAAGGTAATGGAAGCGTAAAAGCACAGATTGATTATTTGAAACAAACTAAAATACATATACATCCTAGCTGTATTAATACAATTAAAGAAATACAGCAATGGAAATGGTATAAGAATGAACAGACTGGAGAATATGAAGATAAACCAGTTGAGTTTATGGATGATGCAATGGCGACACTAAGATATAGCATAGAAGATATGAGAAGACATCCAGTAGGTATGAGGATACTAAAATGATATTTAAGAACAATATAAATATGATGACAAAAGAAGAAATGTTGATGGTCGAAATCAACGAGTTCAAGGCTTCTAATAAACTTAAACTAATGCAAGAAGGAGAGAACTATTATGGTTCCCAGAACTCTACTATTTTAAAGAGAGAGACCAAAAGAAACGCATCTGATGCTGAGAAACCTAACAATAAGCTCGTTCACTCCTTTTTCAAAAATCAAGTTGATGAAAAGGTTGGATATTTATTAAGCAATGAGGCGACTATATCAAGTGAAGATGAAAATTATTCAGAAACAGTAAGAGAATTATTAGGGGAATACTTTAATTATGACCTAATAAAGTTAGGAGAAAATGCATCAATAAGCGGTATATCGTGGCTATATGTCTATATTAATGAAAAAGGAGAGTTTAAATATAAGGTAATCCCTAGTAGACAATGTGTACCTATTTGGGTGGATAGCGATCACACTAAGTTAGAAGCTATGTTAAGGGTGTATGAGATAGTTGTTTATGAGGGAAAGGAAAAAAAGACTGTAACAAAGGTTGAATACTGCACAGATGTAGAGACAATTTTTTATGTCATATATAAAGGCAAGTTAATATTAGATATAGAGAAGAACGAAGGTAAGCCGCTTCCGCACTACTACTTAAATAATAGTTCCAAAGGGTGGGGAAAGGTCCCTTATATCCCATTTAAGAATAATAACAGGGAAATGACAGACTTAATACCAATCAAGACACTTATAGACGGTTATGATATGTCAAGAAGTGATGTATCTAACTATCTTGATGAGGTGCAAAACTTAATCTATATTCTCACAGGGTATGGTGGACAAGATAAAAATCAGTTTATATCAGATTTGAACTACTATAGAGCAATTATGCTTGAAGATAGTGAAGGTGGAGTAAGCACATTAAATCCGACTGTAGACATAAATGCTGCTAGAGAACACTTTGAGCAACTAAAAAGAGACATAAACGAATTTGGACAGTCTTATAGCAAGGATCTAGACAAGATTGGTAATGCTCCTAGTGGTGAAGCATTAAAGATGTTATTCCAAAGCTTAGATTTAAAATGCAACAAGATGGAAGCTGAATTCAAGAAAGGATTTGAAAAATTATTGTATTTTATTAATCAATATAAAAACACCTCTGGAACAGCAAAGATAACATTCAATAGGAATATCTTAATTAATAAAACAGCAAAGATAAACCAGTGCGCTTCAAGCAAAGGACTAGTAAGCGATAGAACAATCTTAGCTAATCACCCTTGGGTAACAGATATTGAGTATGAATTAGAAGAACTTCAAAAACAAAAAGAAGAACTTCAAAAGCAATTTGGCAATTATAAGGACGAATAATGGGCTACTGGGAAAACAGAGCAGATGAAAGAATGAAAAATTACCATCTAGGCTCTAATAAACTTGTAAGTCAGCTTATAGGAGCGTATGAGTATGCACTTAGGGATATAAAAAATGAGATTGATAGTGTCATGGACAAATACAATCTTGTGCCTGGAATAACACCAGTTCAAGCCAAAACTATTTTAAGCAAGCCTATAGGCGACAAGGAGTACCTAAAACTACAAAAAACATATAAAAGGACAAAGGATAAAGCCAAGAAAAAAGCCATACTTATGAAACTAAACGCGCCAGCATACAAGGCTAGAATTGATAGGTTAGAGGCATTAGGATTAGAGATATATTACAGATATAAAGATTTAGCGGTAGATGAGATAGTTGATTCTAATGGGCACTATAAAGACGTGATAAAAAATGGGTACTATCATAGTATTTACGACATACAAAAAGGAATAGGCGCTGGGGTAAGCTTCAACATGCTTCCAGATAAAGCGGTAGATAGTATATTACTAAATCCTTGGAGTGGGAAGCATTTTAGCTCAAGGATCTGGAAAAACACAGATGTGCTAGCAAGAAATGTTACAGATATTGTTACCAACGGACTAATAACTGGAAAATCTAACGAAAAAATGACTTCTGAGTTAATGGAAATGACGAACATGGGGCAACATGCTTGTAATAGGGTTATTAGGACTGAGACAACATATATGGCGAACCAGGGAGAACTTGAAAGTTATAAAGAACTAGGCATTGATAAGATACAGTTTTTAGCAACGCTTGATGTAAGGACTAGTGATGAATGTCGCAGTATGGACAACAAAATAATAGACACTAAAGATATAGTAGTTGGGAAGAACTATCCACCGCTGCACCCACACTGTAGATCTACAACAGTTATGGCACCAGAGAGTGAGGAAGAGCTAAAGGATAGCTTGAGACGTGCTAAAGATGAAACGGGAAAGACATATACTGTGCCAAGTGATTTCAATTATGACGACTGGCATAAAAATTATGTAGAAGATAAGGATAAAAAATATTTAGATGTTACTAGAAGATGGAACGAGATATACTATAACTCTACTAAAGAAGGAAGTGTAGATGATTTATTAGAGTTCAAAGCTAATGGAAAGGTTTATAAAGTTGATAATAAATACATTAAACTTGACTATACGGAAAAAGAAAAAGCAATAGCGCAAATAATTGCGCGAAAGTATAAGAGAAATATAAAAATGTTTCCAAGAGTGGAATATCCACTAGGAATACAAACACCTGATTATTTGATAAATAATATTAGATATGATTTAAAAGCTCCAATTGGAAATGGCGAACATACTATTTATGATGCAATAAAAGGCAAAAAGAAGCAATCTAATGATTTTATAGTTAGTTTAGATGATACCCCAATAACTTTAGAAAAAGCCTTAAAACAAATAAATGAAATATATAATTCTAAGCATACAAAATTTGTGGATGGAGTGCTTTTGTATAAAGAACAGAAAATAATAAAAGCGTTTAAAAGAAAATAAAAGACATCACCACTCCCTGGCACTAATTAAAGCGATAAGGGGGAACGGAATGCCTCTACTTAATTGTAATGCAAATTAAATAAAAAGTCAATTGGAAGATTGTCCAATGTATAAATGTAACTTAACATCCTTAGGGGTGTTTTTTATTGCCCTGAGCAAGGCGTAAAAAGGTTAATTTCAGTCATGCAACGACGTAAAAAGCGTAGAAAGGAAGAAAAATGAAAAGAAAGTTTTTAGAAGATTTAGGGCTTGAAAAAGACGTGATTGATAAAATCATGAGCGAAAATGGAGCTGATATCACTAAGGCAAAAGGAGACCTTGAAAGTGTAGTAGCTGAAAGAGATAAGTACAAAAACGATTTATCAGAGTATGAAAAACAGCTGGAATCACTTAAAAAGGCAACTGGCAACGCTAAAGAGCTTCAAGACAAGATCACTGAACTTCAAGAAAGTAACAAAAAGGTCAAGGCTGAATACGAGGAAAGCATTAAGTCTATGAAAATAGATGGAGCAATAAGTCTTGCCCTTAAAGGTAGCAATGCAAAATACGAAGACCTTATCTCGGGTAAATTCGACCGTTCTAAAATAACTGTAGCTGATGACGGGAAGATTATAGGAATTGATGAACAGTTAAAAGATATCAAAAAGAACTACAAGGATTTATTCGAACCAGAACTCAAAGGAAAAGAGCCAGATGGAAAAGGTTCTTCGCCAGAAGCAAAAGACCCATTCATAGAAGGGTTTAATTCAATAATTTAAAGAAAGGAATAAGAAATGGCAGTAGATTATGCAGTAAAATACTCGAATGTAGTAGATGAAAGAATGAAAGTTGAAAGCAAATCTGACAAATGTATCAACAAAGATTACGATTTTGTTGGAGCTAAGACAGTTAAAGTTTATAGTATATCAACCGCTCCTATGGGCGATTATACGAAGTCGGGAACTAGTAGATATGGTACTCCAGCAGAACTTGATGCACCAACACAAGAACTAACAATGAGGAGGGACAGGAGTTTCACCTTCACAATCGATAAGATGAGTAAGGATGAAACTAAAGACGCTCTTAATGCAGGAAAAGCACTTGCAAGACAAATAAGAGAGGTTGTTATCCCAGAAGTTGATACTTACAGATTTGGTGTGATGGCAACCAATGCAGGCACAATAGCAACTCCAGCGGCAATCACAGCAGCAAATGTATACGACGCTATCCTTGCTGGAACAGAGGTATTAGATGACAATGAAGCTCCACAAGTTGGAAGGTTTTTAGTTGTTAGCCCTGCAGTATACGGAGCAATGAAAAAGTCGGATGATATCGTTCTTGATACTGAGGTAGGACAAGAGATGAGAGTTAGAGGGGTTGTAGCTATTTATGACGGCATGGAAGTTATTAAAGTTCCTAGTAGCAGATTACCTGCTAATGCAGGACTTATAATAGGTCATCCAATGGCGACACCTTCACCAATCAAACTTGCAGAATATAAAGTGCATGAAGACGCACCAGGTATCAGTGGTTCACTTGTTGAAGGACGTGTTTACTATGATGCATTCGTTTTAGACAACAAAAAGAAAGCGTTGTATTACCATGCAATTGCTTAAATTCAGAAGAGAAGATGGATATACTTTTAGTTGCCAAGAGGGTAGCATAATGCATGCTATCCTTAAAAGCAATCCAAAGTATGAAGAAGTGAAAGAAACAGGTAAAAAGAATGTTCCAAAAGCTAAAAATAAAGTTAGGAATAAGTGATCACGGAAGTGATGAACTTATGCAGACATATCTTGATGACGCTATTAACTATGCGAAAGGATATTGCAACACAGATGTGATCACTGAGAAGTTAGAGACTGCAGTTGTGGAGATTGCAACGATTTTCTATAACAAAAATGGAGTAGAAGGACAGATTTCTCACAGTGAGGGTGGTATTTCAAGGTCTTATACCGACGATTTGCCTAGATACATTGTCAAGCTGCTAAATAGTGAAAGGAAGTTACCGTGAGACTACTTAGTAAAACTCAAAAAGTTATAAAATACTACAAAAGAGTTACGGGCGCAGACCCAGACGGCACGGAATACGAAGATTATGAGACGCAAGCGTCTTTTTTTGTTGGTAATGTATTCCAAACGGCTGGCGGTATCAAAACGGAGCTATATGGTGAGCGAATAACTGACATGATATCTATAGCTACTAAAGATAGCGACTATCCTAATAAGCACGATAAAGTTGTGTATAAGGACAAGAGCTACAAGGTTATAGCTATTATGAACTATGATCACAGTGTATTAGATTGTGAGGCAATTTAATGAGCTTAGCAAGTTTGATAATGAAACTAGACAGAATGGGTGACAATAGCGATAAAGCTTTTGAAAGAGGACTTGGTGTCGTTCTTAAGAAGATACAAAGAGACGCTAAGAAGTTAGCTCCCACAAATACTGGCAGACTTAGGAATAGTATTGTAACTAATGTAAAAAAAGAGAACTCAGAACTAGTGGGGAGTGTATCAACAAATGTTGAATATGCTCCCTATATGGAGTTTGGGACAGGTCCAGTTGGACAAGCAAACAAACCTAATGTTCCGATACCAATCAGGTACAAGCAAGACAAATGGCTTGCAAAAATTCCTAATGTTGGTTTTAGGTATGTTTCAGGTGTGAAACCTAGACCTTTCTTATATCCTGCGTTTTTACGTAATAAAAAAAATATCGAACAAGATATAGCAAAAAGCTTGAGAAAAGATATTAAGGAGATGATGTTAAGATGATTGATATATTACCAGAACTAAAAGCCGAATTAGACCAGATAGCACCATCTCACAAAGGATATCCTAAGAGTTTCAAAGATTTACCTTGTATTAGTTACTATTACCAGAATAACGGGGAAGATTACCCCGCTCTTCCTGGTGTGTTCAGTGAGATAGTTGTTCAGATTGATGTGTGGAATAAAAGAAGCACATCAAACGTTTCTAACAGTGTTAACGACATGATGTTAGCTAAAGGCTTTATTAGAGAATATGGAGCAGATGTACCGAGTGATGATATTAAACATTACACAATGAGATTTAGGGGCGTTGTTAATGAACGTAACCTATTAGTTTCCCAGTAAGGGAAGAAAGGAAAAAAATGGCATTAAATACAATAGGAATTGAATTAGGATATAAAACTACTGGTTCTACTTACACAAAACTGAATGACTTAGTTGATGTCCCAGCTATCGGTGGTGATCCAGAAAAGATTGATACAACGACTTATGATAATAGTGTAAGACAGTATATCCCTGGAGTTAGAGACTTAGGCGATGTAGCTTTTAAGTTTCTATATGATAATTCAAGTGATACAACCAGTTACGCAGTTCTTAAACAACTTGCAACAACAGGAGAGGCAGTAGACTGGGAACTTAAATATCCAGACGGAACAAAAGACCAATTCAGCGCTATTCCAACAGTTAAAAAGGAAGCAGCGCCAATTAATGGCAGACTTGAGTTTACTTTAAGTTTGTCCTTACAAAGCGATATAACAGAAGTAAACCCATATTAAGAAATAAGGAGATAATACATGAATTATTATGAATTTATAGTAGGAGAAAAAGAGTACAGACTGAGGTTGGGAGCTAGTCAAATTAAAATGGCAGAAAACAAGATAGGTAGAAATCTTCTTGATATGTTAATTAGAATTGACGCAGGAGAACTTCCAAAAGTTGGAGATACTCTCATAATCTTACATGCTTCACTACAAAAGTTTCACCACAACATGACAATGACTAAGGTCGAGGAACTTTACGATAACTTCATTGATAGTGGGAAGACTTATACAGATATTATCCCGATTCTAATGGAATTATTCAGGGTTTCTGGTCTGATAGGTAAGGCAGAAGATATACCAGAAGAGGCAGAAGCAGAAGAATTGGGAAAGTAAGGAGTTATGGTGAATACTTAGATATTCTACTAGAAAACTCCATTTTTTATGGATTATCTCCAGATGTGTTTTGGGAAATGACAGTAGGAGAAATACTTGACTACTTAAAAATCAAGGGAAAACAAAGAAGCTATGAGCTAAGAGAAAGAGCAGAATTTGATTATGTTCAATCTGTGACAATCTACAAGTTTGTAGCTTCTTTGCTTGTCAAAGATGCACCTATCCCCCCAACACTTCTAGAGACATACCCAGATTATTTTAGCGAAGAGATAAAAGAGGAAGTTGAAAAACAAAAACAGATTAAAAAAGCACAACAAATAAAAGAAAGACTTCGTAGGAGTAGAAGGAAAGGCAAAGCATGACAATTGATGAATTAAAAGTCGAAATAAGGGCAGATACACAAGCCCTTAAAAAAGACATAGAAAAAATTAAAAAACAATTTAAAGACATCAACCCTAGTGTCAAAAAGGACGCTAAAGGTCTTGCTTTGTCGCTTAAAAGCGCAGCAGTTGCAGGGCTAGCAGCTCTAGCAGCGGCAGCAGTAGCAGCAACGGCAGTGGCAGTAAAAAAAGTAGGTGGATACATAAAAGATAGTATCACCACTGCTATGGAAGCCATCGAAAGCGAAAACCTATTCGATACAGTAATGGGTAGATGGACTAAGTCTGTAAGGGCATGGTCAATGGAGCTACAAGGTAGTTTAGGACTAAATGCATATGAGATTAGAAAGAATGTAGGTGTTCTTTTTAATATGACTAAATCTATGGGATTAGCAGAAAGTAAAGCCCTTGATATGTCTAAGACAATGACGTTGTTAGCTTACGATATGGCTAGCTTTTATAACATTAAAAATGAAGAAGCCTTCGACAAAATAAGAGCAGGTATCACAGGGGAAGCAGAACCCCTAAAAAGGCTTGGGATATTAATTGATGAAAACACTATCAAGCAAGTAGCCTATAAGAATGGAATAGCCAGTGTGGGGGCAGAACTTACACAACAACAAAAGGTGATGGCTAGATATCTAGCTATCATGGAACAGACATCAACTGCACAAGGAGATCTTGCAAGAACGATTGACAGTCCTACCAACCAGTTAAGGATGTTCAACACTCAGTTAGAGATCATAAAAGTGAACATAGGTAGAGCGTTTATGCCAATCGTAACGACAGTGTTGCCTTTGCTTAATGAAATGGCGGTGGCAATATCAATTGTTACGGAAAGAATAGCAAGTTTTATCGAACTAATAACTGGAGTAAAACAATCAGCAAGTGCAAGTACTGGGAATATAGCAACAGAATTTAGCGAAGCAGGTGAAGAAGCTGAAAAATTAGGTAAAAAGGTTAAAAATCTTACTTTTGGCTTTGATGAACTTAATATTATAAATTCTGGTGGTGGAGCAGGTGCAGGAATAGCAAAAATAACTCCAGAAGATGTAGTAGAAGACGATTCAGTGACTAGCTTTAGTGAGTCACTTGCAGATATACAAGAAAGAGTCAACCGAATAAAAAGGCTCTTAAAAGGTGGATTTGAGCTTGGCTTAAGTTCTAATATAGATGAATTAATTAAAAATATAAAGAACTCTCTAAAAAGCATAAAAATTAGCTTGTCTAATATATTTAGTAGCGAAGATGCAAAAAGAGCAGCTAATCAACTAATAGATTCATTAGCTCTAGCTATAGGTAAATCAGTAGGGAGCCTTAGTAGTATCGGAGTAACGATATATAGCCTTATATATGGTGGATTTGCTGAGTTCTTAGAAAGTAATGAAGATTTACTTGAATTTGCTTGGATTGATAGCTTAAAAGACTTAGAGGATATAGCTGATATAGTAGGAGACTTCTCAGAAGCCATAGCAGAAGTATTTTCAGTATTTGGCGAAGATGATGCAATAGAAATATTCGCTACACTACTTGAATTTACTGTAGTTCCTTTAATTGATAGGGTAAAACTCGAATTAAAGGTATTCAGGGATGTACTAAGTATATTATTCAAGCCAATAATTGATAATAAAGACGAAATTAGAGAAGTATTTGCAAACCTACTTAGTATAGTTTCTCCACTTACTGGTTTATTTAAGCAACACAATACGGACTTAAAGCAAACTGAACATGGATACATCATGATTAGTGATGTATATGAAAAGTATTTAGCTCCAGTTATGGATGATATTGCTAATGGGGTATCAGAAGACGTAAGAATGGGGCTTGAGACCATAAATTATGCCCTTGAAAGCTTTGGGGAACAACTAAAGGAAGCTGGAAGAATTGCAACAGAGATAGGGGGAATACTAGAAGAATCAGTCGCATTTTGGACAGAAATATACGAAAAATTCAAACCTGTGATTGCAAGGGTACTAGGTGAAGCCTGGGAAGAAATAAAAGAAAAGTTAGCAGAGTGGGACGAAGGATTTGAAGAAAAACTGGAAGAAATAGGGCTCACGATAAAAAGAGGTTTTGCGAATGCATTTACTGGTGCAGGAAACGTCGTAATAGGCGTACTAAATGCTATGTCAAGTGCTATAACTGGAACGATTAATAATGCTATTAGTTCAATCAACTCTCTTATCAATAAAGCTAATTCAATATCATCTGCAATAGGTCTTGACTTCATAGGAATAGATACACTTGATTATTTAAGGTCATTCGCTATCTCTCCTCTGTCAGTACCTAAGTTTGCTATGGGTGGTTTTCCAAATACTGGATCATTATTTATGGCGAGAGAAGCAGGCCCAGAACTTGTGGGTAACATAGGTGGAAAGACTGGTGTAATGAATAACGACCAGATTGTAGAAGCTGTATCAAGAGGCGTGTTTGATGCTGTATCAAGTGCAATGGCTGGTAATAGTGCTAACTTTAATGTTTATCTAGATGGAAAAGAGTTAGTGGCAAGTATAGAAAAAGCGAAGAAAGAGCAAGGGTCCAGCCTATATGGTGGAGGTGTAATATATGTCTGATTTAGTAACTATAGCAGGAACACCGCTCCCTACACCTAGTTTTTATAGTGGAAATACTTCTACATTAGTAGACAGTGGAAGAAACTCCGAAGGCAAAATGATAGGCGCAGTGATAAGAGATGATGTTGCCAAAGTTGAATTATCTTGGAAGTACCTAACTGTTGAGCAGTGGGCGAATATTTGCAAGTTATTTAAAGCCTCAGAGGGTGGAGCATTTGTCAATGATGTTAGGTTTTTCGACCAAACAACAGGGCTTTATGTAACGAGACAGATGTACGTTAATGATAGAAAAGCTAATATGTTTAGACGGCACCCAGAAACATTAGAAGTACTGGGATGGCTTGATTGTAAACTTAACTTAATAGAGGTGTAAGAGTGGCGCAAGCAGTATCAGCCCAGTGGCTTAATGAATTTAATAATACTATCCTTGATAAATCCTATGTCAAGTTATCCATATCTGTATCGAACCCAGAGGCAGACGCTGATGTGACAGTAGCAGATGACGGACACGAGTACTATGCTAACACGCCGCAGGTAGTTGATGAAATAGAGGATGTCTACGAAAAGTTTAGTACGTTAGAGCCTAACATATGGGTTCTTGATGGTAGTAGTAAACACCTACCTAATAGTGGATATAACAGTGGGTATGTCGCAGATGACTTTACGCTACCTAAAACAGTAACACTTAACTATACACAGGTATTTACAAAGCTAATAAAGGGAATAACCATTACTTGGTCGGAAGCTTATAACGAGTACGCTACAGCCTTTGATATTAATGTCTATAATGGTACAACGCTAGTCGCTAATGAGAGTATCACGGGTAATACAGACATCGTGAGCGTTGTGGAGTTCGACATCAATAACTACGACAAGATTGAGATAGTGATAAATGAGTGGTGTCTGCCTGATAGGAGAGCAAGAATAGAAGATATATTGGTAGGAATTAGGAAGTCATATAAGGATAGTGAACTAATATCGCATGTTCACGAATCGGACGCAGACCTTGCCCTTGGGAAGCTACCAACCAATAAGATTAAGTATGTCATTGATAACATAGATGGTAGTTACGACCCCGAAAACGATACTGGGTTTAGCAAGTACTTAATAGAACAACAAAAAGTTGTTGCTAAGTACGGATTAACGGTTGACGGAAACGTTGAGTACATTAGTGGTGGAGTATTCTACCTAAGCGAATGGAAAGCTAAGACAGGTGGTATAAAGGCAGAGTTTGAAGCTAAAAGCCTACTAGGATTACTAGATGACATCTACTACAAAGGAACTTATGGGTATAAGAGCTACTATACACTTATCGATGAATTATTAGAGTTTGCTAACCTGCCTCTTAACCCAGATGGCACCAAGAAATGGACTATTGACAATGACCTTTCGAACTATGGCACTGACGCTCCACTTCCAATGAAGAGCGTTAGGGAGTGTCTACAAATGTTAGCTAATGCGAGCTGTAGTGTCATTGAACTTGATAGGCTAGGAAACATTAATGTTAAGAGATTAGGTAGTGAGCCGACCTATGAGATCAGCAGATACAACATGTTTGAGGAACCTGTTATTGAGTTAGAAAAGCCAGTTAGAAGGTTTGTAATTAATAAGTACACTTACAACGTGGCTAACAGTAATAGCGAACTCTATAAAGGCGTTGTAACAAGTGCGCAGATACTAATTAAATACAAGAAGCCAGCAACTAATGTATCAGCTAGTGTATCGAGTGGCAGCATAACAAGTGCAGAGTACTTCTCTAACGCTTGTCTACTTACCCTTAGCGCTAATTGTACGCTCACAGTAACAGGTAGGGAGTTAGAAGTATCCAAAGCTGAACTTAGCGTAGATATGGCAGAAGAAGGTGTTGAAAAGAAACTTGATAATGTAATGTTGACTGATGATAACGTAATCGGTGTAGCCTTAACTCATTATCCGAACATCCTCGCAAGAAGGAAAGAATTTAAGGCTAAATATAGACCTAGCATACATAGTGATGTTTACGATAGGTTCTCAACAGTAGATAAGTACGGAAGAAGCAAGATAGTAAGAATTAATAGCCTTAAGTATGAATATAAAGGCGCATTTAAGGGAACAGTTAAAGGAGTGATTGAGTAATGGCTTTTATTAACCCAATATTCGACAGAACGCAGGCAGATGTCGAGTATGCAATTAATAAGATTGAACAGTGGAAGGGTGAGGATAACCCGGCTGTAACGGAGCTTAAAGGCGCACTTAATGTGACAGACCTTAATCGTATAGAGAATAACATTCAGGAACTTAGCGACCTACTTAACCAGTATTATTACTTACAACAAAATACCCAAAGGACGTGGGCTTTAAGTGATATTGGAACGGTAGACGCAGTGAACGAACTACTAGCTAAGGTACAATCCCTTGTTGATAGCTACTACGTGATATACGGCTCTCCTAGTGTACCTAATAAGCTAAATAAGTACCAAGAAGTGAATGATGTAGAGAAGATACTGTTTATGATAAGAGCAGCAATAGGAGATATGGTAGGAAGTTTCAAAAAGTGCGTAACGTTTAAGTGCGGGCAGACCTCGTTCCTGCCGCTGAAAAGGAGTTAATATATGGCATATAACAGAAGAGATATAAAAGATAGGGTCGCACAAGGCGACCGAAAATATGATCTTGTGCAACTTCCTGACGGTAGGATAGAACTTACCCCACATCCAGATAGTATTACTGAACCTGGAACGGATATAAATAAAGCGCTATTGCAACCTATGGAAGACGCCATTGACCTACTAGATGGAGCAGCAAAAAGCACCGACGGAATGATGAGCAGTAATAGTGATGATAAACTTCCTACCGAAAAAGCGGTAGTAACATATGTTGGAGAAAGAGCGGGAGTGTTCGCTCTAGCAACACAAAAAATAACGATAGGAGAATTGTAATGGCTTTAACAGGAAGAATTATACAAAACCAAATCCCCAACAACGATACTTTTGTTGACCTGGTTAATGTAACAGGAAGAGGAATACTAAAAGTAGTGGGTGATAATCTATACTACCAAGGGTCAGTAGCAAGAGAAGTTGAAATTATAATAGACGGAGTAACTGTTTACAGTGGACAACTTGCGAATATAGCTAAATCTTATATTGGCGTAGCAATGAAAAATGGTACTAACAATCAATCTTCCCTTTCAGCTTCAACAGGGAATATATCTGCTAGTACCTCTGGTAGTGGCAGTAGTAGTACTTATTCTGCTGTATTGATTCTTAATATACCTTTTAACAGTTCTTTGGTTGTGAAAGGGAAGTGTCATCCGAATTATGGTGGTTTTGGTACCTATCTTGTAAGTGTCAACTATATTTTGGAGGTATAAGAATGAAAAAGATAATTGAAAATGGGTTGATATACCAAATACACACCTATCCTAATGGTTCGAATATAAAAGAGCTCGTGGGGGTAGAGAAAGAACTAGAATTTTTAGTAAACAAAGAGCCATTGGGCGATGATTTGAAGGTCGACGGATACCTTTTCCTTAAAAATAATTTCACTGGGAAATATGAAAAGGTCACATCTGCTATCAAGCTTTTCTTTGAAGGAGAGGAGTTAGCAGATATAAGCCCTAGTAAAGATGGAATAATTTATTTTGAGTTTGTTATTAACAATCATAGATTAGAAGATAAAGTGGACTTATTTGCTAGCCTTGATAGCAAGAGCAAGAGTAAAGGGAATTTCTCGGTAACAGGTAGCTGGAATGAAGAAGAGGTGAAGTAATGGAAATAAATAAGTTGGTAGAAAAGATTAAAAAAGATTTCAAAAAAGAACCTCTTAAGAAGATAAAAAAGATTGAAAAAGTTAAGGGAGTTCTTACAGTGATAAAGGAGAAACAAGTTGAAAAACTACAGAATATTTGAAGGCGACACAGTCGACCTACAATTCGACATTCCAGATGAGTTTAATGGCGGCGAAGCCAAGCTACTAATACTTATTGACAAGGTTAATGGCGCTGGAATTGTCAAGACACAAACAGTAGAAAATAGCTCAGTCACCTTCGAACTTCAAGAAGGAGATACCTATACTCGTATCGGGTCTTTTCCTTATGAAGTAAGGGTCACTCTTGAAGATGAAGCAAAGGTTGCCGAGTGGGGGAAATTCGTTGTTGACGATAGCCTTATAGTTAGAGAGGTTGAGCCTACTGAGTTAGAAACACTTACCATTCAGCTTCAAAACTATTACACGAAATCAGAAGTCGACACAATGATGTCCGCTGCGACTGGCGTCGACTTTAGCGAGTATAGGAAAGTTAGTGATAGCTATTCGAGGGTTGAAGCTGATGGCAAGTATGCAGAGAAAGAAACCCTCGAAGATGTTATTGATGTTAGCCATACTGGTTTTAAGAGTAAGCTCGATACTCTATACACGGCTAAAGACTTTTCACATCCGAAAAGTGTTGTAGATGGGATTAAAGAATTAACAGATACTTCATTCAGAGCGTTACTCGATAATAGATTCACAGCGAAAGATTATTCATATTCTAAGGATTATGTAACGAATCGATTTACAGCAATCAAGAATTTAACAGATAACACCTTTAAAGCGAATTTAGATGATCGTTTCTTTACGAAAACAATCGCTAATAATCGTTTTTACACCCAAACTCAAATAAATGGATTTATGGATGATTTCCAATTAAAGCAACCAGGTAAAGGGCTTAGTACGAATGATTTCACTAGTGCGCTTAGAGATAAGCTAATCGGATTAGAAAATTACGACGACACTAACCTCCAAACTTTAATTGGGACAAAAGAGCCCAAACTCCCCAATACACCAGCTAACCCAGCCAATAAATTCCTCAATGCTAACAGACAGTGGGTTGAAATTACTGGAACAGGTGGAGGCGGAACAGGTGGAACTGGCGGAGATTCTTACAGCAAAGAAGAAATAAACGGCTTCTTAGCAGAGAAAGAAGGGTTGTTGCCTCCTGAACCTAGTTATCCATTAACTAAATTCCTAAATGGCAATAAACAGTGGGCTCAAATAGATTTTTCAAAATTTTATACCAAAGAGACAATGAATAATTTACTTGGCGATAAAGTGGATACTATTGAAGGGAAAGGGTTAAGTGAGAATGATTTCACTAACGCACTTAAAACAAAGCTCACTAACCTAGAGAATTACGACGACTCAGCAATCTTAACAGTACTCGGTGGTAAAGAGCCTGCATTACCAGTAACCCCGCCAAATCCTAGCATGCATTTCCTCGACGGTAATAGAGTTTGGCAAGAAATTAAACATTATACGTCAGCGCAGGTGGATACACTTCTTGGGGAAAAAGCAAGTAAAAGCAGGGTGGAAACTATTGAACAAAATATGGTACCTGTTCAAGAATTTCTATCCTACCCATCAGGTGAGTTCGTGGGAACATTTTCGGCACAAGTTGAAATGTGGAACTCCGCAAATTTCAGAAGAGTATTAACCGTTACGAATGGGCATGGGAATATACACATTGATTGCAAAGGGAAAGGCGGAACCTACGCTTATGGCAGCCCAGAAACCATTATAATGGAGCTTCCGTCAAATGCTCCAACACCTGTAACAACTTATGAAGTCCAGCTATTCGATGGGAATAGCGTTTGGATACAACAAGGCGAAAGGTATATAAGGTCATCACACTTAGATGATGGCGTTAGATATATATTCGACATATGGGGGGACTTTAGAAATTAGAGAAAGGATACAAAATGCAACACTTCATAGAATTACTAAACAACCACTTAATAGAAACTATCTTTAGTGTTTTTGGGATGATATTTTCAGGCATAGGAGCATTTATTTTTCATACCGCTAGAAAATTCAAATCGAACATTCAAAGGGAAATCAGAGAACAGGAATTAATTAAAGAAGCGGTTTTGTCAATGATACAAGAAAGGCTCAATACAAGCTGTGAATATTACTTAGTAAGAGACCAAGTTACCCCTGTTGGGCTTAAGTCAATCATAAGGATGTATAAAAGTTACAAAGCTTTAGGGGGGAATGGTGTCATGGACGAGATAATTAATAAAGTAAAAAGGTTACCAGTTAAGAAGCAAAAAAATAGATGAGAAAGGAAATTTAAAAATCATGATGAAAGAAAAAAGAACAATATCAAGAGCGATTAAGGAACTCAGAGAGAATTACTACCTTAAAAACGCAAAGAAAATCAAAGAAATATGTGACAGAGCAACTGTTGATGTAGGGGTAGGAGCCGACATCCTAGAGAACAAGACGGGAAAATATTACCCAGACCAAAAGCAAGCATTTTTAAAGGTATTGAGAGAGTTCCCACTAAATGACGTGGTTGAAGAATTAGAGAAGGGAGAAAAATAATTATGAATAAAAAAATAGATTGGGCGAGAAAACTAACATCCAGAAAATTCTGGATTGCAGTAGCTACTTTTGTAACATTAGTAGTAATGCATTTCACTGGCGACAAGGAGATGGCTACAGAGATAGCACAGATGATAATGGCTGGAGCGGTAGTCATAGCTTACATCATAGGCGAAGGACTAGCGGATTCTGGAAGAATTGAATATTATGAAGTTAATAACAAAGAAGACTAATAGGTATGGTAGACTCCATATCTTAGAGTTCAATCCACAAAAAGAAAACCTATTATTCTTATCTGTAGGTTATAAGCACCGTGAAAGGCTTTCCAAAATCAAGCATCAGTGGGCGTTAGATAGAGGCTACGAATTAGCAGCCTCTTTCAACGGTGCCTATTTTTCAATGAATAAGGCAACCTCGGATACGCTTGGCTTAGATTACAGAGACCACGGATTTATACATGGCTACACGTCTAAAGACGATACAACCATGGAAGCGGTCTGGGACGGACAGACCCTTACCATTGGCGATTACATCGATACCGATGTAGTTGGAAGCCCAACAATCCACTGGGCGCAATCCTTATCTTATTCCCTTGTCTTGGATGGCAAAAAAGACATCAGAAAACGTGATGGAAATTACTGGGGCAAACATCCTAGAACCTTACTAGGTCAACGTAAGGATGGCACAATCGTAGTAGTTGTAACAGATGGTAGACCTGCAGGACTTACGGGTTCTCAGTCGGCAGACCTAATGCTTGAATTGGGTTGTTATAATGCCATCAACTGTGATGGTGGCGGCTCCTCTGAAATGACCTTTAAGGGTAAGATTGTAAACAGACTCTCAGGTGGCTATGAACGAAAGATTGCTCAGGCTTTCCAAGTTTATTCTAAACCCAGCCCTAAAACACCTAGTAAGAAGTGTGTTTGTTTAGATATAGGGCATGGTAGTGATACTTGGGAAAAAACAGGTGGTAAAGGAATAAGATTAAAAGATGGTTCGTCATGGGAAGAGCACGACTTCAATTCTAAGGTAGGCATATCACTTAAGAAGAAGCTAGAAAAAGCGGGCTTTGAGGTGTACCTATCTCAACAACCTAATTCTACCGAGATTCCACTATATAAGCGTGTTGATGATATCAATGGAAGAAATATAGACCTTGTCATCAGTCTACATGCTAATGCTGGTGAAGTAGGAGCGAAAGGATATGAAGTTTGGAAATGGCATGGCGACACAACTAAAGGCGGTGTATTCGCCGCTAAGTGGATTAAGAACGCCAAAGAGTTTGTACCTGATCTAATAAACAGAGGCGTCAAGAACTGTAGACCAGGCGAGAGAACTAATTTTTATATTGTCAGAAAAACTACTATGCCATGTATATTAATAGAACACTTTTTCTTCACCGATAATGCAGAGAGGAAGAAATGCGACACCACCAAGTATGTAGATAAGTTCACTGAAATTAGCCTTAAAACAGCTTGCGAGTACTTTGGGGTTCCGTATACAAGCCAACTCAGCCCTACACCAGTAGTAGAAACAGAAAGAGATAAAGCGATTAAATGGGCTAAAACTAAAGGCATATCTGACGGAAAGAATCTATCAAACAATATCACCAAAGAAGAGTTAATAATTTCTTTATATAAGATAACCAATCATTAAACCTCCTCATTTTTTTAGGCCTCCTAATGGGGGTCTTTTTTTTTATGGTATAGTTTTTAAACTTATGGTATATTACAGGTATGTATTTATACATTTTTTTGACGTATTTGTGACGAAAAAATAAAAAAGGCAGGTAAATACTAGCTTTAAGAGTAGTTAAAAATATTTTCTAGTAATATTTAATCGAATATTTATGTTATAATAATAGTAAATGAAAAGATAGGTATTTTTATGGATAAAATAAAGCATCTTTATAACAAATATTTAAAAGAAATAACTAGCAAAACCAAGGAGATTATAACGCTTGTTGAGGGCTCCGGTAACGAAAATGCGGACGTGGTTATAGTCCTTGATAACCCAACGGATGAGAAGAATGATCTTGTTGTATCACCTCAAAATAAAAAGATAATTATTGATTTCTTATATGAATCAACCTATTCGTTAGATGACATTTATTTTACGTATGCCGTAAAGTTTTGCCCCTACGATGTTACAAAGTCAGGGAATATAAAATACAAAAAAGTTGGGGTTAAAGAAGCTGCTTATTTCAATGATTTTTTGGAAGAAGAGATTGATCTTATTTCGCCAAAGATTATTATTTCAATTGGCGAACTTGCCTTTATGACGCTAACAAAAAACAAATTAAAGGCAAATGCATATTCCTTTAAAATGGAAGGAAAGCATTATAGTTGTCTAGCCTATAAGTCATTTGAGAGTATGAAGGCGGAAAAGTATAGTGTAGATATGTTTGTGAAAAAGGAAGATGTTAATAAAGAAAGGATTTTAACCATTAAAACGGATAGTAAGAAAACCCTAAAAGAATATAAAAGTAGATCCATAGACAGGTCCAATCTAAAAAATATATTGGTTGTTTATGCTGGAACCAATCTAAGCAATGATCCTACCAAGTCGGTAGTATCAAGAGTTGCGGATGTGTTTACGGAGCTGAACATAAATGTGATATATTTAGACATATTTAGCAAAGACTACTCTGTTGATAAGCTATTAGACTCTGCCAAAGACAGTTTAGGCCTTGTTATTGGTGCTGGTATAGAGTGGTATGGTATTGGACATCAAGCTCAAAAATTACTGGATGATATTTATTTCTCAGGGCGAGCTGATGCCTTAAAGGACATCAATACTATGGCCATTGCGATAAGCAGAAATGGCTATGAAGATGAAGGTCTTCAGTACCTAGTTAAGAGTTTAAAGCTACTAGGTGCGTGTGTTACAACGACCTTAGACGGCGTGATAGAAAGTGCTTCATTTTTTGAAACGAATAAAACGTTGATTAACGTTGTGGAAAAAAGAAGCGAAGACTTTTTCAGGACTTTTAAGCGCCCTAGCCTTACTTTACCTAGCAGTATAGACAAACAAAAAATATATCTTAAAGTTGAAACGGACGAAAGCGTCAGAGAAATTACTAATAAGGAGAAAAAAGAAGTCAAAAAGGTTAGTTCTTATAATGAGTTTATTGAAACTCAAAAAAAAGATATCGATGAATTGTCTGAGATTTTTAAAGAAAAAGCCAACTTGAGAAAAAAAGGGAATACGTATAAGGAGATATTTAAATCAGGTTTTATTGGTAGTGATTTAATAGAAAAAAATACCGTATGTATAGAGATAGAAGATAATCATAAACAAAGCTTCAATATTAGTATAGACAAGAAGAATATTTCTACCGAAGCATTTAATAATATAGATTGTGATGTTATAATCATGGTAAAAGAAAAAATAGTAGAAGACATTGTAACTAGAAAGACGACGATGCAGAAGGCCTTTTTAACAGGCCAATTAAAAGTCAAAGGGAATTTTGCCTTACTTTATAAGCTAGACAGTGCTTTCGACTTTTAGTGGAGGATAAGAATGAAAGAATGTTTATTTTGCAAAATAGCGAACGGAGAGCTGGATTCAGCTACCATTTTTGAATCAAATGAATTTAGAGTGATCCTTGATAAATTTCCGTCGGGAAAGGGACATACGTTAATAATCCCTAAGGAGCATTTTGATGATATTTATAGCATAGATTCGGAGACTTCGGGAAAACTTTTTGCGCTTGCCAGTGTTGTGGCTAGAAACCTGAAATCAGTTTTGAACTGTGACGGACTCAATATACTTCAAAACAATGGCGAAGTTGCGGGGCAGACGGTTATGCATTTTCATATGCATTTAATTCCTAGGTATAAAGAGGATAATATAAAGATCAAATGGCACACAAAATCATTTTCTGATGAAGAGCTAAGCGAATTAAGTCAAAAATTAGCGAAAGGGATATAAGGGGTTATTATGTCAAAAAAAATGAGAGTAGTATTTGTTTCATCAGAATGTGGTCCGTATGTCGCCACAGGTGGTTTGGCTGATGTTAGTGAAGCGTTACCAATAGCGCTTAGTAAAAAATGGATTAAGATAACAAGGGTTGTGCCTAAATACAAAGGGATTGAAGACAACTTTGATATAAAAAAAGATTTTAGCTTCATTGTTGAAATTGGCGGTAAATCGAGAGTAGCTGATGTTTACAAAATAAGGGAGCATAATGTAACAACTTATTTTATAGGAAACGACGATTTTTTTGAGCGAGACAAGGAGTATGGTCATTTTGATGATGGCGAAAGATATGGCTTTTTTTCGAAGGCAGTTCTTGGTATGCTTTTATACCTTGATATGAAGCCTGATATAATTCATCTAAACGACTGGCAGACAGGTATTATCAGTCTTTTATTGAAAACAGAATACAGCGATATGGATTTTTACAAGGACGTAAAAGTAATCTATACGATTCATAATCTTCAGTATCAGGGTGTTTTTGATAGAGAGCTATTAAACACACTTTATTTGTGGGACCGCTATTTTAGTGAGGATGAGGTTGAATACTATGGGAATGTAAGCTTTATGAAAGCAGGAATAGTGTATAGTGATATAGTTTCAACGGTTAGCGAAACGTATGCAAATGAAATACAGACTGAAAGATACGGGTATGGACTAGATGGCGTTTTAAGAAAGTTTTCTTATAAGATAAGAGGGATAGTAAATGGTATTTACTACGATAAGTACGATCCTAAGACGGACGATGCTTTGCTGGTAAACTTCAGTAAAGATAGTTTTAAGAAAAAAAGATCGTTACATAAGAAAATGATGCAAGAACGGATAGGATTCCCTGTAAAAGATGTCCCTTTATTTGGCGTTGTTTCGAGACTTGTAGGGCAAAAAGGAATTGATTTAATCCTATATGCCATTGAAAAATATATAGATAAGGATGTTCAGTTTGTAATATTAGGCTCTGGTGAAAAGCCGTATGAAGATAGGCTTTTAGAACTCGCTAGTAGTTATCCAAATAAAGTTAGCTTTAATTTAAATTACGATCCTGTGTACGCAAAGAGAATTTACGCTTCATGTGATTTCTTCTTAATGCCATCACTATTTGAGCCGTGTGGGCTATCGCAACTCTATTCATTAAGGTATGGAGCTATACCTATCGTTAGAAATACTGGTGGTCTAAAGGATACGATAATTGATTATAGCTTTGATGAGGAAAATGGTACGGGCTTCTCATTTGAAGGTTATCAAGGAGATGAGTTTATCGAGGCTATTGATAGAGCTATCAATTTATATTACGATAAAAAATCATTCGATAAGGTAATAGAACGTGGTATGAAGCAAAGATTTTCTTGGAGTGAATCCGCAGATAAATACTACGAACTCTATAAAGAGATGTTGGAGAATTAACAAGTAATGAAGAAGAACCGTCTGCAAGTTACACTCTTGTTGTTTATAGTTATCGTGGTAACAATATTTTTACTAATCATTAAACCGAATCTATACAGATTCACTCAGGGGAAAGTAGGTTTTGAGACCTTATATGTTTTTAAGCAAGATGCTATGGTGAAAGAGAGTCTTGTCGTTGCCGATAAAAATATTTTTTTGGCAACCGTAGAAGGTATCGAAAGAAGAAGTGAGAGCGGTAAAAGGTTATGGTCGAAGTCTTTTCACTTCAATGAGCTTTTACTAACTAGCAAGGGGAAGTATGTAGCTGCCGTGGATCTAACTGGTAAGGAAGCATATATATTTGATGCAGATGGAATGATTGCGCAGATAGTTGTAAGCAATGAAATAGTATATGCTACGTTGAGTGAGAGTGGCCACTTGGCACTAATTTTAGATAGTGGCAAGGAACAGTACATTGAGATTTACAATAAAGATGGTGACAAAAATGTAGAAAGAAAGACTGTTTTCGAAGAACATGGTTATCCTGTATTTATAGAGCTTAGCGATAATGGAGAAAAGGGAATTACATGCCACCTAAATACGAACAATAACAAGGTAGAAAGCATAATAACTTTTCTTGATTTTTCAAAGAGTGGAAAGACCCTAAAGGATAGAGTGTTGGGTCACAGGGTATTTGAAGATGTTTTAATATCAAGGGCGTACTTTTTAGAAAATGAAAAGGTTGCTTTCGCAGGCAAAAACGGTATCAAATTTGTTAATTTTGATGAAAACTTAAGTGAAGTAGCAAGTGTTAATTTTAGTTGCGAAGCACTTCAGATAAAAAAAGACGGGAAGAATCTTTTTGTAAATTATGGGGAAGCTTCTTCCTATGAAGAGCAAGGCAAGCAGTTTTATGTCGGAAAATATGACCAAAGTGGACAGTTAATAAGTGAAGTTAGCACAGAAAATGATGCCAAAATAAGTGTCTCGGATGGTACGACTTATCTGATTAATGGCAATGAGATAAGTGCCTATAAAGGCGATAAGCTAGTTTGGGAAAGCTCAGTAAGTAAAGAAATAGAGGATGTCAAACATCTATATAAGGATGTTTATTTGATAGAGTATCAGAATAACTATGAACTATTAAGACTAAAATCGATTTAGGTAGAAAGATGAATGGACTTGATATTTTTGTAATAGTAGTAATTATAATAGGTGCGTTATACGGATTCATAAGAGGTTTCGTGATAACTCTTTTTGGGCTAACTTCAACGCTAATAATAATTATATTATCCATAATACTAACCCCTAAGCTAAGTGGCTATGTGTTAGAAAATACGAGTTTCGATGTTACCGTAAGCGAGAAAGTCGTAGAACTTTTGGATATTGAAAAAATAGATGAAGTAGTTGATGAAGAGTTAATTGATGGATTAACTTTGCCGCCAAATTTAAAAAGCTATGTTAAGAAAAAATACTATAGTGACTTTGATATCGTTGGAAAAACGAATAATCTCACCAAATACATTGGTGATAAGTTGGCACAGGTAAGCATTTATTATTTATCTTTCGTGGCCCTGTTTTTAGCAATTTCTTTAATTGTTAATTTAGTGGTATCAGAGCTTGATTTATTGACAAAGTTGCCTGTCTTAAAGCAGCTCAATGCTCTTGCTGGGCTTGTACTAGGAAGCTTTATCGGTGTAATAGTAATATATATTAGTTGTTTAATACTTTCGTTTGTATTAACAGTACAAGCCACTGATAAAATATCGATTCTAATAGAAGAATCAATTTTTTTGAAGTTATTTTTTTATTCGAATCCAATAGGGAAAATTTTAGAAGAATTAATTAAAGTGCTTTAATAGAGCTGTAAGGAATCTAGATGCGAAAACGAATATACGAGATAATTGAACTAAATATGCAAAACAGGGGCAGTAAGATATATCACATAGTGATGTTATTTATTATAATCCTCAGTCTTGTTCCTCTCTCCTTTAAGAATACTTCAAAAATTTTACTAATGATTGATATTACATCAACAGCAATTTTTATAGTTGACTACGTCCTAAGGCTTATAACTGCTGATTATAAGTATAATGGGAAAGCTAAGCATCCATTTATCAAATATCCGTTTTCATTTATGGCAATAATGGATTTTCTATCAATTGCACCTACTTTTATCATTTTGATTGCGGGATATAAAGCGTTAAAATGGATAAAACTATTAAGGTTTCTAAGGATGTTTAGGATTGTGAGAATACTTAAGTACTCCAAGAATATGAGGATTATCCTAACTGTAATTGAAAAGAAAAAAGAACAACTTGGAGCAGTTCTTGTTTTGGCAGTGGGATACATATTTTTTTCTGCCTTAGTGGTTTTCAATGTAGAACCAAAATCCTTTCATACTTTTTTTGATGCGATATACTGGGCTGCAGTTTCACTAACTACAGTCGGTTACGGAGATATATACCCTGTCACGGTAGCGGGGAGAGTTGTTACAATGTTATCCACTTTGGTAGGAGTGGCAGTGGTAGCATTACCATCAGGAATAATAACGGTAAGTTATATGGAGGAAATTAATAATGAATAAAACGAAAATCATCTGTACGATTGGGCCGGCCTGCGATGACAAAGAGACATTTGCTAAGTTAGTAAAGAACGGCCTGAGCGTTGCAAGATTAAACCTATCTCATGGAACTAGAGATTATATGAAAAAACTAATCGACATGATTAAAGAAGTTAGGGAAGAACTAAGTGAACCAATAGCCATACTTATGGATACGAGAGGACCGGAAATAAGGACAAAAAACTTCGTTGATGGTGAAGCCACCTTAGTGGCAGGAGAAAAAGTTGTAATAAAGACTGGGGACTTTTTAGGAACGAAGTATCAATTCTCAACTACTTACGATAATTTATGCAACGAAGTTCAAGCCGGTCAAAGCATACTGATTGATGATGGTCTACTAGAACTAAAGGTAATCGAAATAGTAGAAGATGAAATAACATGTCAAGTTATGAATGGTGGTGTAGTAAAAGATCACAAGGGAATAAACGTTCCCAGAATGGATTTAGATCTTCCGTCTTTAAAAAAAGAAGATGAAGAAGACCTGATATGGGGAATAGGTGAGGGAATTGACTATGTTGCAGCCTCCTTTGTAAGAAATGTAAATGATGTGAAATACATAAGAAACTTACTGGACGAAAATGGGGGCTCACATGTCCACATTATCTCAAAGATTGAAAGTCAAACAGGGGTTGACAATGTAGGTGAAATCATAAGACATTCCAATGGAATAATGATTGCAAGAGGAGATCTAGGGGTAGAAATACCTAGTGAAAGGATTCCAAAACTTCAAAAAGAGATTATCATAAAATGTAATCATTCAGGAATACCAGTAATTACGGCGACGCAGATGTTGGACTCAATGATAAAAAATCCTAGACCAACAAGAGCAGAAGTCTCCGATGTTGCTAATGCGATATTCGATGGCACAGATACGATAATGCTATCCGGAGAAACAGCCTCTGGGAAGTATCCCGTAGAAGCTGTTAAGACAATGCGTAGGATAGCTATCGAAGCAGAAAAAAATGCAGACTATGAGCTGATGTACAAAAGAATATCAAAGAGTATGGTAAAAAGTGTAACAAACGCAGTTAGTTTTGCAACCTGTTCTACGGCTAAATTAATTGGAGCTTCAACAATAATATGTCCAACTAATTCAGGCAAGACAGCAAGATTAATTTCAATGTTTCGGCCATATAGTAGAATACTTGCGCCTACGATAAACGAGGTAACGTGTAGACAGCTGAATATGCTTTGGGGTGTTATACCAGTAATACTTGATGATGAGAACTCTCCGGATATACTTTTCTTTAAAGCCACAATAGTTGCGAAAGAAAAGGGAATTGCCAAGGTTGGTGATACGGCGGTTGTGACGGCAGGAATACCACTTAATACGAAGGGTAGTACCAATCTTATGAGAGTTTTGAATGTTTAAGTTGAGAAGAGTCGAACTCTTACCTTCTGTCATGGCGACTTTCGAACTTATCGTGAAAACCAAAGGCTTCGGGTCTGTATTACGGATACTATCCCCTCAGCCTTTGGTGTCGTTTCAGTAAAAATACAAGTATTTAATCGTGGCCGTCTGTACAATAACAATAGATAATAATGTAGTTTAAAATCACTTTTTGCTTTAGCAAAAAGGTTTTATTACTGAAATCCGTAGGATTTGAGTTTCGCCAGGCGTTAGCTTAATTTTTAGCGCGAAGTGCTATTTTTCTCGACGAACAAAGTTGGTTGAACTTCACTTAAAATAGAACGAGTAGTTCCGGTAAAATGGTTTTAGTTGAGTGTTACGCTCCGGATTTTGAGGACACAAATGTCAAAGGTAAAATATACGAAAGAACAACAAAAGGTAATTGATTATAGAGGTGGCAACCTACTTGTAAGTGCGGCGGCGGGTTCCGGTAAGACAGCAGTGTTAGTGGAACGTATCGTTCAGAGGATAGTCTGTAGAGAGATATCCATTGATGAAGTTCTAGTTGTGACCTTCACAAATGCGTCGGCAATGGAGATGAAAGAAAGAATTGGTAGGGCGCTTTATGATATATATGAGAAGTCTGGGGACGATTATATTAAAAGCCAACTATTTAATATATCTACAGCCGACATCAGTACGATGCATTCTTTTTGTAAGAAGATAATAAGCAATTATTTCTTTAAAACCGATCTGGATCCGAGAGCAAAAATAGCGGATGAGCAGTCGCTTCAACTTCTTAGATACGAAGTCATGGAGAATCTTCTTGAAGATTGCTACGAAAAAAACGAAGAAGACTTTTTACTGTTGTCTAATACCTTTGAAGGTATAGGTAGTGAGAGCAAGATAAGAGATATGGTTTTTCAGCTCTATTATAAAAGTATGAGTAGAGGGAAGCCCATAAAATGGCTTGATGAAATAGTAGCTAATAATACCTTTGAAACGGAGGAAGATTATCTTGGTAGTGAAGTATTAAACTTTTTATTTGATAATATAAGAGGAAAGTTAATCTACTTAAACAAGAAGATAGATTCATTATTAAAAAACTACAAAGATCATGAAATGCTAAAAAAGAGCATAGAGCAAATCTACGACTATAAAGATATCATCGACTCTTTATTATCTAAATTTGGAGACAAAAAAGAGCTCATTATGACCGCAAGAAGGGTTACACTCGACAATCTAAAAGCTGTCAAAGGTAATGACCCGGATATTATAAAATATAAAGAAACTAGAAAAGAAATAAAGGCCACTCTTAAAAGTGACATACTAGAAAAACTTACTTCAATGTATTTTGAACATATTCTGGAAGGTCTTAGATATAGTAAAAAATTTTTAGAAACGCTTACAAATCTTACCAAAGAGTTTATAAATAGGTATTCTGATGAAAAGAAAAAGAATACGATGCTTGATTTTAATGACCTTGAACATATTGCGATTAAGATACTCTATGAAAACGGAGAAATAAGTGAAGTAGCAAAAGAGATAAGGAATAATTACAAAGAAATACTTATTGATGAATATCAGGACACTAACTACGTTCAAGAGATGATAGTTGCCGCAGTTAGTAAAGAGAGCATTGGGGAACCAAATGTTTTTATGGTAGGTGATTTAAAGCAGTCCATATATAAATTTAGAAACGCGGTACCAAAGATATTTGCAAGTAAATATAGTCAGTATAGTTATGAAAACAGTAAGTATACGAAGGTAGATTTAAACAAAAATTTTAGGAGTAGAGAATCCATTCTTAACTTTATAAATCATATATTCAAAAATATTATGAGTGAAAAAGTAGGGGATATTAATTATGATAAAAATGCCTATCTTTATAAGGGTGCTTCGTTTAGTAAAAGGGAGGAAAACGTTGAAATAATTATATGTGAGAAAGATAAGACTAATTCCAATTTATCAATTCAGGAGGAAATCGTTGCAAACAAAATAAAAGAGCTGGTGCACAATGAAAATTACATTGATGATAAGAAAACTGGGGAAAGAAAAAGAATTCGATATAGCGATATAGCGATACTTCTAAGGTCTGATTCAGGAGCTATACAAGAGCTTTCTAACGTCTTTAAAAAACATAACATACCGCTTGTTAGAAAAAGTAAAACGGGATACTTTGATTCTCTTGAGATAATAATATTACTGGCTGGGCTTGATATAATTGACAATCCGAATCAAGATGAGCAAATTATATGCGTAATGAAAAGTGCTATGTTTAATTTCTCCGATGATGAGTTAGTTGAAATAAGAACTATCAATAGGGATTTAACGTTTTTTGACGCCACAAAGGAGTACGCACTATTGGGCGAAGATGAAATTACTTTAACAAAAGTAAACGGCTTCTTACAACAACTTGATGAATGGATACTTGCTTCTAAAGAGCTTACCGTATATGAGCTTTTAAATAAGATAATTGAGGATACGGATTATATGTCAAAAATGTCTCTTAGCACAGGAAGTAAAAGTACCATTAATAATATTAACCTACTTCTGGCTCAGGCTTTTGAATACGAAGAAACATCTTACAAGGGACTTTTTAACTTTGCGAGATTTATAAGAACTATGAAGAACAAGAAACTAGATTTTGGCGTGGCAAACGATGTGCAAACAGACAATTTTGTAAGCGTGCTAACCGTTCACGGCTCAAAGGGTCTGGAGTTTCCAGTAGTATTTCTGATGAATACTCAAAAGACGTTTAATAAAAGGGACGCGGTAGGGAATATGCTCGTCCATGATGAACTTGGAGTGGGAATGAGTCTTTATTATCCGGAGCAAAAATTGATCGTAGATTCTCCTATAAATGAAGTATTAAAAGACGCTATAAAGCTAGACTCAGTTAGTGAAGAAATGAGGTTGCTATACGTGGCAATGACTAGGGCTAGAGAAAGACTGTATATAACAGCTAGCGTTAACAATTGGGGAGATATAGACAAAAAACTCCTAAAGTACGGGCAAGAAGATACGGATGTAATAGCACCATTTAACGTCGAAAAATCAAACAGTTTTTTAGATTTTATCATTGCTGGGACTACTAACAGTCATTTTTTTGAAAAGAACTTTGACGTAAAGGATTATTATAAGAGCGATGGGCCACTGTGTAGTAAACTTACATTAATAGAAGATGTTGCGATAGAAGAGACGCAGGAGGTATCACAAGAGGAAGACTTTTTGAGTGAGTCTGATAAGGAGAAAATTGAGGAAAACATAAGGTTTAAATATCCTTTTGAAAAGGCTACGAAAACAACCCTTAGAACTACGGTATCCGAGATTAAAAAAAGATACAGTGAAGAAGAAGACTTTAATTTTATGCCGGGGGATAGGAATAATACGGGAGGAGCAAAACTTGGTACGGCCTATCACCTAGTAATGGAAAAGATACCTTTTGACAAAGTTGATAGTCGTAACTATGTAAAAGACTTCATAAAAGACCTATTGGAGAAGGATATATTATCGGAAGAGGAAATGACCTTAATCGACCACGAGTCAATATTTAGTTTTTTTGAGAGTGAAGTTGGTAAAAGAGCAATATTAGCTTATAATAAAGGGGAACTCTATAAAGAGAAATCTTTCATACTAGGACTAGAAGCAGAAGATAATGATATGACTATGGTTCAAGGAATGATAGACCTTTACTTTGTAGAAGATGATCAAATAGTGCTTATTGATTATAAGACGGATAATGTGTCATCAGAGAATAAAAATGTGTTTACCGATAGATATAAGGTACAGCTAGCGCTTTATAAAAAAGCAGTTGCTGCATTTACCGGGTTACCTGTAAAAGAGGTGTTCATCTATTCGTCTACACTAAGGGAATTTATTGAGATAAAGTAGCTGGAGATAAAATGGTAAATAATTTAGAAAAATACAAACAATTAAGTGAAAAGTATAGTTCCTTTGTGTATGAGGATTTTAAAGTCGAAAGAGCGGAAGATAAACTTAACTTATATTATAAGTACAGTATGAAAAGCGAAATGGATGAAGATATAGTTTTTTGGCATAGAGTTAGCTATGAGTATATAGGTGGTGATAGAGTACTTGATTACGAGGAAGTTAGTAAAATGGACGCCATACTTTTTAATATTGGTATGGTAGAGGCTGTGAATTACTATAAGCTAACCTGCGCCAAGAAGTTTGTTATTAAGTGCGGATCGATAACAAAGGAACAAGAAAAGTTTTGGACAGAGTTATTTTACAATGGTCTTGGAGAGTTCATCTATCTAAATGGATTAACATCAGAGTTTGAAAATGGTAAAATGTTTAACTTTGTACAGGACTTAGAACTGCCTTTGTACGAGAAGTTTAATGTACAAACGAAGGGGCTATTAATACCGATAGGTGGAGGAAAAGATTCTGTTGTTACGCTGGAGATTTTTAAATCCTACAAGGACGACACACTTCCTTTTTTGATGAACGCTCCCGTTGCGTCATATGACTGTATACGTGAGGCGGGTTTTGATAGCTATCTTAAAGCGACAAGAAAGTTCGATAAAAGACTTTTTGACCTAAATGAGCTTGGCTATTTAAATGGACATATTCCTTTTTCAGCAGTTCTTGGATTTATAAGTGTTCTTGGCGCAATACTAACCGGCAAGAGGTACGTAGCTTTATCTAACGAAAGCAGCGCTAATGAACCTACCGTTCATGGGCAAACTTTTAATCATCAGTATTCCAAGAGTTTTGGTTTTGAAATGGACTTTTATAACTATATTAAGGATTATGTTTGTGAAGACGTATATTATTTTAGTGCCCTAAGGAAATATCTTGAGATTGAAATAGCGGATTTGTTTTCAAAACATGAAAAATATCATAACGTATTTAGAAGTTGTAACCGAGGAAAAAAAGAGAATGTTTGGTGCGGTGAGTGTGCTAAATGTCTATTCGTGTATATCATTTTATCACCTACAATGAGTGAAAAACAGTTGAAAGAGATATTTGGTAGTAATCTATTAGATAAAAAAGAACTCGAGAAAGATTTTAAAGAGCTTATCGGTCTTACGGATAAGAAACCGTTTGAATGTGTTGGTACCGTTTCAGAAGTAAAGTATTCCCTTAAAAAAACCTATGATAAATACTTAGAAAAAGCACCGTATTTACTAGAAAAATACAAAGAGGTATTTAAGGATGCGACCTTAGACAAGGGTCCGGTCGAGGCGAATATACCCGAAGAATTTAGGGAGCTGATAAAATGATGTTTGAACGATTTAAAGGGTGTAAAATTGGGATACTAGGCTTTGGTAGAGAAGGTAGATCAACCTACTCACATCTAAAGAATGTAGCCGGTCAAATCGTCATAATTGACAGGAGTAAATCAGGTTTTGACTCTCTAGAAGATAAAGATGTCGACTTTTTATATGAAAAGGATTTAAACAAAAATATTCAATTTGATTATGTATTCAAAAGCCCAGGAGTTCCCCTAAAAAATATAGTTGATAAGATTGATATGCAGGTGATTACATCTCAAACCAATGAATTTTTAAGGCAAAAGCGTGATAATATTATCGGAATAACCGGTACAAAGGGAAAAAGTACAACAGCCTACATGATATACAAATTACTAAAAGGATATGGCGCTGACGTGCAGATAGTTGGGAATATAGGAATACCTCCTTTCGACGTAGGTAATAGCGATTATTATGTTTTTGAGATGTCATCACACCAATTGGAGCATGTTAACTTCTCACCAAAAGTAGCAATCTTACTGAATATTTTTGAAGAACATCTAGATCACTATATGGATTTTTCGCATTATAAGATGGCAAAGGAAAATATATTCCGATTTGCTTTATCAGATGATAGACTTTACACTTACAACGGCTTAAATGCTGATTCTAAGGCAAAGGTTATAATAATTGATGAGCTTTTAAAAGGAACTATCTTTGGTATCAAGGGCGAAGGGTTGGATTTAAACGATTTTAAAAATATAACGGGACTTCATAATAAGAAAAATGCAGCAGTGGCTATCAAAGTAGTAAAGGATTTGGGTTATTATGATAAGTCGATAATAACCAAGGTTTTAAAAGATTTTAAAGGGCTTAAACACAGACTTGAATTCGTTGCTAACAAAGATGGTATCGATTTTTATGATGATTCTATATCGACCATACCTGCTTCTCTAATTGCTGGAGTTGAAGCGATAGATAATGTTCAAACAGTATTAGTTGGCGGAATGGATAGAGGGATTGATTATAGCGAAGTGGAAGAGTTCGTAAAATTAAAGGCTGACATAAACTTTATTCTTATGCCTGATACAGGACATGATATCGGTAAAAGAGTTAGAACGGATAATATATTCTTTGTGGATGACTTAAAGCAAGCAGTAAAAAAAGCAAAAGAGATAACCCAAAGTGGTAAAGCCGTATTGCTATCTCCTGCTGCGGCTTCCTATGGATTTTTTAAAAACTTTGAAGAAAGAGGAGATAAGTATAAGGAGTATGTTTTCAGTGACTAAGAAACTATCTTATTTTCAACAATCTTTTATTTTCTTTGGAATAAGAATCCTAATATCCATGTATTTTTTCTATGGATATTTTTTTAGTAAAACCATCATCGATGATTTTTTGTCATTTAATCTTAAAAGTCCACTAACCATAATAATATACCTTTATATGCTGTATGAAATAATAAGGCGTTTTACGAAGTACAATAACGTTGCTATTTCTAAATATCAAAAAAATAAATACATAAAAAGAGACTATACGAAGAAAAAACTTGATAAATATATAAAAAATATGAACCATAAAGCCTTGATCATTATGTTAATATGGTTATTTTTTAATGTTGTTTTTTTGATAATATACAAGTTATCTTATATATCAAAATATGAACTTGTTGCACTGGCGTTTTTTTACTATGTGCTGGACTATGTATGTGTTATATTTTGGTGTCCTTTCCAAACATTCATGAAAAATAAATGTTGTGTAACGTGCAGGATATACAACTGGGATAAGTTCTTTTATACCATGCCGTTAATGTTGCTTCCACATTTATCTACATTCATTTTATTCTTTTTATCGCTGGTGCTAATAATAATCTGGGAGTTTTCCATAGTGCTGCATCCTGAAAGGTTTTATGAGGGTAGTAATAGTGCTTTAACTTGCAAGGACTGTAATAATAAGACCTGCACTATAAAGCAGAAGAAGAAAAATATTTTATAATTGACGCTATGTACTTTTTTTGTTATTATTTAGTTAGTTAACTTAACTAATAGAGATGTATTATGAATTATATTGGAAATAATCAAAGAAATATAAGACAAAATAATAAAAAAATAATATTTGATGTTTTATTAAAACATGGTGGAATGACAAGGGCGTCTCTTGCGTCATTGACAAAGATATCCAAGCCGTCAATTTCTAAAAATGTGGAAGAGTTATTACGCGAAGGACATATAATCGAAAGTGGCAAGGATGATAATTCAATTGGTAAGAAGGGGATAATTCTAGAGATAAATACCGCTAAAGCTTGTATTCTTGCTCTTGATTTATCGAGAAATAAATTCAAAATTAGTGTTGCCAATTTAATCGGTGAGACGATGTATAAAAAAGTTTTGCGCTTAAAAGATGTTAGCAAAGTAAAAAACTTTATTGCTAAAGCAAATAAAGACCTTTCTACATATAATATCTCTACAGTGGTTGTTTCGTTTCCTGGTGTAGTTGGTGACGGGCAGATAAGTCATGCAGATTCCTCGCTCAAGACTCTTTACTTAAACGTCATTAAACCATTTATTTTAACAATAAACGATAAAGTGATTATACAAAACGATCTTAACTGCAGTATAATCGCTGAAAAAAATATTGGTTGTTGTGTTGATAGTAATAACGCCTTACTGATTAATTGTGATAGAGGGATAGGCGCAGGAATAATAATCGGTGGAAGCCTTTATGAGGGGGATAGATGTGCAGCGGGGGAGATTGGATACATTACGTACAACAGAAAAAAAGACGGAACGTTTAACTACTTGGAGGACAGACTCAGTATAGAAGCGGTGTCCAGAAGGTATAGTTCACTAAAGGATTCGAAAAAAGAATTTTCTGATTTTAAAAATGATTTAGCAAAAGAAGACATGATAGCATTGGCATTAAAAGATTTGATGAAACAAGAACTTGTTACAACACTTGTATCTGTTTTGGCAGTTCTTGATATTAGCAAATGCATTGTTACAGGTAGATTATTTGAAATAACGAATAATTTCGTGAACGAACTTCAAAGTGAAGTAAATAGGGTGGCTCCATTTAGCATTCATATACAGAAAAGTACTGTAGAGGAAAGCAGTCTTAATGGTGCGATATACATTGGTATAAAAGATTATATCGATACAATTATCTTTTAGGAGGTACAGATGAAAGCCATTGTGAATGGAAAAATTTATCAAAATGAGCATTTTACTGACGGCAAAGTACTGCTATTTGATGAAAAGATACGTGGGATTATAGGGAGTGAAGAAATACCAGATGAAGCACAGATAATTGATGCAAAAGGGAAATACGTTGTTCCAGGTTTTATAGATGTTCATATTCATGGCTACGCTGGAGTAGACACGATGGACGGTGAGATTAGCGCACTTGAAACCATCAGCGAGAATATCGTAAAAAACGGCGTGTGTGCATACTTACCGACAACAATGACGATGGAAATGGAGACCATTAGAAAAGCATTAAAGAGTATCAGACACTTTATGGAAATTCAAAAAAAAGGAGCGGTTGCTTTAGGGGCACATTTAGAAGGTCCTTTCATCAATGTTAAGTACAAGGGAGCCCAAAAGGGTGAGTGCATTATAGCGCCAAATGCCAAACTTGTTGAAGAGTTTCAAGACGTAATTAAAGTCATAACAATAGCCCCAGAGGTAGAGGGGGCACTCGACATGATCGAAAAGTATAGTGATAAAATATGCTTTTCGATAGGGCACACAGGGGCTACGGCTGGTCAAGCTGTAAAGGGCTTTAAAGTCGGAGCAAAGAGTGTAACACATTTATTTAACGCCATGACAGGAATTCATCATAGAGAAGTAGGAGTTGCAGTAGCCGCTCTTTCGGGGGATAACTATTGTGAATTAATTGCTGATAATATACACGTAAATCCAATGCTTTATCCACTAGTTAAAAAAGCAAAAGGTACTCAAAAAGTTCTACTTATCACTGACTGCATAAGAGCAGGAGGCCTTAATGAGGGGGTGTACTCCCTAGGTGGTCAACGTGTTACGGTTAAAGACGGAGTTTGTAGACTAGATAGTGGAACCATAGCTGGAAGTGTTCTAAAACTTAATCAAGGTCTTAAAAATTTCGTTGAAGCAACAGATACCACGTTGGAAGAAGCGGTAAAAATCGTATCAACAAATCAAGCTAAATACCTTAGTGTCTTAGATAATTACGGTACTTTAGATAAAGGGAAAGAAGCTAACATTGTATTACTGGATGAGAACATAAAGATTTCAAAAACAATTGTAAAAGGAGAAATAGAATATGAGATTTAAGCACGGTTCATTAAACATTTATGTATTTGACAGTTATGATCAGATGAGTGAAAAAGCGGCAAATATGATAGCAGGACAGATTAACCTAAAACCTGAAACGGTACTAGGTCTAGCGACCGGTTCGACACCTGTTGGAACCTATAAAGAGTTGATTAAGAGGTACGAAGAGGGCGATGTAGACTTTAGTGAAGTGAAAACATTTAATCTTGATGAATACTATCCAATAGAGCCTACTAATAATCAAAGCTATGATTATTTTATGAAAGAGAATTTATTCAATCATATTAATATAAAAAAAGAGAATGTACACATACCATCAGGCGTAAGTAAAGATGTAGAAGCCGACTGCAAAAAATATGATGAGATGATTGAAAAATCAGGTAATATAGATATACAAGTACTAGGCATAGGTGTAAATGGACATATCGGATTTAATGAGCCAGACGTAAAATTTGAAACGGGAACTCATAGAGTAAAACTTGATGAAGAAACGATAATAAGCAACTCCAGATTTTTTAATTCCAAAGATGAAGTGCCAAAAGAGGCAGTAAGCATGGGAATAAAAAACATTATGAATAGCAAGAAGATAATCTTTTTGGCAAATGGCGAAAATAAGGCCGAGATTGTAGAGAAGATGTTGTTTGGTGATGTTACGCCAGAGGTTCCAGCGTCGATATTGCAGTTGCATAAGGATGTTACGGTTATACTAGATAGAGCAGCAGCGAAGAGGATTATTGATAGATTGCAAAAGTAGACCGTGCTAAATTGCGACAATCGAACTCAAGTGCGAACAGTTAAGATAGGCCTGTATTATGTATAATGGGTAGACCGTGCTAAATGCAGTCTTTTCACTTCAACGGCCTGGGCTCCGCTCACTGGTCTGTACGTTTAAGTACTATCTCAGTGAGCGTCGGTACCGTTTCAGCAAAAATACAAGCATTTATCTCGGTCTAGATTAAGAGTTATTATAGTAACAATCTTACAAAATTTTACCAATCTCTCTTAAAAAACTTTTTGCTTTAGCGAAAAGTGTCAATAATTCAAATACGAAGTATTTGATCTTCATTCCACGAAGTGGAGTTGCACTCAGCTTTGCTGACTTGCATTCGGCGAAGCCGATCTTCATTTATACAGAATGTGCATTCAGCGTTAGCTGACCTTCATCAAATTCTAATCCATTTATCACGGTCTAAGGTAGGTGTTACCAACTCATATCAACTTTCCCATCTATCACAGTCAAAAGGAATAATACCAACTCATATCAACTTTCCCATCTATCACAGTCAAAAGGAATAATACCAACTCATATCAACTTTCCCATCTATCACAGTCAAAAGGAATAATATCAACTCATATCAACTTTCACATTTATCACAGTCTAAGTATATATTTTTTCATTTGTGTGGTATTATTTATTTTAGGCTCTTTGTCAAATGTTGGGGTAAGCCCCCTATAATGAAGTCATTACATCTCACCAGTAAAAAGGTGAGATGTTTTTATGATAAAAGTATTTGAGCTA
>PDWI01001794.1_pt1 | contig 38162 bp, 31 predicted proteins | sample 1430891 | NCBI WGS metagenome assembly PDWI01 (sample SAMN01162508, study PRJNA174530) | Oral metagenome, whole genome shotgun sequencing project. | biome: Marine environment; feature: Marine mammal; material: Swab sample of the gingival sulcus; isolation source: swab sample of gingival sulcus... | reverse complement strand
GTCCAATGGTTTTACATTTATGGTACTTGGCATTATTTGCTCGTAGATTGCAAACGGCTGAAATTTAGGCTTTTGTATGTTTATTGTAAGGTCGTATGTTTTGTTTAGGATTAATTCCTTTGGCATGTTCACTTTCAGCGTTACCGGTTTTTGGGTTTGAGCCGTTGCCGTGAATATTGTTCCTATCAATATAATTGTTGTTAATATTTGTTTCATTTTTTTGAATTTTAATTTTCTATAAATTGCTGTATATTTTTGATTTTTGGGTTGTTAATATCCAATATTTATCAAAGAGGAATATTTTGTCTAATATTATTTTTTGCTTGGTTAGTTTTTGCAAAGTTTGGTTTAATTTGGCGGGAGTTTTGGAGCAGGCAAAGCCGTAATTTGCATACAAAATCACCCACGATTTAGATTTATTGTTCACCGCCATATACTTTATGTCCTGATTATGAGCCTGTAACTGATATACTTTATCCATGAAGTTTTTGGGCATACCTTTGGAGTACACCTTATTAATATCATATAAAATAAATCCGTTGCCTTTTTCGTCGAAATCAATGCACTTTACATTTTGCCTCTGTTTATTTATTTGGTATAATTTTGAGGTTATATGCTTGGGGCATTTATTTTCCTTGTAGGCGTTGTGATTTGTGAGCAACACCCAACCTGCATCCTCAAAAAAATCTATGTCTTTAAGGTAATTTTTATGCGAGTTGTTCTCTTCAAGTAGCTTGGAAATTTTCGCAGAAGTTCTCACAAAGCTGTATCCGTAGTCGCCAAAAAAGATAATCCAATCGCCCGCCGGGCTTATCTCTATTGAGTTTAGGGCTATTTTTTGCTTTGATATTGTTGAGTCTAATTCGTTTTTCAGCAATTCCTTATCATTCAAAATGCCTTGGGCTTGCACTCCAATTGAAATTAGGATTAGACTTATTATTAAATTCAATGTTTTCATCTGTCTCTTTTTCAGGCATTAAAATCCATTTTTTACAAAAAATCGGAGGTTTATTTTTTTCATTTTCCGAATTTTTATTTTCAGTTGGTCATAATACGTTACAAAATTATAAAATTACAAATGAATATATGAATTTTTTGAATGTATTTTTATATTTTTTTAGAAATCATTTCCAACTGCGTTTTGAGTTTATGAGGTCTTTTTCGCGAAAAGCCTTTTCAAGGTCAATGTCAAAATAGTTTGCCAAGTCTAAAAGATAGTTGAGAACGTCCGCCATTTCGTGGGCTAATTCTTGTTTGTGAATTTGCTTTTTTTCTTCGGCATACAGCCCCGTTTTGTTGCGAATTGCCTTTGCAAGTTCGCCTATTTCCTCGGTGAAAAGCAAGAATATTTCAAGGTAATTATTTTGATCCCAATTTCGCTCTATCGCTATTTGTTTGATGTATTTTTGCAAATCATTGAGGGTCGGATTTTCTTTAAGAATTGTCATTTTTTAGAGTTTAGTTTATATTAAATTTTAAATCCCATTAATAAAATATCGTCGGTTTGTTCAGTGTTTTTCATCCAGTCTTCTATGGTGTTATCCAATATTTTTTGTTGCTCGCTACCCGGCAAAGTATGTATTTCATGCAGTAGATTTCGCAATCTTTTTATCATAAATTTCTTGTTTTTTTCGCCGCCAAATTGGTCTTGAAAACCATCGGAAAACATATAAAAATACGCCGGACTTTGGTACTCGATGATATGTTTTTCGTACTCCACTTCCTTGTGATTTCCACCTATTCCGGCACGGCTACCTTTGATGTAATTAATGGTGTCATTGCTTATAAAAACAAGCGGATTTTTAGCTCCGGCAAACTCCACCTGCTTCGTTTTTTTGTCGATGACGCAAAGAGCCATATCCATTCCGTCTTTGTTGGAATTTTCATCTTGTTTAAGAGCGGTTACGATGTATTCGTTCATTTTGAGCAAAATTTTGTCCGCCTCGGTAATGCCCTGCGACATAATTAGCGACAAAACTTCGCAACCTATCATGCTCATAAATGCTCCCGGCACACCATGCCCGGTGCAGTCTACTGCCGTGATTATTATCTTGTTATCGGTGTTGGCATACCAATAAAAATCACCACTTACAATGTCCCTTGGTTTGAAAAGAATAAAGGCATCATCAAACGCCGAGATGATTTTTTTCTGCATGGGCAGAATTGCCTCTTGTATGCGTTTGGCATAGTTGATACTTGCGGTTATGTCCTTATTTTTGTGCTTTATTTCCTCATTACGTTTGTTTAATTCCTCGTTTTTTGCTTTAATTTGCTTTGTGCGTTCCTCCACTATTCGTTCGAGGTTTTCCTTTTGCTTTTCGATGCGACGAGTACTGAGATTTATCACAATTTTGATGAACAATATGAAAAGTATAATATACACTATATATGCCCAAATCGTCAAGTAAAATGGCGGTTTGATTGTGAATTTAAAACTTGTTTCCGCCGTTTCTTGATTGTATATATTTTGGGCTTTCAGCCTAAAAATATATTCACCGGGTTCAAGATTTGAGTACTCTCTTGTTTTTTCTTTTTTCCAATCCGACCACTCTTTGTCGTTGCCTTCAAGGATATATTTATATTTTATATCTTTCTGATTTTGGAAAAATGTGGCTGAGAATGAGAACTTTATATTTCTGAATTTAAACGGATAAGTCGGTATGTTTTGTTGCTTTGATATTGTTAAACTATCGGCATCAGTGAATGTTCCGCCAAATATTATCGAGTCATTTTCTATTAATTTTATGCTTCTTATTAATGCCGAGAACCTCTTGGTTTTGATTGCTTTATGCTTAGTATCGTTTATGGCAAACCCCTTTTCCGTACCTATCAAAATATCGTTATTGGGCAGTGGGTATATGTTGTGGATGTTGTTTTGAAGTATCAAATACGGATTTTTTACAAGCGTATTTTGCTTGTCGGAAATTTTGATTTGCCCGAGTTGCCAAACCGATTGATGCTTCTGTGATTTTTTCTCCTTAAACCAAATATCGCCGATGCCGTCTTGAACAAAATCCGTAACGCATGTATTTTCGCCGATTATACTATTTAAAAAGGTGTCGGCAATAAAGCTGTCGGTTTTTCTGTCGTACTTATAAATGCCATTGGTTGTTCCAAAAATCAGACTTTGATTATATTTAAAGAACTGATTACCAACATCATTAGGCAAGCCGTTTTCTTTGGTATACTTTTTCACTTGCAATACCGTGTCCAAAGCATCTGAAAGTTTCACCCTAAACAAACCGATGTTTTTATCTGCCAGCCAAAACTCATTATCGTTAATTTGCGAGATTTGTCTAAGACTTTTTTTGAAGCCTTTTATCGGGGTGTAATTAGCCCAAATATTGTTTTGCTTTGAAATTTTTGCAAGCCCGTCGCGACTAACAGCAACTATGATTTCGGGATTATTTTTAAGCCTTACAAACGATTTAATGCTCTTATTTTTCTTTATGAAATGGGCTTTATTATTTTGGATATTAAATATTCCGCTTGCCCCTGCACCCCAAAGCATACCGTCGATAGTATCCAGATACCACACTTGAAATGAGCCTATTCCGCTCACTTTTTTAAAACTTTCCTTTTGCATTGGGTTTCGATTATCCCAATCCATCGAGAACAACCCGGTGGTGTTGCCGATGTATAATTTTTTGTCATGCGACATCGAGCTTAAAGTGGTATTTGGCAAGCCGTAATTATTATCGTACAGGCTGATAGGAGTATTGGCATGTATCACCGAGATGCCGTTGCTCAATCCCAACCAAATATTTTTGGCATCATCAACATACAATGATAAAATATTATCTTTCAATAAACCTGTCTTTGTATCAACGTGTTGCAATACGTTTAGCTTTTTGTCGGCAATAATAAGCCCTCCGTCAAACAATCCCAATGCAATTACATTAGCATCATAACTTGCTGTTTTATAGATGTTTTTGAGATTATTCGGTTTTAAATTTTCGCTCAGCACATTATCTTTATAGGTATACGATTTTCCGTCCCAAGTTATCAGAAGCAAGCTGTCATTATTTGCAGGGAAAATGCCCGTTATCCAAATCTGAGCCAAAGCCTCAGTGCCTTTCAACAATTTGTAATTGCCCTGACGAGTATACTCCAACAAACCCAATCCTTTTTCCTGAATAAAAGTTCGGCGGGTGCATTTAAAAATAGACACAAAACCGTTTTCCACCTTTGCCTTATCTTTGTCGGAAGTTTTATGAATACTAAATTTATTGCCGTCAAACTCATATATTTGCGATACGCTAAGAAACAATATTTTGCCGTTTTCAGCCATCACAATATCCCTTATCATCTTGAAATCTTGTGCGTCCTCAGGCAGTTTTTCTCGCAAAGATTTATACTGCATCAGTCCTCTTTCGTCGGCTTGCAAATAGCCCAACTCCCCTTTTGATGCCCCCACATATATCCTACCTTTGGCATCTTTGTTGAGTGCGTATACCACTGTGTTATTGGGCATTATGATATGTCGCCAAGTCTGCCCGTCAAACTCCAATATCGTGGATTTATTCGCAAAATACATCACACCTCTATCATCTTGCACTATCGCCAAATTTTGGTCTTCGCCATTATATTGCTCGTGAGTGAAATTCTGCAATAACAGTCCTCCGCCAAAATATCTCTGTGCATATATTTTGCTTGAAGTTCCCAAGGTTATCACACTTATAAGAAGTATTATTATCCGCCTCATTTTACGCATTTCATTATAATTTACATGTTAAATATACATTAATTGTGCCACTTTGTCATTACATATAAAATTTTATATTAATTTAGCTTATGATATATTTGCAATAATTTAAAAATTACTAAATTAAACAAAAAAAACGACTTTTCTAAATGTTAAATATACTTTACGAAGATAATCATTTGTTAATACTAAATAAAAGGTGTGGAGAATTGGTACAGGGCGATATTACCGGCGACCTGACCCTTGCCGACAAAGCTCGGCAATACATCAAGGAGAAATACAACAAACCCGGCAATGTGTTTTTGGGCATTCCCCACCGCCTCGACCGACCAACTTCGGGCATAGTGGTTTACACCAAAACAAGCAAGGCTCTGCAACGCATGACGGCATTATTCAAAGACAAAAAACTCACAAAAACGTATCGAGCAATTTGCATGGGCAATATCCCGCAAAACAAAATGCACCTGACTGATTTTTTGGTAAAAAACAAAAAGCAAAACAAATCATACATATCAAACGCAAGCAACAAAGAGGCAAAAAAAGCCGAGCTGATATTGACTGTAAAAAGCAGATTTAAAAATTATGTACTCGTTGAAATAGAATTACTTACAGGCAGGCATCATCAAATAAGGGTGCAACTTCAAAACATAGGCTTAAACATAAAAGGCGATGTGAAATACGGCTACCCTACCCCAAATCACGACGCAGGGATAAGCCTACACGCCTACAATATAAAATTCATTCACCCCATAAAAAAGACGGAATTAAACATAACTGCTCCCCCACCCAATGATATTTTATGGAAGAATTTTCAGACAAAAAATCCCAAAAACAAACACCGAAAATACTAATCAAACTATTTTTTTACAGGCACGTGCGTTTAATTCAAAATTATAATGTATATTTGTTGCTTATTTAAAAAACAAACACGGTAAAGCAAAAATCAAATTTGATAAAATAAAGATAAATGAAAATATCATACAATACTCTTAAAAATTACATCAACATTAAACAAACTCCGCAAGAAATAGCCCAAATACTCACATCAACAGGATTGGAAGTAGAAGGCATTGAGACTTTTAACTCATTCGACGGAAATTTAGACGGACTATATACCGCAAAAGTTCTCACAAAAACCAAACACCCCAACGCCGACAGCCTAAGCATCACCACGGTTGATTATGGTCAAGGCGAACCCGTAACAGTAGTATGCGGTGCTCCCAATGTTGAAGCAAATCAGAAAGTTATACTTGCCACAATAGGCTCTACCGTAACTATCAACGACCAAGAAGTAAAAATAAAAAAATCCAAAATAAGAGGGCAACTGTCGCAAGGTATGATATGTGCCGAAGACGAAATCAATATGGGCAAATCTCACGACGGCATTATGGTTCTGCCCGAAGATACCCCTGTCGGTCTCACTGCCGAAGAGTATTTCAACTACCCGAAAGATGAAATCATCAACATTGACCTAACACCAAATCGCGGCGACGGTGCTTCGCATATCGGCGTGGCTCGCGACATATACGCTCATCTGAAATTTCAAAATCAAGACATTACGCTCACAAAACCATCTGTGAAAAATTTTGAAATAGACAACACCGACCGCACCATAAAAGTTGAAATAAAAAACTCAAACGCATGCAAACGATACACCGGCATCACAATCTCAGGTGTAAAAATAGCACCATCGCCGGAATGGTTGCAAAACTTCCTCAGGGCAATCGGCTTGACACCTATAAATAATATAGTGGACATCACAAATTTTGTTTTACACGAAACAGGGCAACCTCTGCACGCATTCGATGCCGACAAAATATCGGGCAACAGCATAATCGTAAACACCCTGCCCAAAGACACCCCCTTTACAACCTTAGATGATATTGAACGCAAGCTAACTGACAGTGATTTAATGATATGCGATGCGAATGAAACCCCAATGTGCATGGCGGGAGTATTGGGCGGAATAGAGTCAGGCGTAAGCCAAGACACCCAAAATATCTTTTTGGAAAGTGCATATTTCGACCCGGTTTATATCAGAAAAACTGCCAAATATCACGCCATTCAAACGGATGCATCATATCGTTTTGAACGCTCGGTAGACCCCGAAATGATAGTCTACGCCCTCAAAAGAGCCGCAATGCTGATAAAAGAAATTGCAGGCGGAAAAATAACTTCTGAAATTCAAGACGTATATCCCGAGAAATTTACACCCAAAACAATATTGCTGAAATATGCCTATGTAAATAAACTTATAGGCATTGAAATTCCAAAAGAAGACATAAAAAAAATCTTGCAATACCTTGACTTCAAAGTCGATGAATTTATTGATAATGAGCTGGTTGTAGAAGCACCGCTATATCGCAGAGACGTAACAAAACCTGCCGATGTGGTAGAGGAAATTTTGAGAATATACGGCTACAATAATATTCCTACCGCCGCAAATGTGAACGCAAAACCGGCATTAGCACCCAAGCCCAATATCCACAAAATGCAAAACTTAGTTTCTGAGATGCTTACCGCAAGAGGCTTTTCAGAAGCCATGTCAAACTCGCTTAGCAAAGAGGAGTATTACGAAAAAATATCAGCCTTCCAAGCAGAGAAATCTGTGAAGCTGTTAAATCCTCTAAGTCAAGATCTTAACGTAATGAGACAGTCGCTACTTTTTGGAATGGCAGAGGCTACAAACCTTAACATAAATCATAAAAATACGGACATCAAATTATACGAATTTGGCAACGTATATCAGTACAACGAGGGCAAACCCGAGTTAGACGCATACACCCAAAATCATAAGCTCGCAATTATGATTTCCGGCAATAAAAATCAAGAGAATTGGAAAGATAAACAGCAAAAATTCACTTTCTTCGACCTAAAAGCCGAAATCAGTAACCTCCTCAGATACATACACAACAACCCCTCGCAAATAGAAACCAACGAAACTGAAAACAAGATTTTTGACTACGGTTTGGATTGGGTGGACAACAAAAAAACAATAATCTCAGCAGGTTTGGTAAGTCAAGAAATTCTCAACTACTTCGACATTGAAGCCGAAATGTTTTTTGCCGAAATAAATTGGGAAGACATAATAAAAAGGTATTCCGAAACCATAAAATTCAAACCGCTTGCAAAATATCCCGCCATCAACCGCCACCTATCGTTGCTCATCGACAAGGATGTGAAATTCGACGACATAAAAAAGATAGCAACCAAAAGTGCAAAATCGTACTTAGAGAAAATCGACTTGCTGGATATCTTTAACGATGAAAATAAAATTGGCAAAAATAAAAAATCATACAACATAAGTTTTACTTTTAGAGACAACGAGAAAACCCTGAAAGATAAACAAGTAAACAAAATAATGAACAAAATAATTGCTGAATGCGAAAGCAAATTATCAGCTCAAATAAGATAAAAAATGAATCTGAATTTAAAAAACCCGATAGCTTTCATCGACCTTGAAACAACAGGCATCGACGTTGCTAAGGATAAAATAGTAGAAATTTCAATACTAAAAGTAAACCCAAACCACTCCGAAGAAATCAAAACGCTTCGCATAAATCCCGAATGCCCCATACCGCCCACAAGTACCGAAATTCATGGAATATCTGACGAAGACGTTAAAGATGCTCCAACTTTCCCGCAAGTGGCAAAAAACATTGCTGACTTCATAGAAGGCTGTGACTTAGCAGGTTACAACTCCAACAAGTTTGATTTTCCTTTATTGGCAGAAGAATTTTTGCGTGCCGATGTAGACATCGACCTCAAACGGCATAAATTTATCGACGTGCAAGTTATTTTCCACAAAAAAGAAAAACGAACTCTCGAAGCTGCATATCAATTTTACTGTGAGAAAAATCTTGAAAACGCCCACAGTGCCGAAGCCGACACAAAAGCCACTTACGAAGTGCTTAAAGGACAGCTCGAAAAATACGACGACCTCAATAATGACATGGAGTATCTTTCGGAATTTTCGTCACACAACAAAAGCGTGGACTTCGCCGGCAGAATAATATACGACGATAACAATGTTGAGGTTTTTAACTTTGGGAAAAACAAAGGCAAGTCGGTGGAATGGGTGCTGAAAAATCAACCCGGCTACTACGAGTGGATGATGAAATCCGACTTTCCGCTATACACCAAGAAAATTTTAACTCAGATAAAACTCAGAACCTTCGGATATTAACTGACTAAAAGATAAGTGATTAACCATGATTTTTTACAACGGAAATTTTAACCTTAAAAAAAGTCATGGTGCTTTTGCATAATAAAAAACCTATGGATTTAAAAAAAATTGTAACACACCTTATATTTATAGTTGCTTTCATCGGGATAAATTCTTGTCAAAAATACTTGACCAATGAGAAATCAACACAGCAACCAACATTCTCGGTGGACACGGTGCAATTCGATACAGTTTTTCAATCGATAGGTTCTGCCACGCAATACTTTCTCGTAAGAAACAACGACGACAAAATTTTACACATCAATTCCGTGAAACTTGCACGAGGCGACAACTCGCCATTTCGCATGAATTTCAACGGCAAGGCAACTTCATTCCTGCAAGACATTGATATTCCGCCAAATGACAGCGTATATGTTTTTACCGAAGTTACCATAAATCCCGCAGAAAATGCCATTTTAGAAAAGGACTCTATAATCTTCAACACCAACAATCAAGAGAAGGATGTGAAGCTGATTGCATACGGTCAGGACATACACCTTATAAAAGATACTCTGCTGAAAACCACCAACTTCGCAGCCGACAAACCTTACCTTATAATAAATCCGCTGGTGATTGACAAAGATGCAACGCTGACAATAGAACAAGGTGCAACTTTGCATTTCGCACGAGATGCCTCGCTGATAATACTCGGAACTATAATCGCCGAGGGAACTCCCGAAAATCCGATTAGCTTTCGAGGGGCAAGGCTGGAGCATATGTACGACGATGTTGCCGGGCAATGGGACGGTATCTGGCTGACCAAAATAAGCAAAAATAACTTCTTGAATTACACCTCAATAAAGAATGCAAATATCGGAATAAGAGTTGATTCCGTGCAAAACAACAATCCGATGTTAAAGATATTCAACTCGGTAATACAGCACAATTCGCAATATGGAATTTTCGCCCAGATGTCCACCATCTTGGGGGCAAATCTCGTGGTTGCCGACTGCGGAATTTGTGCAATGGCTCTCACGCGAGGCGGTGCATATCAATTCTACCAATCGACTATCGTAAACCACTGGCAGACAACTGTTAGAAACACGCCAGCCATACTTCTAAACAATTATCTGGTCTACAACGAACAAGCCCTTATCTATAATCTTAGTCAAGCATATTTCGGTAACTGCATCATCTACGGCAACTTAGATGATGAAATTTTGGCAGACACATTCCCATCTAATCAGGTCGAAGTGAATTATATGTTCGATAATTGCATGGTAAAAATGTCAGACAAAAATGATATAAAACCAAGCGACAAAAAGCACTTCATAACACCCAAAGTAAACATAGACCCTAAATTCAAAGCAATCTATGAGTATGATTTTCAGTTAGATTCACTATCGCCGGCGAGAAGCATTGCAAATCCGAACATAATTCAAAAATTGCCCTCAATTCTAAATTTCGACATCCTAAACAACGACCGCCTAATCGACACCAAACCCGATTTGGGAGCTTACGAATTTATACCGCAAAAACCGGAAAATAACTAAACTAAAAATTAGTTTTAAAGTATAAAAGTTTATGCTAAATTTGCAGGCTAAAATCAAAAACTAAAAATGGCAAAAAAACGAAATCGCTACCCTATATATAAAAACGTACTTATACAAGACCTTACGATAGAGGGCAAAGCTGTGGCTAAAATCCCCTCGGAAACACCCGACAAAGGCGACCTTATTGTATTTGCCGAAGAAGTTGTGCCGGGCGACATTGTCGATTTGCAGGTTAAGAAGCGAAAACGCAACTATAAATTAGCCTACCCCATACATTTCCATAAATATTCCGACGACAGAATTGAACCGTTTTGCCAACACTTCGGATTGTGTGGCGGATGCAAAAGGCAAATGCTTCCTTACGAACTTCAGCTCGAATATAAAACCAAGCAAATAAAAGACCAGCTCGAACGAATTGGCAAAGTCAGCACACAAACGATGCAACCGATATTGCCGTCGCCAAAGCAACAATACTTCCGCAATAAATTGGAATTTACCTTTACCGACAGACGCTGGTTGCTTGAAGAAGAAGCTGATAGTCAAGAACCTATAACTAATTTTACAGGGTTGGGATTTCACATACCCGGGCGATTTGACAAAGTTTTAAACATCAAAGAATGCTTTTTGCAACCCGATTTATCGAACCAAATTAGAAATGAACTTAAAGATTTTGCCGACAAAAATCAATACTCATATTTTTTTCTGAGAGAAGGAACGGGATTTTTGCGTAACCTTATAGTGAGAAATACAAACCAAAATCAATGGATGATAATTCTTGTTGTAACCCAAAATGAACCCCAAAAAATAAACAACATTTTAGACCATCTCATAAAAAAATTCCCACAAATAATATCGGCATTCTACATAATAAACAACAAAAAGAATGACTCAACGGCTGACCTGCCCGCCATTCATTATTACGGCGAAAAATATCTTATACAAGAAATGGGAAATCTGAAATTTAAGATAGGTCCTAAATCATTCTACCAAACCAATACCGAACAGACCATAAATCTATACAACAAAATAGCGGAACTTGCCGAACTCAAAGGCAATGAAATCGTATACGACTTGTACACAGGTGCCGGTACAATAGCCGCATTCTTGGCTCAAAAAGCAAAGAAAGTAGTTGGTATAGAGTACATTGAGGAAGCTGTGGAAGATGCAAGAAAAAACTCGGCACTAAACAATATCGACAACACAAAATTCTATGCCGGCGACATGAAAGACATCTTCACCGAAGAACTTTTTGAAAAAGAAGGGCAACCCGAAACCATAATAACCGACCCCCCGAGAGCGGGAATGCACAAAGACGTTATAAAAGCAATAATGAAATCGAACGCCAACAGTATAATATATGTGAGTTGCAACCCCGCCACCCAAGCTCGCGACCTCGAAACACTAAAACAAAAATACCAAATAAAAACCATACAACCCGTGGACATGTTTCCGCACACACATCACACCGAAAATATAGTGGTACTGCAAAAAACACCTTAAATATATATACTGAAAAAATTAAACAGGCACAAAACAAAGAAAAAAACAATAAAATTTTTAAAAGAAAAAAAAACTTTATACCTTTACGAAGTCGGAATTTTTAACACACCATTACAATGAATAAAGCAATCTACGATTTTTTCCATATACTGAAAGATGATAAAATATCATTTTCGTATCGAGGCAGTTTCTCCAACAACATACTTGCTATGGCAACTAACCTCGTGAAAAGCAACTTAGACGAAGAACATTCAAAAGTACGCAACAAACTGTCGTATTTAATGGTGGAAAGTTTCCAAAACATAGCTCGATATGCAGACAGCGACAAAAGTATGCCCGAGCCGGAAGAATACTCCGACTATTTCATGACCAGAAATATAGGCGATTCGTTCTATATAATATCAGCTAACTTGGTGGATAACAGCAAAGTACCATCTTTGCAAGAAAAGCTGAAAAAAGTTAATTCATTAAGCAAAGATGAACTAAATAAATTCTACCGAGAGATACTCCAAAACAAAACAATAAGCGAAAAAGGCGGTGCAGGACTCGGATTTATCACAATGGTGAAGAAAACCAAAGAGGAACTTGCATACAACTTTAAAAAAGTGTCGGAAGATAAATCAATGTTCTTCATGCAAATACACTTTTCGCAAAAAAAATCAAAAGAAGAAGACTTTGCAGAAATTACTGATGCAGAAAAAATTTGGCGTTCAATTGCCGACAACTCAATATTGATGATGCACAAAGGAAACTACACCCAAGATGCAGTAGACCCAATGTTGAAAATGGTGGAAGACAACATGCAAAACATGCAACTTAGAACGCAAAAAAAAGTGTATCACTTTCTCGTGGAAATCCTACAAAACATAAGCAAACACTCTCATATAGTAGACGGCGAACGAAAAGGGATATTCCTTATAGGCTTGAAAGACAATCAGTTTACAATAGGCACAGGAAACTATATTGCAAATAATGAAGTCGAAAAACTAAAAGGACAACTTGATTTAGTAAACCAAATGTCTCGCGAACAACTTGATAATATGTATCGCAAAAGACTACGCGAAGGACTAAACAACGACCGCGGAAGTGCAGGACTTGGAATAATTGACCTCGCAAGAGAAACCGAAGGTCCAATAAAATATGAGTTCTTTCCCGTTACTGATGACTACTCCTTTTACACACTAAACGTAAAATTTTAAAAAATGGAAGCACTATACATTAAAGCCACAAAAATAAACCCCGAGATAACATTAGATAAAGACAAAAATATATTTAAAATATCGGGACGCTCCTTAATAGAAAATCCGGGTAAATTCTACATGCCTGTTTATCAGTGGGTTGAAGAATACTCAAAAGACCCGAATGAAGAAACTACTTTTGAATTTGATTTGGAATATTTTAACTCGTCATCTGCTCGTCAGGTAATGAAGCTGATTATACTGCTGGAAAATCTTAGTGAAGAAGGCAAAAATATAAATTTAGTTTGGGCGTATGAAGCAGGCGACGAAATGACAAAAGAAAGAGGCGAAGAAATTGCAGCCGTTTCTACACTGAACATAAAAATAAAAGAATATCCATCAGAAGATTTTAAATTATAATTTACTTTTTGTATTTTTGAGGCAAAATAATCAAATATCTCAAAAAAATATTTGAAAATTTAAAGAAACAAAAAGATAACTCTCGGATAAACAGTTTATATGTTAAAAAAATTTATAATAGAAGCTCAAAATGAATTACCGGGGATAATTTTAGACCCTCAAAAAAACGAATTTCTAATATATGGAAGAATTTTGCCGGAAGACGGAGTAAAGTTTTTTGCTCCGGTATTGGCATGGTTGGCTAAATATATAAAAGCCCCAAACGAAAAAACCGAATTCTATTTTAGACTTGACTATTACAACTCTTCCACAGCAAGAATGCTCACTAAAATTATAGTGGAATTAGAGCAGCTACAAGAAAAAGGAAAAGCCGTAAAAGTAATTTGGGAGTATTTTGTTGAAGATGAAATAATGAAAGAAAGAGGCGAAGAACTAAAAAGCATATCATTCTTGCCATTTGTTCTGAAACCCATATATGAAAAAATAAGCTGGTAAAGTCAAGTTCTTACAGCAAATTTTCAATCTAACTTGACACCCATAACAAGGATGTCATCTACTTGTTCCTCTTCTCCACGCCATTGCTCAAACCTCTTCTGTATCAGCACTTTCTGCTCTTGCATTGGTAGATTTCTATTTTCGAGCAGTAAACTTTTAAATCTATGTGAGTTAAATTTTTGATTGTGTATGCCTCCAAACTGGTCTATGTAACCATCTGACATCATGTATATACTTGTGTTTTTGTCGTACATAAAATCGTAGGAAGAAAACTCCACATGACTATTCATCCTTAATGGTCTGCCACCAACCGAATGCCTATTAGCTTTCAAAACTTTCAGCTTATCGCCTTGCATTACATATAAATTATTTTTCGCACCCGCAAATTGAAACCGCTTTAATTTAGGATTTATAGTGCATAGCGACATATCCATTCCGTTATCTATACCATCCTTATTATCAGTCTGTTGCAAGGCTGCCATAACTCCAAGATGCAGATGTTTCAGCACCCTGTCGGGCTTAGTAATTTGCCTGTAATTCACAATATCATTCAACAGCGTGAAGCCTATTATCGACATAAACGCTCCCGGAATGCCATGCCCCGTGCAATCTATTGCCGCAAGAAGTAATTCATCCTTTACTTTCGAGAACCAATAAAAGTCGCCACTTACAATGTCTTTTGGCTGAAAATATATAAATGAATTTGGTAGAAATTTCAATATTTGCTCCTGCGGTACTAATATAGAATCTTGAATCCTGCGAGCATGTTTGATACTTTCCTCGAAGCTGTAATTACTTCGTTGTAAGGAACTTAGCTGTTTTTCAATTTCATCATGTTTTAATTTTAATGCTTCATTTTCTTTCCTTTTTTTATTGTAAAAATAGCAAAACAATAAAGTTATTACACTAAAAATGAGCGTACTAACAATGAAAGGAAGATTCCAATTTTCACCATTAGTCGGCAACATCAACAAAATGGAATTGATATTAAACATTCTATTTTTTTTTACAAATATATTAAATAAACAAAAATGAAAAAATATTTATTTTAAAAGTTATACAATTCTTATTTTTTTATACACATATAAAGTGTATATTTATGGTTTAATTTAATAAAAATGAAAAAATTAAAAACATACATTTATATAGCTTTGATAATAGTGATTGCGTTGATTTTGGCGTTTAACAAAATGGCAATTTATGGTCTAATTGTCGTTGGATTAGGGGCTTTGGGGCTGGTTATCAGGCAACAAATATTGGAAACCAAAGATGCTAAAATTGAGGCTTTGCAAAATAAACTAAATGCAAATAAAAATGAACTTAAAAGCATCCAAGAAGAGCTTAATGATTTAAGAAACAGGAAGTTAAATATATCTGACATTAAAAATATTCTTGATTTGGGTTTGTTGGAAGTAAACACAAATTTCACAAGAACTTGGAACAATAATTTTACTCATAAAAAAAGCGAGGTGCAATTTATAGGAGCATTGAAAGTCAGCATTATAGCAAAGTTTGGCATTGATATTCAGGAACTTCGCTTCAAATATTTGCCTGATTTAGATGAGTTGCTGGTGGCAAATGTCAAACCTAAATTTTTGTCTTTTTCTGATTTGAATTATTCTTGGGAAATTTCGGAATTATTGGAGTATAAAAAACCTTACATCGGCGGAAGATATTGGACAAAAACAAAACACTATCAGCATCTGAAACAAAACCTTAAAGAAAAGTATCAAAATCAGATACATAACGAAGTTAAAAATGGTCCCGAAGAACTCGCTTGGATGCTCACGCCTTTGAAAAAGCAAATAAAAAATACAATTCACTTACTGCTTGGTAGCAACGAGCGAAAAATCATAATGGTAAATGAATATGACGACTCATTTATGCCACCGGAAGGCATCCACGAAATACTTCTAAATAAGCCAACTAAGCAAAAACTGTCAATAGAAAATGAAAATCTTGAACTCGACAGTCCTGAGATAATTAAGTAAAAAGGCTATTGTTTAACGGCAACAAAATAAGTGTCACGGTCGCTGTGTACGATTTCCACAAGATTTAACAGCACCATATTAGTAAGATTTTTTACCGCTTTCCAGCGAGGCAATCCGGCATAGTTAATATATTGTTTCAATGTTATTGTCTCATTATCAGATAAATACTTCAATAAAAAATCTTCTTCGTTAGAGTAATTTATCTGCACCGAATTGCAATTTGCCTGATTTTTCCAAACCTGATACTGTATGGTGTGAGCCACAAAATTTTGGTCTTTCACTCTGATATATGCCCTCAATCGATTGTTAAAATCAAAAGCATGATACGGCATATCCTTGCCCTTTTCCACCAAAATCTCCAAAACCAGCATGCCCTTATGTCTATGATAATCAACCATAAAAGGCACTTTCGGCTTTGTATACATCTCTGATGCTGCCAAAATCATATAATACTCCTCGTCGCCACTTATGCCTCGCACTTCGCCATTGTCTTTTACGCCTATGAGCAAACGCCCGCCGGCGGTATTGGCAAAAGCCGACAGAGTACGTGCAATCTTCTTAGAATCAGTGATTTCGTATTTAAAATCTTGTTGCAAATGCTCCCCTTCCTTTATCATTTCCACAAGATTTTTGCCTGTCTTTTTATGCGTTATCAATCTTTCTTGAAACAACATTTAGTAGTTTTTTTGCAAGTTCGATATTCTAATTTCAAGCCGGGAATTTTATAAAAAAGGTAAACCAAATACCCCAAGAAAGTCCCCCATAATGCGCCACCGATGATGTCGCCGGGGTAATGTCGCCCCAAATAGATACGGCTGTAAGACACCAGCAACGCCCATGCAAACATAAACAAGGTGTATTTTTTGTTGCGAAATAGCAAGGAGGTAAACGCCATGATGCCAAATACATTTGTGGCATGAGACGACACAAATCCAAACTTACCTCCCTTGCTTCCCGGCAGATGTATTATGTGCTGTAAATCAGGGTTATGCGATGGTCGCAACCGCTCAAAAACATTCTTAAATAAATGCACTGATGTTTGGTCGGTAAGCACCACCAATGCTACTATGCCCAAGGTTATCAATATCGCCGATTTTAGTTCCCAGCGATAAAATATGTAACCTGCAATTATGGCATACAAAGGTATCCACGTGAATTTATGGGTAACTACAAGCATTACTTTATCCCAAAACTCAGAATTTAAGCTGTTTAAAAACACAAATAATTGTATGTCTAAATCTATAAGTGCTTGTAACATAACTTATTCTGTTTCATTAATTGCTTTCCACAATAAATCTTTAAGTTTTTGAAGTCCTGTTTGAGCCACCGACGATATAAACACGCACGGTATATCGGGTAAATCTTTTTGGGTTTCCTTAATAAGCTCTGCATCAAGCAAATCTGACTTGCTTATTGCTAAAACTCGTTGCTTATCCAACAATTCCGGATTGTATTTTTTAAGCTCTGAAAGCAACACCTTATATTCTGCCATTATGTCATAAGTATCGGCAGGGACAAGGAACAACAATACCGAGTTTCGCTCAATATGCCTCAAAAAACGATGCCCTAAGCCTTTGCCTTCCGATGCTCCTTCGATTATCCCGGGAATGTCCGCCATTACAAATGACTGTTCGTCGCGATATTTCACAACACCCGGATGTGGATTTAAGGTTGTAAATTCATAATCGGCAATTTTGGGTTTAGCTGCGGAAATCACTGATAATAAGGTAGATTTGCCTGCATTGGGAAATCCCACCAAGCCCACATCTGCCAATATTTTAAGCTCTAAAATTCGCTTTGCCTCCACGCCTTCCTGTCCGCTTTGAGCATAGCGTGGCGTTTGGTTGGTGGCAGATTTAAAGTTTTCGTTACCTAATCCGCCTTTGCCCCCTTTGTTTAGGATTTCTTCCTGATTGTGTTCTGTTATTTCAAAGAGAGTTCTGTTGGTTTCTTCGTCTTTGGCAACCGTTCCGAGCGGTACTTCAAGGATTATGTCTTGTCCGTCGGCACCTGTTTTTCCGCTTCCGCCTCCGTTTTCGCCGTTGGGTGCGAATATATGTTTCCTATAACGCAAGTGGAGCAGAGTGCGTTTGTTCCTATTTCCTCTCAGAATGATGTGTCCGCCTCTGCCTCCATTTCCGCCGTCGGGTCCTCCTTTTGGAGTCCTTCTATCTCTGTAAAAATGTACTGAACCTGCTCCGCCTTTGCCTGAGCGACAGTATATTATTACATGGTCTATAAATGTGTTTTGTGGCAATGTTTTATTTTTCTATTATTTTTGTAATTCTTTCAAAAATCTCATCAACGCTACCCATACCGCTTATTTCGGTGTATTTATTTTGTTTTTTGTAATACTCGGCTACGGGTGCAGTTTTATCTTCGTACACTTGTATCCTGTTGGCTATTACTTCGGGGGTATCGTCATCGCGATTTTCTCTTTTTGCTCGGTTTGTGAGTCGCTCTTTAAGTTCCTCTTTATCAACCGATAATGCGAGCATTAGCTCTACTTCTAAGCCTTTTGTGGCTAACATTTTATCTAATGATTTGGCTTGTTCTACTGTTCGAGGAAATCCGTCGAATACGCAGCCGCCACAGCTTTCTTTTTCTGCTAAAACTTCTGCTATGAGGTTTGTAACAATTTCGTCAGGCACTAAATTGCCGGCATCCATATATTCGGCGGCTTTCAGTCCTAATGGAGTTTTGTTGCTAATTGCTGTTCTTAGCATATCGCCTGTTGATACATGTGCGTATCCAAATTTTTCTATTATTTTTTTTGATTGTGTCCCTTTTCCTGCACCGGGAGCTCCGAACATTAAAAGCAATTTCATTTTATTATAGTTTAATTTTTATAATTTGTTTATTCTATTTTTCTTCAACCAATGTGTATATGTCTTTGTAGTTTCGTCCGTATCCGTTATAGTCTAATCCATAGCCAACTATGAAATTATTTGGAATATCCATACCGATATAATCTATATCGTAATGGGCTTTGAAAGTATCGGGTTTGAAAACTAAGGTTGCTAATTTTATTTCTTTGGGCTGATATTCTTGTAACTGTTTGATTACATGCTCCATAGTAAGCCCTGTATCTATTATATCCTCAATAACTATCACGATGGCATCTTTGATATCTTCGTTGATACCTATTATATTTTTCACTTTGCCTTCGGAAGTTGTACCTTGATATGAGGCAAGTTTTACGAATGAAATTTTTGATTTTACTTTGATTTCTTTCAACAAATCAGAGGCAAACATAAATGCTCCATTTAGTACGCTCAAAAATATTACCTCCTGATTTTCAAACTCTTGGTTTATTTGATTTGCTATTGATTTTACTCTTTCTTGAATTTCTGAATGAGGAATAAGTATTTCAAATTCTTTATCTAATATTTTTAAGTTCTCCATTGATACGTGTTATTTATTTTTTTGTGTAGACACAAAGGTAAAATTATATTAATATTTTGAAAAATTTTTAGTTATAATTTATATATTTTTTGTTCTATTTTGCAAAGTATTCAAAAAAACGATACTTTTGGCTCTACATGATTTATTACTTAATTTTATATTTTTATGAAAAATTGGTTTACTTATACTAAAATATTTTTATTGGCAATAGTTTTCTCTGTTGCATTTTCAAAACAAGGATTTTCACAAATCACTAACAACGAAACAACTGATAATGAGCAAATTGCTATGACAAATAGCAGTAATTCCAAAAAACCGTGGATTGGCAATAATGCTTTTCTTTACGAATATTTGCGGAAGATTGGTTATAGTGATAATAATAATAAGGTGTTTTTCAGAGTACCTGTGAGATTTTGGGTTTATAGTCGTTCGAGCCAACAAATTTTGGTTAGCGAGGCTTTTTTGCGAGAGCAAATTAACAACTTAAATCATTATTACGCACTGAATAATGTGGGCATTCAATTTTATATGTATCCAAAGGTTACTTATGTGAATAACAAGCGATTATATATTTTGAAGTATATGACTTCGGGCTTTATTCAGGCTTTGAAAACCAACAGCAAGGGAACGATAAACATACTGTTTACCAAGAATATAGTTAAAAAAGTTTTCGGGCAAAAAGTAAAAGAATATAACGGCGTGCATAATGCCATTTCAGGGGCTATACTAATTAGAAATAAAAACCTTCCGACGCAAACTTTGTCGCATGAAGTAGGGCATTATTTTGGATTGGATCACTTGCATAATGATTATCACAAGGGCAAATTGAAGCAAGAGGCGGTGAGCAGAACGAGGAAGCACCCCGGCTTGTTTAAGTCCGGAGCTATCTGCGAGTATAACGGCGACGGCTTGTGCGATACACCTGCCGAACCCAAATTATCAAATTATACCGACGAAAAATGTAACTACATAGGTGGTGTAAAAAAAGATAAATGGGGCGATTTATATAAGCCTTCGACCAACAACATAATGTCATACACAAGCAACCGAGAATGTAGAAATCATTTCACTAAGGGTCAGATAGCCATAATGTTATACACGGCACAGCACAGCAAATATGCCAAATATTGGCAAGCAAGCAAACACGTTGAAAATAGTTTTGATGCCCAAGAACCTAACAAATCCAAGGAAATGGCTGCTGAACTAAAAGTAAATGCTCCTTATGAAAATACTTTTCATTTGGTGAAAAAATACGACTCAAATTATTTGTATTACGATAAAAATGATTGGTTTAAATTTACCTTGAAAAATAGTTTTTACAATAATGCGAAAATAATTTTAGAGCGACACAGCAAATTTGCTTTTCCAAAAGAAATTAAAATATCAATATACGACAAGAATAATAAATTAATAAAGCAACAAACTGTAAATAAGGCAAATACAGAAATAAAATTAGGCAATCTACGAGGCACTTATTTTATAGATGTATCAAACTCAAACCCCAAAGACTATATAACGGGCTACAAAATTACAGTTAGAAATTTATAATTTTTTAATCTTACAAAAAACAAAAAATGGACTTTATAATCTTAAACGCAACCGATATAAATTTTCTTAAAACCCTGAGACAGAACATAATAGATACAAGTCCGCTTGAATTTATAGCAGTGATATTTGGAATCACCAGCGTGCTTTTCGCCAAGAGAACCAACATACTAACCTACCCCACGGGCATCGTAAGCGTATCAATATACATCTATATTTTGATGCAACCCGATGTGCAACTATACGCCGACGCAGGCATAAATATGTTCTATTTCATAATGAGCATCTACGGCTGGATACAATGGTCGAAAAAAAACGAAGAAAAAGCCACCAAGCAAATTAGCACAAGCTCAAAAAGGGAGTTAATAGCCTCTGTAATAGGCATAATAATCGCAATTCCCATAATAATAATGCTACTAAAAATCTTCAAGGCGGGCAACGCAGACTATTGGGCTGACAACATCCCGTACATCGACGCATTTACCACCTCAATGGCAATAGTGGGCATGCTGTTAATGGCATACAAAAAAATAGAAAATTGGATTTTCTGGATAATTGTAGACGCAATTTCAATACCGCTATACATTTATAAAGGTCTGTTTTTCACAAGTATACAGTTCCTAACGTTCTGCATTCTTGCAATAATGGGCTACTTGGAATGGAAACGAAATTTGGAAAAAAATATAAAAATCACGGCAAAAAATAATTAAAATCACAAAAAATTATTACATTTGTAAGACAACAAAATTTGTCGGAAAAATACAAATAAAAATGAAAAAAAATACCCCAATAGACGCTCAGATAGTCGATAAAGTATTAAAAGAATACAAAAAAGACATAAGCAATTTCTCGATAAGAGACATAGTGAAATTAGTGAGCCAACTCGAAAAAGAGACAAACCAAAAATACGTGAGAATGGAAATGGGAGTACCAGGATTGGACGTACCCCAAATAGCATTAGACGCTGAAATTAAGGCACTTAAAAGTGGCAAGGCTTCTAAATACGCAGTGCTTGACGGACTCCCGGAACTCAAACAAGAAATCTCACGATTCGTAAAATTATTCCTAAACTTAGACGTATCGCCCAAAGGTTGCGTACCTACGGTAGGCTCGATGCAAGGCTCGATGGCGGTATTCTTGGTGGCAAACAGATTTGACGCAAATCGCGAAGGCACTTTGTTTATAGACCCCGGATTTCCCGTTCAAAAACTGCAAGTGAAAGTTTTAGGGCAAGATTTCCAAACATTTGACGTGTTCAACTATCGCGGCGACAAGCTAAAAGACAAGTTGGAAAGCTACCTCAAAACAGGCAAAGTATCATCAATTTTATACTCAAATCCTAACAACCCGTCGTGGATAAACTTCACAGAGAAGGAGTTAAAAACAATCGGCGACCTTGCCAATAAATACGATGTTATAGTTATTGAAGACCTCGCATACTTCGGAATGGACTTCCGCAAAGATTATTCAGAACCCGGAAAACCACCGTATCAACCCACAATCGGCAACTACACCGATAATTACATACTCCTAATTTCATCGTCAAAAGCATTTAGCTATGCAGGGCAAAGGATAGGAAGCATGGTGGTATCAGACAATTTATTTAAACGAAAATACCCCGATTTAAAACGCTTCTTCACATCAGACGAGTTCGGTTACTGCTTGATTTACAACGCTTTATATTCACTTTCGGCAGGTGTCCCCCACTCGCCTCAATACGGATTAAAAGCTCTGCTCGAAGCAACCAACAACGGCGATTACAAGTTCCGAAATGACATAATTGAGTACGGAAAACGAGCCAAAGAAATGAAAAAAATATTCCTTGCCAACGGCTTTAAACTTGTATACGACAACGACGACGGCTCGCCTTTGGCTGACGGTTTCTACTTCACAATAGCATATCCGGGAATGGATGGCGACGACTTGATAAAAAATCTGCTTTACTATGGCGTGAGTGCAATTGCCTTAAAAACAACAGGTAGCACCTGCACCGACGGGCTAAGAGCTTGTGTATCGCAAACTCATCCCGAGCAATTCCCCGATTTGGAGAAAAGATTAAAACAATTTAACGAAGATTATAAGCATTTACAAGCATAAGTGTTTCATGGTAAAATCAAATAAGAGAGAGGTTACTTTAATGGTAACCTCTCAATATTAAAAACAAATTTAAACTTTATATAAAATGTTTAAAGCTACAAAGTTAATTAATTAATCATACTAAAAAAATTTACCTGCCAAATCTCCGAGCATGCTTCCGCCGTCGTCAGATTTATCATCATCTGAGTTATCGTCTGATTTTGAGAAAAAGCTCATAACCACAGGAATTGCTTTTCCGGCTATCATTTGAGCAGTGGAATTTGTTATGCCCACTTTGCTCATCAAGCCTGAAACGATGCCCGATGTCAAATTGTCTTTAAGCGAGGAGCTACTTGACGAAGCACTCGAAGAGCCTGATATTAAGCTTGTTAAGCCCGACAAGCTGTTGCCTGCCATTTCTTTGCCTACTTCTTTTTTAGCAACGTCGCCTATTACGGATACTATATCGTCTAATTTATTTTCTTCTACATTTGCGTCTTTTGTGAGTGTGGGGACTAACTCGTTTTTTAGTCCGCCGAGTAATTGTGATAACATTTGTTTATTGTTTGGTTAATATTTCTATATAATTTGAAGTTCGTAAAGGCGTTTATAAGCTCCGCCCTTGCTCATTAACTCATTATGAGTACCTTCCTCTATGATTTCGCCTTGCGAAAGCACTATTATTTTGTCGGCATTTTTCACGGTGGATAGCCTGTGTGCTATGACTATGGAAGTCCGATTTTTCATAAGATTGTTGAGAGCTTCCTGCACCAATTTCTCCGATTCGGTATCCAAAGCCGAGGTTGCCTCGTCCAAAATCAAGATGGGCGGATTTTTCAACACAGCCCTTGCTATGCTGAGCCTTTGTCGCTGTCCGCCGGAGAGTTTCACACCGCCATCGCCGATATTTGCCTCATAGCCATGCTCGGTTGCCATGATAAAATCGTGAGCATTGGCAATTTTGGCAGCTCTTATTATATCATCTTTGGTGTAATTTTCGCTACCGAAAGTTATGTTGTTGGCGATGGTGTCATTGAACAATATCGGCACTTGATTTACATTGCCCATGATATTTCGCAAATCATACATTTTGATATCTTTGATGTTCACATCGTCAATCAAAATTTCGCCGTCTTCAACTTCATAAAACCTTGGTAATAAATCAACTATGGTCGATTTCCCCGAGCCTGATTCTCCAACCAAAGCCACCGTTTCACCTTTGTTTATTTTAATATTTATATTTTTCAAAACTTTTTCATCGCCCTTATAGGCAAAGTTTAAGTTCTTATATTCAATGGATTTCTTAAATTCTTTTATCTCTTTTGCATCCGCTTTTTCAACGATATTATTTTTGGCACTCATTATTTTATTTATCCTATCGACCGATGCCATACCTTTATTGATGTTGTAAATGGCGGTGGAAAATGTTTTGGCAGGATTGATAATTTGTGAAAAAACACCGATGTATCCGATGAATGCCTCGGGCGAAAGTGCCGACTCATGACCCAATACCAACGAACCGCCGTAATACATCACAGTAACCAGCATCAATACTCCAAGTACCTCACTAACAGGCGATCCCAAGTAATTTCGTTGAAGCACTTTGTTCATTTTGATAGTGTATTTTTCGTTCAGGTCTTTAAATTTTTTGTTGATTTTTTTCTCGGCATTAAATGCTTTTATAATCCTGAGTCCCGATAAAGTTTCGTCTATATTGGCAAGCAATGTTCCCATTTTGGCTTGTGCATCTTTGGATTCTCGTTTCAAACTTTTGCCGATTCTTCCTATCATAAAGCCTGCTACTACTATCATTATCAGCACAAAACCGGTAAGTTGCGGACTCATATACACCAAGGCAATCATGTATATTATTATGGTCATGGGGTTGCGGAACACCATTTCGATCGAACTTAATATCGACCATTCAACTTCTTTCACGTCGTTGGTCATTCGGCTTATGATGTCGCCTTTTCGCTCTTCGCTAAAATATGAAAATGGCAACGAAATTATCTTGTGATACAGGTTGTTTCTGATGTCTCTTACCACTCCGTTTCTTATCTTAACTAAAAAGAACTGAGCCAGATAGAGAAATAAATTTTTGAAAAAAATCATCACAACCACAAAGATGCTTACCACTAATAATGCTTGCGTTTTTCCTTCCTGTATTATGATGTTGTTGATGTAGTAATTTAGCCAATTTGAGACTCCTTCGGCGGATATTTCTATTGCCGGTTTTACGATGGTTTTGGGTGTCTCGCTGAATAAAACTTTTAGAAATGGAATGAGCATCAATAATGAAAATAATGAAAATATTATTTGTAGCCCATTGAATAAGAAATTTAAAAGCACGTTCCATTTATAAGGTATTATGTATTGAAACGCTTTTTTTAATTGATTTTTTATACGTGCCATTATGCTTATCGTTTCTTAATCAGAGAGTTCTACGCTGTGATAGAACTCTCCATTATGATTTTTGTAATTTTACTTTATGCAAGCCATTTTTTTACATCGTCTAATGCAGGATTGGTAAGTCCCAATTTTTCTTTTTTGTTTATGCCACACAAATCGTTGTGTAGTTTGCCTGCCTTCAACTCCTGCAATGCTTTCACGGTGTTTATTCCCATGCTTTTCAAAACAGGCACCCATTCTTCGGCAATTCCCTTCTCGGTGAATTTCTCTAATTTGTCCACTTGCTCTTTGGGTTCGGGTTTCATTTGCGGGAAGAATATCACGTCTTGTATCGAGTGAGAATTTGTCATTATCATCGCAAGGCGGTCTATACCAATGCCTAAGCCTGCCGTTGGAGGCATACCAATTTCTATTGCTTTTAGGAAATCTTCATCGGTTTGCATTGCTTCGGCATCGCCTCTTTTTGCAAGAAGTAGCTGTTCCTCAAAGCGTTTGCGTTGGTCGATAGGGTCGTTTAGTTCCGAGTATGCGTTGCAAATTTCTTTGCCGTTACACACTGCCTCAAAGCGTTCTACCAAGCCTTCTACGCTTCTGTGTTTTTTTGCAAGTGGCGACATTTCCACAGGATAATCCGTAATGAATGTCGGTTGAATGAGTTTTGCCTCGCAAGTTTCGCCAAATATTTCGTCTATCAATTTGCCTTTGCCCATCGATTGATCTGTCTCAATATTAAGGTCTTTGGCAGTTTTACGCAGTTGCTCTTCGTCCATTTGCGACACGTCGATACCCGTAAAATGCTCTATTGCCTCAAACATTGTAAAGCGTTTCCACGGACGTTTGAAGTTTATGATATTTTCGCCAACTTGAATTTCGGTTGTGCCGTGCAAATCCATTGCGATTTTTTCCACCATTTCCTCCACAAGGTTCATCATCCATTCATAATCTTTGTATGCAACGTAAAGTTCCATTTGCGTAAACTCCGGATTATGAAATCTGTCCATACCCTCATTTCGGAAATCTTTTGCAAATTCATACACACCCTCAAAACCGCCTACGATTAATTTTTTAAGATACAGCTCATTGGCAATCCTTAAATATAAGGTGGTGTCAAGCGTATTGTGGTGGGTCTTGAAAGGACGAGCTGCAGCACCGCCGTATATAGGTTGAAGAATTGGGGTTTCCACTTCAAGGTATCCTTTATCATTTAGGAAGCCACGCATTGAGTTTGTGAGCTTTGTGCGTTTCACAAAAGCATCTTTCACGTGTGGATTTACTATCAAATCCAAATATCTTTGGCGGTATCTTTGCTCGGGGTCGGAGAATGTATCATATAATTTTCCGTCTTTTTCTTTTACCACCGGAAGTGGTTTTATCGATTTTGACAAGAGTTTATATTCTTTCACTCTTATTGAAATTTCGCCCATTTGGGTTTTAAATACAGTGCCTCGTACTCCTATGATGTCGCCTCTATCGAGGTATTTTTTGAATACGATATTATAAAGGGTTTTATCTTCATCGGGGCATATTTCGTCTCGATTGAAATATGTTTGTATTATACCTTTTTTATCGTTAAGCTCTGCAAATGAGGCTTTACCCATTATCCGACGGTTCATCATTCGCCCTGCAATTTGAATTTCTTGATTTTCATATTTTTCAAATTGCTGTTTGATATCTTCGCTGTATGCGTCTATCTTAAATTCTTCTGCCGGATATGGGTCTATACCTAATTCGCTTATTTTTTTTAATGATTCTCTTCTTATTTTTTCTTGTTCGCTTAATTGCATTTTATTTCAGATTAAGTTTGTATTTTAAGAGTTTATGATTTGCAAATATACAATACTTAATTGAATTAAAAATTTAATTTTTCGAGCTTATTTTAATAAAGTTTAATCATTGGAATTCATAGTTACGATAAACTCTTCGTTTGTTCGGGTTCTTTGCAGTCGGCTTTTCATAAACTCCATAGCCTCAATGGGATTCATGTCAGCGAGGTAGCGACGGAGTATGCCAATTTTGTCTAACATGTTGTTAGAGAGCAACAAATCTTCGCGACGAGTGCCTGATGCCATTACGTCTACGGCAGGATATATTCGTTTGTTGGCAAGTCTGCGGTCGAGTTGCAACTCCATATTGCCGGTGCCTTTGAACTCTTCAAATATCACTTCGTCCATTTTCGAGCCGGTTTCGGTAAGTGCAGTTGCGATTATGGTAAGCGAGCCGCCGCCTTCGAGATTTCTTGCCGCACCGAAAAACTGCTTGGGTTTGAGGAGTGCGTTTGCCTCCACACCGCCGGAAAGCACCTTGCCCGATGATGGCGAAATAGTGTTGTAAGCCCTTGCAAGTCTGGTGATTGAGTCAAGCAGAATTACAACATCATGTCCGCATTCTACAAGTCGTTTTGATTTTTTGAGAGCTATCTCGGAAACCTTCACGTGGTTCTCGGCACGCTCGTCGAAGGTAGATGCAATGACCTCGGCATTTACGCTTCGTTCCATGTCGGTTACTTCCTCGGGGCGTTCGTCGATAAGTAGAATTATCATGTATACTTCGGGGTGGTTGGCTGCGATGGCATTTGCTAAGTGCTTCAATAATACAGTTTTACCTGTCTTTGGTTGGGCAACAATTAGCCCACGTTGTCCTTTGCCGATTGGTGCAAATAGGTCTATTATTCTGGTTGAAAGTGATGAACCTACTCTTGTTATGTTAAATTTTTCGTCGGGGAAAAGCGGTGTAAGATGATTGAACGGGATTCTGTCTCGTACGGTTTCGGGAAGTCGCCCGTTGATGGCTTCAACTTTTATGAGGGGGAAATATTTTTCGCTGTCTTTTGGTGGTCTGATTGCTCCGTTTACGGTGTCGCCGTCTTTTAATCCAAATAGCTTTATCTGTGATTGTGAGACATATACGTCATCAGGCGAGTTAAAATAATTATAATCTGATGACCTTAAAAATCCGTATCCGTCCGGTGTTATTATTTCCAAAACGCCTGTTATTTTTATGATTGGAGCAAATTCAAATCCGGGGTCAAAATTTTGGTCGTTTTTAGCGTCTTTTTTGTTCTTGTTTTGTTGGTTGTTTTTATCTTTATTTTTCTCATTATCACGCTGTTGTGATTGGTTTTGCTGTTGTTGCTTTTGGTTTTGATTTTGCTGTTTTTGATTCTGATTTTGGTTCTGGTTTTGGTCGTTTTTTTTGTTTTTGCCTGTTCGCTTTCTGCCTTGATGCTTGTTATTATTATTGTTGTTGTTGTTGTTATTATTGTTATTACCTTGTTTATTTTTGGTGTTATTCTTGCGATTTGTATTTTTCTTTTCGGCAGTATTTTCTTTTTCAGCTACACCTTTTTTTTCGGTTGAGTTTTTATTTTTATCAGCAGAGGTATTTTTGTTTTGCTCTTGCTGTTTGGGTGTATTTGATTTTTGTTTTTTAGGCTTTTGTTTTTTTTCGTTTTTAGTCGCTTCTTGTATTTTTTCGCTTTTGACAGTTTCTTTATTTTCAATATTTTCAGATGTTTTAGCTTTTATCTCTGCCTGAGCATCAATGATTTTATAAATAAGTTCTTGTTTTTTATACTTATCTATACGGTGTATTTTCATATCTTTGGCTATAATACGAAGGTCAACTAATTTTTTACTTTCTAATGTTTGTATATCGTACATTATTTAATGATTTTTTTAATTTCTCGCAAGAAATAAGGGTAATTATTTAATATACAGAAGTTTAACTTCTGATAAGTTTTCTACAATTTGGTGTAATTTTGACATTATTTTAGGTACTATGAATATAGCATCTATTAATACTTTTAAGTTGGTATTATTTTTGAATTACGTGAAAATCAATTAACTTTAATTTATTTATAACAAAAAATTTTCACAAAGTATCTAATTATAAACTAAATAGGAAAAATATATTGTATGATGATTTATAAACATACACCTCGAAACGGGTATAATTTTGTAATTCGGGTGCTAAGGTAATTATAAATTCTAAATTGCAAAAATTTTAATGTCAAAGTCATTTAAAATATTAACTTTGTGGAAGTATTTTATAAAAAAACGAAAATAAAATGAAAATAGCGATAATAGGCAACGGCAAAATGGGTAAATCTATATCGGAAATTGCCGAGAAAAGAGGACACGAAATTGTATGCCGATTTGATGAATATAATACGCCTCAAATGGCAATGGAAACGCTTAAATTAGCTGATGTTGCATTTGAATTTACCGAACCTAAGTCGGTGTTTAACAACATAATGACTTGCTTTGATGCTGATTTGCCCGTGGTGTGTGGCACTACCGGTTGGCTTGATAAATTGGATTTAGTGAAGCAAAGATGCAATGCGGAAAATAAAACATTGTTTTATGCTCCGAATTTTAGCGTCGGAATGTATATTTTCTCGCTGGTAAACAAGCATTTAACAAGTCTCATTAACAAAGTTGGCAATTATGATTTTTCAATAAAAGAAATACATCACACCCAAAAGAAAGATGCTCCGAGCGGAACTGCCATAAAACTTGCAGAAGATATTATTAACATTTCAGATAAATATAATTCATGGATGTTAAATCCTGAAAATCAGACAAATAAATTACCTGTTTATGCTGAAAGAATTGGCAACGAAACGGGTACGCATGAAATAAAATTGGAATCGGATTTAGATATAATTGAAATAAAACATAAGATAAAGACGCGTAACAGTCTGGCGTTGGGGGCTGTAATGGCAGGAGAATTTTGCTACAACAAAACAGGCTTCCTATCAATGGAGGATATGCTTAATTAGTACACCTTATATTTATATACAAATTTTTTTAGCAAGCGTGAATTTATGTTTTAATATTTTTTGAAATATTTACTTTTATTAACAAATTTGAAATATAACTTAAAAGATATTTTTATAAATTTGCACAACCGAATAAAATATCAGCAAAATGCGTAAAATCATAACAAACAAATATCTAAAATTTTCAATAGCAGCAATAATATATCTACTTTTCGTAATTTGGATTTGGAATTTTTGGCTACTATTAGGTCTGCTTGTAATATTTGACTATCACATAACAAAATACGTAAACTGGACATTCTGGAAAAAAAGAGACCTCGAAAAGAAAAGTGCTCTTATTGAATGGATTGACGCAATAGTATTTGCCGTGATAGCCGCTTTGATAATACGCACATTCTTCATCGAGGCGTATATGATACCAACCTCGTCGATGGAAAAGACTTTGCTTGTGGGCGACTATCTATTTGTAAGTAAGTACACTTACGGTCCCAAAATGCCTAACACTCCGCTTGCAATACCGTTTACACACCATACAATTCCCGGCACAAAAAAATCAAAAGCATATCTCGAATGGGTGAAATGGCCTTACAAAAGATTGGCAGGAACTTCCGAAATCAAACGCGATGACATCGTTGTATTTCACTTTCCTGAGGGCGATACCGTGGTAGTGCAACGACAAAATGAAAGCTATTACACCATAATAATGGCAAGAGCCGAAGAAGATTATCTATCTGATATTAAGAATAATAGACCTGTAAAAGATTTTCAACATTACTACAACAAAGCCAGAGAATTAGTAAAAGCAAACTACGAAATAACTGCTCGTCCGGTGGACAAACGCGAAAACTACGTGAAAAGATGCGTGGCAATAGCAGGCGATACCCTCAAAATAGTGAACCGACAAGTTTATGTAAACGGCAAAGAACAAACACATTACCCCGGCATACAGTATAAATACAACATCCAAACAACCCCACCCGGACTAAACAAAAAAGTATTGCAAAAAATGAATATCAGTCTGGAAGATATAAACATGGCAAATATGTATGCCAGAGCCGGATTATACACCCTTCCGCTTACGCAAGAAATGAAGCAAAAAATACAGAAATTCAAAAACGTGGTGAGCATAGAAGAGGAAAATCGACAAAATCAAGAATCGTCAAGAATAGTATTTCCGCACAATCCAAACTACAAATGGACTATCGATAATTTCGGATCTTTGTATATTCCCAAAGCTCAGGCAACCGTAAAATTAGATACCCAAAACATATCAATCTACGAGAGAATAATAACCGCCTATGAGGGCAATAAACTGAAAATAGAAAACGGAAAAATATTCATAAACGACAAAGAAACAGACCAATACACTTTTAAAATGAACTACTACTTTATGATGGGCGACAGCCGACACAACTCATTAGACTCACGCTATTGGGGCTTTGTGCCGGAAGACCACATAGTAGGAACACCTGCATTTATATGGTTGTCATTAGACCCCGACAAATCGCTGTTTAGAGGAAAAATAAGATTTAAAAGAATATTTAAAATCTTATAAAATATATAAAAAACTCAAAAAAAACATTAACTTTGTAGGAAGTCTAAAAACAACACAACCACCCACAAAACGTATAAATAAAAGCATATACGGATGAAACGCAAAATAAGAAAAAAACTAACATTAAGTATGTTAATAGCTACAAGTATTGTGTACTCGATAGCCTTTGCCTACATATTTAACGTAATGATAAAAGAGGAAAAAGACAGTGCAATAGAAATAACAAAACAAATTGGCGAACGATATAAACTATTAGTAAAGAGCGAAATAGAAAAAAGTTTCCTAATAGCACACTCGTTTGCTTCGGCACTAAAAAAATATCCCGACTTAGAGCAAAAAGAAAGAGACAATATATATATCCCAATGATTAAAGAAACCGTGCTAAACGACCGACGCTACATGTCAGTATGGTACTCTTGGGAGCTAAGTGCAATAAATCAAAAATACCACAAACCTTACGGACGCGTACGCCACGCATTCTTCCAACAACAGGAAATAAGCCAACTAAACATTGACACTCTAAACTTAGAAGGCGACGACCCTAACTCATTGTACTACAACCTAAAAATAAGCAACCGCCCATTAATGATGCCCCTATACATAGGCAACTACACCGGCAATAGAGCCGACTCAATCAAAATGACAACGGCAATAGTCCCTCTGCAAAAACACGGAAAATTCTTAGGCGTAGTAGGTCTCGACATAAACTTAGATTTTCTACACCAATTAACCGAAAAAATAAAACCATCTCCTGAATCAAAGACATTTATAATATCTCCCGAAGGAAACTTTGCAACATTCAGCGGTGCTGAACTACCCAAAATTTCATACCTTAAATATTTCTCATCTGAAAATCAAAACATACAAAATACAGCTCAAATATTCAAAGAACCAAAAAGTTTCTACGAAACAAAAAACGGAATAGAATACTACGTCCTAGTACTCCCAATAACAATAATAAACGCCGAAAAACCATGGGCTATCGGCATAATGCAACCAATATCAGAAATATACAAAAAAGTAAAAGAAACCATATATGTATTCTTAATTGTATCGCTAATAGGCTTATTATTCGTTATTTACGTAATATCAATATTCTCTGCAAGAATAATAAATCCGCTTAAAAAAATTACACAAGCAATAAATTCAATTGTAGAAGGAAACATCGACCTGCAAACAAAACCCAACATAAAAACAGGCGACGAAATAGAGGAAATGAGCCAATCATTAGGCACTCTTATTGAGAATCTAAACAGCACGGCGAACTTCGCTATTGAAATAGGAAAAGGAAATTTAGATTATAAATTCAAATCGGCAAGTGAAAACGACATTCTCAGCAACTCGCTTCTGAAAATGCGCGATGACTTGAAAAAAAATAGAGACGAATTAGAATTTAGGAAAATAGAGGATAAAAAAATAAACTGGTTGAACGCCGGTACTGTAAAATTTGCCGACATCACTCGTAAATACAACAAGGGGGCTGTTTTTGGTAAAAAGCAGAACTCAAAATCAGGAAGAAAAACTCAACCTAACCGGTCAAGACTCGCAAAAATACTTAGACCTTATTGTATCATACGCATTCGACAGGCGAAAATACATACAAAAACAAGTGGACATCAATGTAGGCTTGCTGGGCAGAGTAGTAAAAGAAGCCGAGACAATCTACATGACCGATTTGCCTCAAAACTACATACATATAACATCAGGATTGGGCGAGGCAAACCCAAGCTCACTACTTTTAGTGCCTATGATGTACAACAATCAAGTTTTTGGAGTGATTGAATTGGCATCGTTCAGAAAATTTGAAGACTACAAAATAAAATTCATCGAAACCATCAGCGAGAGTATCGCCACTGCCATTCGACAAATTCAAACAACGGTAGATGCCAGAAAATTATTGAAAGAATCGCAAGCAAAATCGCAAGCAATAGCCGAGCAGGAAGAAAAAACTCGTAGAGATATTGAAATAATTAGAAGTGAGATAAGCGAAATATCCAATAAAAAAGATGATTTTGAGCAAAGCCTAAAGGCAATCAAAAAAGCCGCACTCTATATTGAGTATGACATCAACGGAAAAATAATTGATGTGAATGACAGTTTTATTAACTTACTGAAAATCAACAAAGAAAATCTAATAGGTCGCTATCAAGGAAGTTTTAACAATAAACAAACCAATATAAAAGAGTTCAATAAAGTATGGCGTTCGTTGCGAAAGGGTGAGATAAAACACATCAACCAATTTATAGATACCGTAAATGGTGTGATACTTCTAAAAATGGTTTACGTGCCGGTGTTTAATCAAAAAGGCAAAGTCTACAAAGTGATAAGCATATCGACTACGGATTAAAAACTTGTAAAACAAGCAATTAAGAATATTTTAAACTTCATCAGCAACAATCTTTAATTTTTTATCAGGCACAACTGATATGAGCATCAAAATTGAATAAGGAATCCAAAATATTGGTTTTCTTATTATACTCGAAGATATATTTGTTAATGCCAAAAAGTATAACAGCTGTATCAAGGCGTATCTATATACCTCATTTACAGGCGATTTCTTAATTATCTTATATGCAAGAAACATTATTGCAAATATAAATGGTAATACTCCGAGAAAACCAAAATCATAAATCAACTCCACCACAAAAGAGTGCGGATTTTTAACCCAAATGCTACTCTCCTTTTTAAGAGCTACTTTTGAACCTCCAAACCCATAGCCTGTTATAAATTCAGACATATTTTTTACGGGGTATGAATACAATGCAAATCGTTGTCGAAACGAAGAGTTGCTCAAATCCCTTGCATCATCTTCATCCAATAAACTTGCAAACCTATTCACATTGCGTTGCCACGTGTTTTCGGGATTTTTGTAATACTCTAACTCAATATTCATTATAATTCCTGCAATAATTGCAAAAGCTAATGATAATGAGATAAATAGCACATACTTCCTTTTCACAATCAGCCAAAACATAGGCGTAAGCAAGAAAAACAAAAATGATATTCTTGACATGCAAATTATATTTATTGCCAGCACTACAAGGGTGATTATCAAGGTTTTAAAAGGTTTATTTTGTTTCAATCCAAAAAACAAAATAAAAGGATACAGCATAACTGTAATCGCCGCCGTATCGTTGGGATTAGTAAAAAAGCCTGATGGTATTTTTTCAAATTCCTGTTCAGTATTATGAGTAGGCAAATGCAAATTTGTAATTAACTCTGCGAAAAGCACTAACAAGCTCAATATAAGCATGATATAAACAGTATCGTAAATTACCTTAAATAATTTTTCGCCATGAACTTTATACGTGGAGTAAATCCACAAAGGAATTATCAGCAAATAATTTAGGTAATAAAAATGCTTTACATCGGCTATATCATCATAGGAAAATACAAGGTAAGTCGCCCCAACTAAAACTAATAACAAATTGAGTGTCAAGAATAAAACAGCTTCTTTCGAGAATTTTATATCTTTCAACATAAAGGGCGTTATAAATATCAACCCTAAAAAAAACAAATTCAATATAGATATAGCAGAATCAACAAAATAGATATTGCTATTTATAAAGAGTAATACTATAAGTAATCTAATAATTAAAAGCATGCCTTAATATTTTCATTATGGCAAAAATAGTTTTTTTAAATTAAGCAGAAAAAAATAAAAACTTAACCACAAAAAAAATATGCTCCCAACCTCCGCCCAATAATTTCAAGCATAAATCGCATGCCATTTGGAAAAATCCATAATTAACAATACTTTTGACCAAAGAGATTTTTTATTTTTTAATTTAATATAAGACATATAAAAATGAAACACACACTTTTAACAATTATTTTAAGTACCTTAATAGGTACAATTTTTGCCCAAACCAAGGACAAAGAAATTACGATTGACCTTTGGACATCGGGCGAATTTTACGCAAATTCGGTGTATGGGCTTCATTCTATGAAGGATGGCGAACACTACACCACCATAAACGGCAAGGGCGAAATTAATAAATTTTCGTATGCCAAACCCGGCGAAAATTTCGAATTAATCGTAAACACCGCCACCTTGGGAATAGGCAGAGTCGTAACCTATTACTTTAATACGGATGAGACAAAAATCTTATTTCTAACCAATTACACCCCAATATATCGTCGCTCATTCACGGCGGATTACTATCTATATGACATTGCAAAAAAAGAAGTGTCGGCACTTTCGGAAAATGGAGCTCAACAAGTTGCATCGTTTTCGCCCGACGGCAAAAAAGTGGCATTTGTGCGAGAAAACAATATATTTATAAGGTATATTGATGAAAAAAAAGAGGTGCAGGTTACTTTCGACGGCAAGCACAATGACATAATAAACGGCATCCCGGATTGGGTTTACGAAGAGGAGTTTGGCTACAACAAAGCATATACTTGGATGCCCAACAGCAACGAGCTTGCTTTTGTGAAATTCAACGAATCAAAAGTTGATATGTTCGGTATGCCAATCTACGAAGGGCTTGCTCCGCAGTACAAAGACAATGCCTTATATCCTGATTACTACACATTTAAGTATCCCAAAGCCGGGCAAGATAATTCAGAATTAAGCGTTCATGTCTATCATCTTGACACCAAGAAAACCGTAAATTGCGAAATTGGCAATGAAAAAGATATTTACATCCCTCGCATCAGAGCCATAAAAGGCACTGACAAATTGGCTATTTTCAGAGTAAATCGCTTGCAAAACAAAGTGGAATTATTAAGCACTGACACCAAAACAGGCAAAACTTCCGTGTTTTTCACCGAAAAAAATAAATATTACATAGAAGATGCTTTTTATGACAATATAGTATTTTTTGAAGACGGCAAACAATTCATAGTAACCTCAGAACGAGATGGTTGGAGACATATATATCTGCATAATATCGACAACAAAAAAAGTTTTCAAATAACCAAAGGCGAGTGGGATGTTACTGATTTTTATGGCTATGATGCTAAATCGAAAAAATTATATTTCGCTGCCGCAAAAACTTCGCCTATTCAAAGAGAGGTGTATTCCATAAAACTAAACGGCAAAAAATTCAAACAACTTACTCAGGCTAAGGGAACTAACGAGGCCGTATTTAACTCAAACTATACCTACTTCATCAACTATTTCTCAAATTACAAAACCCCAACATTAGTTACTTTGCACAAAAATAACGGCGACTTAATCGCAACCTTAGAAGACAATTCAGAATTGATAAAAACAGTGAAAGAATACGGAGGCGTAAACAAAGAATTTTTCACTTTCAAAACTTCCGAAAACATCGAGCTTAATGCCTTCATCGTTAAGCCTCATGATTTTGATGCAAACAAAAAATACCCTGTGATAATCACTCAATACAGCGGCCCTGCATCGCAAACCGTGAAAGATAATTGGAGCTTTGGATGGAATAATATTTTGGCACAAAAAGGCTTCATCGTAATTGGCGTAGACCCCCGCGGAACAGGTGCTAGAGGCGAAAACTTCCGTAAGCTAACTTACTTAAATTTAGGCAAATACGAAACCACCGACCTTATCGAAACAGCAAAATACGCCCAAACCTTAAAATATGTAGACCCTAAAAAAGTAGGCGTTTGGGGTTGGAGCTTCGGCGGATTCGAAACCTTGCTATGCCTCACAAAAGGCTATGAAACTTTCGCAGCAGGCATTGCCGTTGCCCCTGTAACCAACTGGCGATATTACGACAATATATACACCGAAAGATTTATGCGTAAGCCACAAGACAACGCCGACGGATACGACAAAAACTCGCCAATCAACTTTGCCAAAAATCTGAAAGCCCCCCTATTAATCGTGCATGGCACCGCCGACGACAATGTACATCTCCAAAACTCAAAAGAATTTGTTGAAAAATTGGTGCAATACGGCATCCAATTTAGAATGTTTGAATATACAAATCGCAATCATAGCATCTACGGTGGCAACACACGAAATCACCTCTACACCATGATGCTAAATTTCTGGAAAGAGCAACTACTTGATAAATAATAATTTACATAAATCACAACTAATAAGCATTATCAAACTCATTTGGTAGTGCTTATTTTTTGCAAATAAATACACCTTATATATATAGTCTAACAAAAAAATCAAAACAAAAAACATATAAAATAAAATTATTAAAATATTTGTGAAATTGCAATGCCTATATTACATTTGTGGAATATTAACCAAACATGAATAACAATTCAGTTGAAATATTAGAACTACAAAAAAAGATAGAAAAAATCATTACGCAATTAGAAAAATTCAAAAATGAAAATCTAACAATCAAAAGCGAATTAGATAATCTGCGTAAAGAAAAAGAAATATTAAACACCAAATATTTAACACTTGAAAAACAATACAAAACACTAAAAATAGCAAAAA
>PDWI01002941.1_pt1 | contig 38167 bp, 48 predicted proteins | sample 1430891 | NCBI WGS metagenome assembly PDWI01 (sample SAMN01162508, study PRJNA174530) | Oral metagenome, whole genome shotgun sequencing project. | biome: Marine environment; feature: Marine mammal; material: Swab sample of the gingival sulcus; isolation source: swab sample of gingival sulcus... | reverse complement strand
CCTTGTTCAACCGCATCCAGCACCTTTTTTTCAAGGTGTAGGTCGATGAAGTAACCTTTTTTTAATGAACGTGGCATTAATTTTTCCTCTAAATAATTTCGCTAAAATACTTACCGTTTAACGGCCTTTGCGGCGTGAAACAATAAATCTGTCGGTACGTCGGTTAGAACGTGTTTTATAACCCTTGGTCGGTGTTCCCCAAGGAGAAACCGGATGACGACCGCCCGAAGTACGACCTTCACCACCACCGTGCGGGTGATCAACCGGGTTCATGGCAACACCACGAACGGTCGGACGAATACCACGCCAACGTGTTGCACCGGCTTTGCCCAGTGAACGTAATGAATGCTCACCGTTACCGACTTCGCCGACAGTGGCTTTGCAATCCAACAGTACTTTACGGCGTTCGCCGCTGCGTAAACGCAGCGTTGCATAAGCGCCTTCACGCGCAACAACTTGTACCGAAGCACCGGCACTGCGTGCCAACTGGGCACCTTTACCCGGTTTCATTTCCACACAGTGAACTACGGTACCTTGTGGAATATCACGCAAAGTCAAGCTGTTACCGACTTTAATCGGGGCCTCTTGACCTGACATGATTTTGTCACCGGCTTTTAAGCCTTTGGGAGCGATAATATAACGACGTTCACCGTCGGCATAGACGACCAAGGCGATGTTGGCGCTGCGATTCGGATCGTATTCGATACGCTCAACCGTAGCGGCAATACCGTCTTTGTTACGCTTAAAGTCGATAATACGATACTTCTGGGCGTGACCGCCACCACGGTGACGAACGGTGATGCGACCCTTGTTATTACGGCCGCCGGAACGTGTCTTTTTCTCCGTCAACAGGGCATAAGGTTCACCTTTATGAAGACCTTCTGTACGCACGTTGACGACAAAGCGACGACCAGCAGAAGTGGGTTTACGTTTAATAATTGCCATAGTTTACCCCTTAATTTTCCATCATTTGTTCGTAGTCAATGGCTTCGGTAAGACCCACATATGCCTTTTTCACGTCAGATTGCTTGCCCTGACGCATACGGAAGTTTTTACGTTTACCCTTGACATTTACCACGCGTACCGACTCAACTTTGACTTCAAACAGCGTTTCCACCGCTTCTTTAATTTCCGCTTTAGTTGCATCACCTGCCACCTTAAAAACGATTTGTTTTTCAGCCGCAGCGGTCTTTTCAGTTACGTGTGGCGCACTGATAATTTGGAAGAGTCTTTCCTTTTTCATGCTAACCACTCCTCAATTTTTTTCATTGCTTCTTCAGTAACCACAACCACGTCGTGACCAATCAAAGAAACCGGGTCAATAGCAACCGTATCGGTGACATTGACACCCACGACATTACGTGCCGACAAATAGGTATCGACGTTGATTTCATCATCAATCAATAACATCGACTTGCCGGCAAAATCTTTGAATTTTGCTAAAAACGCTTTGGTTTTTGGCTCATCCACTTTAATGCTATCAACAACAACCAGGCGCTCGTCTCTGACTAATTCAGAAAAAATTGAACGGATAGCCGCACGATACATTTTCTTATTGACTTTTTGGGAAAAGTCACGGTTTGTCGCCGCAAAGGTTACCCCGCCGCTGCGCCAAATCGGACCGCGAGAAGTCCCTGCCCGGGCACGGCCTGTACCTTTCTGACGCCAAGGTTTGGCACCGCCACCGGCAACCGCACTGCGATTTTTCTGGCCTTTGGTGCCTTGACGACCAGCCGCCTGATAAGCAACAACGACTTGGTGAATCAGGTTTTCGTTGTAACCGACACCGAAAACGGCATCATTGAGTTCGACCGAACCTGTTTTACCATTTAAACTTGTTAATTCAATTTGCATGGCATCACCTTATGACTTAACGGAAGCATTGATGAAAACGCGAGCATTCTTGTGACCCGGGATGCCACCCTTGACCAAGATATAACCTTTCTCTTCATTGACTTCAATGACTTCTAAATTTTGAATACATTTGTTCACACTGCCCATATGTCCGGCCATTTTTTTGCCCTTAAAGACACGACCTGGTGTTTGACATTGACCAATAGAACCCGGCGCACGGTGTGATAATGAGTTACCATGCGTTGCCCGCTGCATACTGAAGTTATGACGCTTGACCGAACCGGCAAAACCTTTACCGATACTGACACCACGCACATCAACTTTTGAGCCGGCACTAAATAATGACATGGGCACAACCGAACCCACTTCATAGTCGGCCAGATCTGCCTCCTGTACACGGAACTCCGACAAACCTGCACCCACTGCAACTTTATTTTTAGCAAAGTGACCGATTTGGGCCTTTGATAAACGTGATGGCTTTTGCGAGCCATACGTGACCTGAACGGCGCTATAACCGTCTTTTTCCATTGTCTTATGAGAAACAACGGTATTGTTAGGGACACGAATAACTGTTACCGGAACAGCGCTTCCATCCTCCCTAAAGACACGGGTCATGCCTTCTTTATACCCGACTAATCCCATTTTCATTAATAAATCCTCAAAAAAATAAACACCAGCGAGAGGAGGAATGGGCTCCCTCGTCACCTAATAGTGAAATCATTTAAATACCGTTACGGTGTTATGCTGTCTTGCCATATCGATTACATACTGTCTTCGACGGCAAGCTCTGTACCGGTATTGAATTCGTTTCACTGTCTCTTTTGCTTTACTTGTTATTGGTAGTAGATTGACAACATACTAAAATAAAAATAAAAAATGAAAGCCCTCCGTTTGTCGTAAACGCAGAGCAGTCATACAAAAGGGCGGCTATTCTACCCCAGCTGAGGTGACAGGTCAATAGGCTATAATGAAAAAAATGAAAAATTATCCCTCTTTGTACTGTCGCATAAACTGCATGGCCATCTCAACCATGTTTTTTGAACCGACAAAAAAGGGCACCCGTTGGTGTAATTCGCTGGGCTCAATGTCCAGAATACGGCGGTAGCCGTCGGTAGCCAAACCACCGGCTTGCTCGGCCAAAAACGCCATGGGATTACACTCGTACAGTAAACGCAGCTTACCGTTGGGATAACTGGTTGCCGAAGGATACATATAAATCCCGCCTTTAATCATATTACGGTGAAAATCCGACACCAGCGAGCCAATATAACGCGATTTGTAAGGCCGGTCGGTGGCTTGGTCTTCTTGTTGACAATATTTTATGTATTTTTTTACCCCCATGGGGAATTTCAGATACTGCCCTTCGTTAATTGAGTATAGGGTACCGTCTTCAGGGATATTGACCTTGGCGTCTGACAGGCCGAAAATGCCCACAGTCGGATCATAAGTAAAACTGTGCACGCCATTGCCGGTGGTATAGACCAGCATCGTCGATGAGCCGTAAACCATATAACCGGCAGCAACCTGGCGATTACCCGGCTGCAAAAAATCCTCCATTGTCACCGGAGTGCCAACGGGAGAAAGGCGGCGATAAACCGAAAAAATCGTCCCTACCGAAACATTGACATCAATATTGGAAGAGCCGTCCAGCGGGTCGGTTAAAATAACATATTTGGCATTACGTCCTTTTTCACTGTCAAAAATAACAATATCGTCTTCTTCTTCGGAAGCAAACCCGGCAACATCATCGCGGGCTAAAAAGGCATTTTGAATGATATTGTGGGCGATGACATCTAATTTTTGCTGGCTTTCGCCCTGAATATTTTCCGATCCTGCTGCACCGATTAAATCATTGATAAGCCCTGCCTTGTTGATATCGCGATGTAACACCTTTGCCGACAGGCGCAGCGCCGATAAAATGCCGGTTAATTCACCCTTGGCGGCTTTGTAGTTAGATTGCTGTTCAACAATAAATTCACCCAAACTTTTCATCTCTTAAGCTCCCCCGTTTTGGTTATTCTACCTTTGCCGGCATATTATACCGTGGTCACAGCATATTGTCGAACCCAGTTATTTCACACTTATAACGTACTCTAAAAAATACCAACACTACCTAACATTTCTTCGTTAACGGTTCAAAAATAAAGCAGACCACCGTGAATAACTGAATTTGATAAATCAATTGCCCAATCTAAAAAAATAGTTTATGCTCACCCCGGTGAACGCACACAAACACACAGTTAGGTTTTATAAATAAAAAATAATATACCAAAGCATGACTGCTTTATGGAGAAAGAAATGAATGTCGAGGCTCTTAAACATAACTCAGGCGATGTGAAACAAAAAATACCCTTATATTTTCTTAGCTTACTAATGTTTATTCCAACATTAAATTCTTACTTCACTTGGCCTAATCCTAGCTTTCATTTCAATTATTTTGCCACACTTTGTACAACTGTGTTTTTATTTGTTAGTTTACTACTGATAAAACCTGTAAGATATTTCCCGAAAACCAGTGTATATGTCATGGCAACTATGTGTTTATTTTGCATACAGCTATTTTTATTGGATTTTTCTTATCCTCTACACAATTTAGCAACTATTGCTGTATTTGTTATTATGACAGCAATGACTTGGGTAATAGTCAGCTTGAAATACCTGCATGGAAGTGACAAAGTGCTCACATTTATAGCATTTGGCTTAACTATCGGAGCAATCATTCAGGGGTTGATATCTATATTGCAATTTACTGGTCTTGCTATCCATTTTCAACCTTATATTTTTATGTATGATGAAAATGTAGTCGGACACTTAAGACAAAGAAATCTGTTGGCCGATTATATGTTTATCGGCTTTTTTTCTGCCAACTATTTATTATATAGAGAAAAAATATCAAAATTCTGGGGATATTTGCTTATTATATTTATTGCTGCAACACTTGGTCTAATGAATTCAAGAAACATCATTTTGTATATTCTAACTTCCGGCTTAGTCGCTTTTATCGCCTTACTTGTTTCTGATAAATCCTACAAAAGTGCAATACGCATGATATTTATCAATCTGTTTATCGTAGTATTTTTCCAGCTCTTCATGTTGGATATTTTGAATCTTTTTATGTCTATTGATGCAAAATCAGCGTTAGATAGGGTTGGAAATGGAGCAATTGCACCAAGACTCTGGCAATGGCAATTGGCATTTGAAATTTTTATGGATAATCCGATTTTAGGTGTCGGTTTAGATAATTATGCAATAAATCAGTTTAATTATAATGCCAACTCAAATACCACTTATTACAATTTGATTGGAGAATCCTTTAATCACTCACACAATGCTATCCTACAAATTTTAGCAGAAACGGGAATCGTGGGCGGTATTGTCATTATCGGTGGTTTAATTTTAATAATTACTAACTTTATTATAAAAAATAAGAATCATTATAATGGATTATTTATAATACTGCTGTTTTTACCAATATTCATTCACAGTATGCTGGAATACCCCCTATGGCATGTGGTTTTTTTAAATATTTTCTTTTGCTTGTTAGCGTTAACCGAAAATAGAATTGAAAATGTTAAAGCAATTTCATCACCTCTATTGCCAACGATAAGCCTTATTTTTATTTTTGGAACATTTTATCATATTGCTTATTATAACTTAGTTTCCAATTCTAGAATTGACAAGACCTCATCAGTAACTATAAACAAAAGTTTAGAAAACACAGAAAGCCTGGTAAGGCGTATCCCGGTACTGCGAAATTGGGTGGAGTTAGATGTCTCATACCAAATGCCTATTTCTGGAGAATACAATAAAAAATATCATGAGATACTTTTAAAATTAACTGACTTTCGCCCCTATTTTTATGAAAATCTTAAGCTTGTGACTTATTATCATCAGAATAAACAACAAGAAAAAGCAAAAAACTTACTACTAAAAACAATAAAATATTATCCTTGTAAAAATAAAATTGTTTTAAATAATTTTGAGAAAAAAAGAAAGTTCTCAGAACTTTCTGCCATAAGCAAAAAGTTCCAAGCAGATAACAAAGATATTATTGAACAGTGCAATCAGAACAATAACCGCAAAACCACCAGCGTGCCGACAGCGGCAACACCGTAAATGACAAATTTTACCCACAACGGCGGATGAAATTTAAAGTCGTGGGTGGCGTGATAAATACGGTGGCAAGCATGCCATAAATTAAACGCCAATAAAGCAAAAATAATCAGCTTACCAATAAGATTGGCGTAAAAAGCGTGCAGATTATCGTATAAATTGGCCGGGTCATACAAACCCAATGGCAGTAAGATGCCAAACAGTAAGACCACTACCGGGAAGACCATCGCAGCGATAGTGCCACCGTTACCAAATAATGCCCATAGGAAAGGTTCAATATGGAATTTTCCTTTTACTTGATGCTTATTCATTTCAGCCCCCCTAAATAGCTGCTAAAACCAAGATAACCAATGCCAAGAAAACCGCCGCACCCCAGTGCCCCAGGACAATAAATTTGGCCGGGACTTTTTTATCCTTGATTTGCAGCGGCATTACTTTCGGCGTGGCGTCAAACCAAGTATAGCAGTGGTAACCCACCATTAAAAACGAGGCAATGGCGAAAAGTATCATTAACGGATGGGATTGTGTTGCAACCCACGCCAAGAAATGGGCTTTATCGGTTGCCAAAGCCCGCAAACCCAGCACTAAATTAATGCTGTATAACAAGGTAAAAATGGCCGTTGCTTCCGACGGTAGGTGCCACTGCGCTGTTTGCCACTGTTAACTTTTTCAATGCTGCTCATTTCACACCTCCTGCTTTTTCTTTAGTAACGGCATTTTTTTAATACCAATACCTTTCAGTCCCATCGCAATGGTCCCTTCGAGTTTAGCTTGCTGGATGGCACCTGCCGGATCGACCGACTTTGGACAGACCTGTGAACAATAACCGACAAAGGTGCACGGCCAAATACCGTCTTTTTCATTCATCACCGCTATGCGTTCGGCCTTGCCGCTGTCACGCGTGTCTTTATTATAACGCTGTGCCATGGATAGTGCCGCCGGCCCCAAAAACTTCGGGTTCAGTCCCATTTGCGGACAAGCGGCGTAACACAACAAGCAGTTAATACACATCGTGTATTGCTTGAATTTCACCAACTGGGCCGGGGTTTGTGTGGTTGATTTGTGCTCGGCGTCGGTATTGGCCTGAATCGCTTCTTTTTTGCCTGTCATGGCGTTAATCACATACGGTTTAATGGAGACAAATTTTTCCATAAACGGCTCGATATCAACCACCAAATCGCGTTCAATATCAAAGTTTTTTAACGCTTCGATACGAACTTTGTTGGGATAATAATCCCGCAAAAAGGTTTCACAGGCCAGTTTCGGCGTATCATTGACCATCATACCGCACGAGCCGCACACCGCCATCCGGCACGACCAGCGATAACTTAGGCTGCTGTCCAAATTGTCCTTGATATAGTTCAGGGTTTCCAAAATGGATAAATCGTCTTTATACGGCACTTCATAACTTTGCCAAACGGGATGCTCGTCTTGCTCACGGCGGTAGCGTAGCACTTCTACTGTTATCATGTTGCTCATTATTTTGCCTCCGCTTGTTTTTGTTGGGCTTGCTCTTGCATTGCCTTATGCTGAGCCTCTAATTCCGCCCCGTAAACACGCTTACGCGGCTGTGAACGGGTAATATTGACCGGTTCGTACTCCAACCGTACTTCGCCATTGTCAAAATACGCCAAACTGTGTTTTAAGAAGTTGTCATCGTCACGTTCGTTATAAGCTTCTTCCAAACGTTGGTGGGCCCCGCGTGATTCGGTACGATTTAAAGCGGAAACCAACATCGCTTTGGCAACATCAAGCAGCATACCCAACTCATACGCCATCAATAATTCGGTGTTAAAGTTTTCAGATTTATCTTTAATTTCAATATGCTGATAGCGCTCAAGCAATTGATTGACTTCATCTAAGCCTTTTTGCAGCAGGTCTTGCTCCCGGTAAATACCACAGTGGTCTTCCATCGTCAGCGTTAACGCCTTGCGAATATCGGCAATGCTCTCACTACCTCGCTGCTGACGCAGTTTGGCAATATGATCAATAGCTGCCTGAGCTTGGGCTTTTAGGTTGGCGGAAACGACTAATTCGCCCTGTTCCATACTAAATTTGGCGGCGTTTTCACCGGCCACTTTACCAAACACACAAAATTCCGCCAACGAGTTAGAGCCCAAACGGTTGGCACCGTGCAAGCCGCTGCTGGCGCATTCACCCACGGCATACAAGCCCGGCAGTGATGTGGCCGTGTTAATATCGGTACGAATACCGCCCATGGTGTAATGCACCGCAGGGCGAACCGGCACGGGATCGGTGACCGGATTGACGCCTTCAAATTGCTCGGCCAAGTGACAAATCAGCGGCAGGCGCTCCATCAAATAGGCTTCGCCCAAATGACGCATATCGAGATACACCACATCGCCGTATTCGGTTTTGACGGTGCGGCCTTTTTGCCGTTCGTGCCAGAATGCTTGTGACAGGCGGTCGCGCGGGCCGAGCTCCATTTGTTTTTTAACCAGTTTATCAGTTGCAGGTCCTAACCCGTAATCCTGTAGGTAGCGATAACCGTCTTTATTGACCAGTAAACCGCCCTCGCCACGACAACCCTCGGTCATTAAAATTCCGCTACTGGGTAGTCCCGTCGGGTGATACTGGACAAACTCCATATCACGCAAAGCAACCCCCTTACGGTAGGCCATCGACATCCCGTCCCCGGTGACAATACCGCCGTTGGTGTTAAATTGATAAACACGGCCGGCACCACCGGTAGCTAAAATCACCGCGTTGGCGACAAAGGTTTTCGCCTCACCGGTTTTAATATCAATACACACCACGCCTTTGCATTGTCCGTCTTCAACTAGCAGCTCGGTAGAAAAATACTCATCAAAACGGTTAATACTGGGAAATTGTAACGAGGTCTGAAACAGCGTATGCAGAATATGAAAACCGGTCTTATCGGCAGCAAACCAAGTACGCTCAATTTTCATACCGCCAAAGGCGCGTACGTTGGGTGTGCCGTCCTCGCGACGTGACCACGGACAGCCCCAGTTTTCCAACCTGATCATTTCATCGGTGGAGTGGCTAACAAAATAATCAACCACTTCCTGATCACATAACCAGTCACCACCGGAAACGGTATCATCAAAGTGATTTTCCAGCGTATCGTGGGCTTGCGCCACCGCTGCCGCTCCGCCTTCTGCCGCCACTGTGTGGCTGCGCATTGGATAGACTTTTGAAATCAGGGAAATATTAAGTTCAGGATATTTTTCAGCAATGGCAATAGCCGACCGCAGTCCACCACCGCCTGCCCCGACGATAATCACATCGGAATGTATGATTTGCATTTGTGCTCCTTTTATTATGCCGATGAAACGCAGCAAACAGCTAAGTTTCATCCATTTGTGCCCTGTTGAAAAACTGCTCTTCAACACCGGTTGAGGATTATCTCACAAATCAAACAAATAAAAAACAAGTGGTCTTGTCGGAATTATATTAAAGAATTATACAACTATAAAAAAGAAGGCGACTTTATTAAAGTCGCCCCCTGCTACACTTAAATAAACAAACTTGTATTTACTGACACTGCTTCTTAGCATCGCAAACCTGCACATTGGCATTAAATTGACCCATTAATTGTGCCAGCTGGCTGCTGGCGTTTGCCCATTGTCTTTGTTTTTTGTTTTTTGGCTGAATAACACCGGCCTTTTCCGATGAGGGCGTTTTTACCTCACTCATCAGCAGGTGCGCTGCCTTACCATCTGCAAACACCGACCAATAAGAAACCATACCGAATTTTGCTTTGCCTAGACGTGAACATAAAACTTCAGCCCCCGCTTGGTTAGCATAGCTGCTTTTGGTTTTAAAGGCGTTGGCCTTGACATCGGGACACATTTTCTTAAACGGCTGAATAGCGGACAACAAAAAATCCGAGGCCGATTGGTTGGAAACAAAACGCCGGTAAACAATCCGCACCGGTGTATTTTTGCTGGTATTTTTTTGTGGCACCCACTCTGCTAAAATATTACCGTCTTTTTGCTGATTTTGAATTTGTTTCCACTGAATCTGTTGCGGTGGAGCAAAATTCATGGTGGCAATTTCCTTAATGCCGGTACCCTTATTGGCATCACCACTCTTAACACCTTTTCCTCCTTGCGTACTGACACAACCGGCCAATGTCAGCAGAACGGCAAAAAAGGCCGTGTTTACCATAGTTAATTGATTGGCTTTCTTGATGGACATTTTCATTCTCCTTATATTAGATACAAATATCATTCCTGCGTATTCTAGCAAAGTTTAGGTTGGCTAGCTACGAATAAATACCGGTCAAGTCAAAAAATTAAATCCACCAAACGAAAAAAACCGCCGGATAATGCCATATCCGGCGGGCTTGTGTGCTTGTTGCTGTCGGCGTGACGGACAGCAGCGTGTTTCGCAGATTAACGTTTTGAGAACTGCACGGCACGACGCGCCTTACGCAAGCCGACCTTTTTACGCTCAACCTTGCGGGCATCACGGGTTAAAAAACCGCGCGCACGCATAGCCGCTTTATTGTTTTCATCATAGTTAACCAAAGCCCGAGCAACACCATGACGAATAGCGCCCGACTGACCGGTACTGCCACCACCTTTAACGGTAATGTATAAATCAAATGACGTCAAACTATCAATCACTTCCAACGGTTGACGAACCACCATACGTGAGGTTTCACGACCAAAGTACTCATCCAACGGTTTGTTATTAACGATAATATTACCACTACCTTTTTTCAAAAAAACACGGGCCGATGAAGATTTACGACGGCCGGTTGCGTAGTATTGTTCCATATTGCTCACCTTAAATTTCTAGTGGTTTCGGTTGCTGTGCCGCATGCGGGTGTTCACTGCCGGCAAAGACCTTCATTTTCTTAAACATCGCACGACCCAAAGGATTTTTCGGCAGCATACCTTTTACTGCCGTTTCAATCGCCCGCTCCGGGTGACGCTCTAAACACTCCTTCAGTGTTTCAGATTTTAAATTACCGATGTAGCCGGTATGACGGTAATACATTTTTTGATTCAGTTTATCACCGGTGGTATGGATTTTTTCTGCGTTGATAATAATCACATAATCACCCGTATCAACGTGAGGGGTATAAATCGGCTTATGTTTGCCGCGCAGGCGACGCGCCACCTCCGTTGCCAAACGACCCAAAGTTTTACCTTCGGCATCAACAATATACCAGTCACGTTTGACTTCGGCTGGCTTTGCACTAAAAGTTTTCATTTACGTTTTTCTCCGCACACAAATCAAAAATAGGGCGGCTATCCTACCAGAAAAGACATAGCCCGACAAGAGAATATTGCACAAAAATTGAAAAATGCTATGATAGGCCCCAAATTATAGCAATCTTAGACCAGAGAAATAAAATATGACAACCATTGAAACATACGATGCCGAGGTGGTCTTTACCAAAGCCGCAGCGCTGAAAGTCAAAGAACTAATCGAAGAGGAAGAAAACCCCAACTTAAAGCTGCGCATCTATATTACCGGTGGCGGCTGTTCAGGTTTTCAGTATGGCTTTACCTTTGATGAAAATATTGAAAACGGTGATGCCATCGTCGAAACCGAGGGAGTCAGCCTTATTATTGATCCGATTTCTTACCAATATCTGCTGATGGCTGAAATTGATTATAAAGAAGACCTGCAAGGTGCTCAGTTTGTCGTCCGCAACCCTAATGCCAATACCACTTGTGGCTGCGGTTCGTCTTTCTCTGTCTGATAAACATACCAATAAACGTTCTCAATTCTGACACCCATTAGCCATAGCAAAACAGGCCCGTCATGTTATCGGCTGATTTTTTTTGCCACGTCGGTGCCGTGTATGGTATAGTGAGCCTTAGGTTGTTACCTGCGGTGATTGTAATAAGGCTTAAGTCTCTTGACCTTAATTAATATTGCTAGGGGGCAAAACGCTGAGTGGTGTGCACGCCATGTATTTTGGAAGCCTAAGCTTTGCCATTTTCTGCCTTCCACTTGAACGTACCAGTTCAAGAGCACAGTGCCGCATACGTTATTCGCGGGGCAGCCTTTTCGCGCTTCTCCTCTCTGACTCATTTAAAAATCAAAATCCATTTGTTGCGGTAACACCACTTCACCACGCTGTTTTGTCGTCAGCAGAGAAAGTAGCTTTCTGCGACGTAAGTAACATAGTCTCAGGGTGTGGCGTTTTTGTAAATTGCTCATCACCAGCCACTGCTGACGCTCGGTTCGGCTGCGCAGGCAGCCTTTACAATAGCCGCGATTATTGCTTTCACAAACCCCGATACACGGGTTTTTCAATGGAAATAATTCAAGCTGTTCCATAGCGGCTATTGTATATTGATGCCCGAAAAAGGCAACCTGACGGTGGACGATACCGGTTAGCTGACTATTATAATCTTTAAATTGTTCTTCTTGTAAAAATCGACAATTTCATTATACTTTACTCATAAGGTAAGATTAATCGATTGTTTTGAAATTTGCCCATGCGTTGAGGTTATTATGTTAAAATTGCTCTATTCTTTTTTGCTTGTGGTGCTGTTGTATTTATTTTATTTCGAGGGATTGCAACCTTATTTTAGTGCCTTAAGCGAGACACACCGTTTAATTGTTACTGCCGGCATCCCAATGGAAGAAAGCAACGATGAGGAATTTCGCGACAAAACACTTAAAATACTGGCAGCACAATGTCGATACGGCACGGTTCAGCTGAATGATGGTTCTGTTCGTTGTGCCAGCAATGCCACTTTGACGACATTTAAATAATTTTAGTCAGATTATTTAAGCCGGTTTCAGCTTATTGAAGAGCAAAAAATTAATAGAGATTTTTAAGGCGCATCAGGGTAGTTTTTATTAGACTGTAAAAAAGGTAATCATTTATGGATTCAAGTTATACTAAAATAACCGCGTGGATTTTCTTCATTGCCCTGTGCTTTGTTGTTTTTGACGCGTTTGTTCGCCCCTATGCTGCCGCTTACGGGGAAACCAAACGAATTTTAAAAGAAGCCAATATTCCTATAGAAAAAAAAGCCAGCGGGGACTATCGTCAACGTTCGATTGCCGTCTTAGCAGCACAATGTAAGAATGGCCTTAACAGAGAGTCAAGTTATGAATTGCACTGCGTTATTGATTCTCCGCTCCCTTATTGGAGCAGTAGGCTATTGAGCCACTAATCGCTACAAGGCCGATGAGATAGCGACAGGACGTTTTCCTGCTGTTTTTAATGTTATTTTTTAATCAATAACGCTATTCAACTGACTTTATCAACATATCACCGTATAACAACCAGTCAATAAAAACCAAGCGTTTTATTACTGGAAAAACAACAAAAATTGTTGATAATATAGACAACCTGAACTTATCCTCCACGGGATAATATTTTCCATTTTTCTTACTTGGTTATTTTGTTGGTAAAACCTAATAACAACAATCACTGACGGAGGGCATCTAATATGACCGAAGAAATGCACGGATTATCACCGCTGGCTCAGATTCGTGAAGCGTTGACGGAATCGCAGTATCAGACGGTCAGTGAAATCATCAATGAGATGCACCCGGGGGAAATTGCGCGTATTTTAGAGTCGCTTCCCCCGTCAGAACGTGAGCAAGTTTGGGCGGTTGTCGATAAAACATTTCACGGTGATGTTTTATCCGAACTGGGCGACGATGCGCTTGAGAACTTAGTCGAGGAAATGAGCTATGAAGATTTGGTTCAATCCGCCACCTCGATGGACGACGATGACTTGGTTGACTTGTTGCAAGACTTACCTGCCGAAACATCGCTGCGTTTATTGCAATCAATGGATAGCGCCCAACGCCGGCATCTGACTAAAATGATGGAATACGATGACGAAACGGCGGGTGGTATGATGAATACCGATACGATTACGGTTCGTCAAAATATGAGTGTTAATGCAGTTATTCGTTATCTGCGTCGTTTAGAAGATTTGCCCGATATTACCAGTAAATTATTTGTCGTGGACAGACATTCCAAGTTGGAAGGAGAAATCACGTTAAGCCGTTTATTGACCGCCGATAGGGAAATGAAAGTTGGCGATGTTATGCGGGATAAATATACGTGTTTCAATGTCAATGACAGCCGTTTAACCGTTGCCCAACAATTCCGTGAAAATGACTTGGTCTCAGCTGCGGTTGTCAATGACGAAGGGCAATTGGTCGGGCGGATTACCGTGGATGACGTGATTGATTTTATCCAGGAAGATGCCGAGAAAAACCTGTTAAACACCGCCGGGCTGGACGAAGATGTCGATACCTTTGCTCCGATAAAACAAGCCACCGTTGACCGCGGGTTGTGGTTAGGGATTAATTTGGTCACGGCGCTTTTGGCGGCAACCGTGATTAACTTATTCGCTGATACCATTGAAAAGGCCGTTGCCCTTGCAGCCTTAAGCCCGCTGGTTGCCAGTATGGGCGGTATCGCCGGCTCACAGTCGCTGACCATTATTATTCGTGGTATTGCCCTGGGGCAAATTGAGGGAGCAAACGCCCGGTTATTATTGGTGCGTGAACTAACCATTGGTATCATCAACGGCTTGGCATGGGGGTTGGCGACGGCGATTATCGCCTTTATCTGGTTTGGGCAAGTCAATTTAGCCTTGATTGTTATCTCCGCCATTTTCATTAATTTGTGCTGTGCCGCACTATCCGGTGTCGTTATCCCACTATTATTGAAAAAATTTAACATTGACCCGGCCTTGGCAGGTTCGGTGATTTTAACTACGGTGACTGATGTGGTGGGATTTTTTGTTTTATTAGGTCTGGCAACCGTTTTCTTGATTTAACGGTTAAATATTCAATTTACCCGTTATTGCGGCAAATAAGCGCCGTAGGTAGTGTAGTCACGAGATATTGTTTTTTGACATTCGTCGGCAGATAAAAATTGCATCGGCAATTGTCCGTTAGCAATCAACAGCGGTGATTGTAATGGAAAAATGACAAATTACTCTCTCGGTTAGGTGTATTATGGAGTTTTAACGGCCTTTTGTACGGAGGTGAGCCATGAAAAATTTCGTTAGTGGATTATTGATTTTATCTTGTTTGGGTCTGGTTGCTTGTAACACGGTAAGCGGTGCGGGAAAAGATATTAGGGCCACCGGCTCGGCCATCAGTAATGCTGCTGATAAAGCAAAGCAAAAACTCTAGCCTATCTATAATGCCAGTAACCCTATCAACTTCTAAATCGATTGATACGGAGGCGTGGATAGCTTTGATGGCATCGGTTGGTTTTGGGCGGGCATCGGATTATACTGCGGAAAAAGTTTTGCGCTCAATCAACGCTTATCCGTTCATCGCCCACGCCTACACGGAAAAAGGTCAATTGGTCGGTTATATCAGTGCATTTAGCGACCATGCCTTTTCTACCTTTGTTGGCGAGCTGGTGGTGCAGCCTTTGTTCCAAGGCCGAGGCATCGGAAAACAATTGCTCGCTGCCGTAGAAACGTACGCCGCAGGCGTACCAATCTATGTCAATCCCTTGAAAAATAGTGAACAATTTTTTCTCCGTCAAGGATTCCGATTGTCTGACGGGAACACGCCGACCTTGTTCAAGGTAACCGGGAAATAGCCAATCAAAAAGCGTTTATTCGCTTTTTACAAACAGCGGTGCTATAGTTAACAGCAACAATATCCTCGGGAGGTTTTTGTACCTATTAATGTTAACTATCGCCAGTTACAATATTCGTAAATCGGTCGGTCTGGACTGGCAGCGAGATCCACAGCGAATTCACGCTGTCATTGCCGAGCTTGATGCCGATATTGTCTTATTGCAAGAGGTCGATAAGCGTTTTGGCAGCCGTCAGGGTACCCTGTGCAAACATACCCTGTTTACCGATTTACACTATCACTTTGCCGACATCGCCACCCACCCCAACAGCCACGGCTGGCACGGCAACGTCATACTGTATCGTCCTCCCTTAAAATTGCTTGATTGTCAACGTGTTAACATTCCCAGCGTGGAACCGCGTGGAGCCATTATGGCTTTATTCGGCCTAAGCAATAACAGCGTCCTGCAAGTGGTGGGGACGCACCTGTCTTTGTTAAAACGGATGCGGCAGCGGCAAATCGCCAGTATTCTGCATCAAATCCGTCAAGCTCGGCATGACTACATTGTAATCGGCGGGGACTTCAACGAAGCCAAAGCCGATAAGTGGTTTATTAACAATCCGCTGCTTACCGATTATCGTTTAATCACCCCGGGCCCCAGTTTTCACACTGCCAAGCCGCTGCGGGCTTTGGATCGTTTTATTGTCGGACGAAATATAAGCGTTAGGGGTTCTCTGGTACATCGTTCACCACAAACCAGAAAGGCTTCGGATCACCTGCCGATTATGATTAAACTGGAGTTACCGCTATGCTGAATATTGCCCTTATCTTGCACGCTTTGCTGGTTATCGGACTGACTCTGCGCATTCTTTGGCGGGATGATTTAAGTCCGGTGGCACGCTTGGCGTGGTTTATCATTATTTTGATTTTTCCTTACGCCGGGGTGGCCATTTACTGGATGTTTGGCGAGGTCAAACTGGGTTTTAATGCCGACAGCTATGCCCAGCAAACGCTTGCTCGTTTACACAACCACGCCCCGCAGGTATTGGGCGAGGCGAAAAATATTGCTGAGAAAATTTCTCTCTGCTACCGTGCCGGTTTCACTTATTTGCACTCGGTAAATGCTTTTTATCCGGTGGGCGGCAACCGGATTGAGCTTATGCCGGATGCCGCTACCACCCGGCAGCAAATGATTGCCGATATGGACGTCGCCACCCGGCAAATTCATATTCTTTACTATATCTGGCTGACCGACAATACCGGTAGTGACATTGCCGCCGCACTGATGCGAGCAGCCCGACGCGGCGTCACTTGCCGTGTAATGGCCGATGCCATGGGTTCGCGTCAACTAATCAAGTCCGATTTATGGCGGGAAATGGCGGACGCAGGGGTAGAGTTGGTCGTTGCCTTACCGTTTAAGCGCCTGCTGAAAACCATTCTATTTAGTCGTATTGATTTAAGAAATCACCGCAAAATCACGGTAATTGATGGAAAAATCACCTATTGCGGCAGTCAAAATTGCGCCGACCCGGCATTTTTGCTCAAGGCAAAATATGCTCCGTGGGTAGATATTATGCTGCGTTTGCAGGGGCCGATTGTCGCCCAAAATCAAATGCTGTTTGCCGGTGACTGGCTGATGGCAAAACCGCAAACGCCATTGAACGAGTTTGTTTTTGACACACAAACTCAGGATGACGGCAGTGCCGTTGCCGCCATTTACGCCGACGGCCCCACCGAACGCCAAGCTGCCACCCCGCAACTATTCATCACCCTGTTTACCCAAGCACAGTCAGAGTTAATCATTTCCACCCCCTACTTTGTCCCCGATTATTTGGTGCTGGGGGCATTGTGTGCCACAGCGCACCGCGGTGTCAAAGTAACACTCATTTTTCCGCAGCGTAATGATTCTTTTGTTGTGGCTGCCACCAGTCGCAGCTATTACCGACAATTATTGGAAGCCGGTATCCGTATTTACGAATATCAGGATGGTTTGCTGCACGCCAAAACGCTGACCATTGACACTAAACTCGCCTTTATTGGCTCAACCAATTTGGATTTACGCAGCTTTGATTTAAACTACGAAAACAATGTATTGATTTATGATGCAGCGGTTGCCACCGCCATCAGAACAAGACAGCAGAGCTATATCGACAGTTCAAAACGTGTTGCACTAAGCACGGTAAATGATTGGTCGTTTTTGCGCCGCCTATGGAACAATATTGTTGCCACCATTGGCCCCATTTTGTAAAAGGAGGCATGGTAAAATTACCTGCGAAATTTACTTTCTTCCACCATAAGGGTAAAATTGTGATATATTCTCATTTGCACTTGGCTGTCACCCATACACTACAGGAGAAAACAGATGAAAATTTTAGTCGGCGTTAAACACGTTATTGACTACAACGTCAGTATCCGCATAAAAACGGATGGTAGTGGTGTTGTTAGCGATAAAGTCAAAATGTCAATCAACCCCTTTGACGAAGTGGCAGTGGAAGCGGCGGTGCGCTTAAAAGAAACGGCTAACGTTGATGAGGTTATCGTCGCCACTGTCGGGAGTACAAAAGCTGAAGAAACGCTGCGTACCGCCCTGGCGATGGGGGCTGACCGTGGTATTTTGCTTGCACATCATCGCGAAGTTGAGCCTTTGGGCGTTGCCAAACTGTTCAAACAACTGGTGGAAAAGGAAAAGATTGGTCTCGTCATCTTAGGCAAGCAAGCCATTGATGACGATGCCAACCAAACCGGGCAAATGCTGGCAGCGCTGCTGAATTGGCCGCAGGCCACTTTTGCTTCTCATATAGAGATTAACGCCGATAAAGCCAACGTTACCCGCGAAATTGACGGGGGTACGGAAGTGCTGGCTGTCTCCTTACCTTGTGTCATTACCGCTGATTTACGCCTCAATGCACCGCGTTTTGCTTCTCTACCCAATATTATGCAGGCCAGGAAAAAACCGGTGGAAAAACTGAATGCCAGTGATTTTGCCGGTGCTTTCGGCATCGATTTGGCACCACGTTTGCAAACGCTATCGCTGCGTGAGCCGGAAAAACGCCGAACCGGGGTGACGGTTGCTGATGTTGCCGAGTTAATCGACAGACTGAAAAATGACACCAACGTAATCTCATGAGGAAGAAAAGATGTCTATTCTGGTTTTAATTGGGCACAATCACCAAGCAATCAACCCGGCCACATTCAGTACCCTTGCCGCTGCCAAAGCTATCGGCAGACACATCGGCGCAACCATCACGGCATTGGTGGTCGGGGAAAATATTTCCGCCATTGCCGAAGAAGCGGCACAAATTGACGGGATAAGCAGGGTTCTATGCGCTGATGATGCCGCACTTGCCCACCATCTGGCGGAAAATGTTGCCGCGGTTATTGTTGGTCTGGCTGATAATTACAGCCATATTTTAGCTAATGCCGACACACAGGGTAAAAATGTGATGCCACGGGTGGCGGCGTTGCTCGATGTGATGCAACTTTCCGATATTTCCGCCGTTATCGATGGCGAAACCTTTGAACGTCCGATGTACGCCGGTCATGCCATTGCTACCGTCAAATCATTGGATAAGAAAAAAGTGATTACCGTGCGCACAACCAAATTTGGCCCGGTGCCAAGCGGCGGTGGTCATGCCGTTATCGATAATATTCCCCCCGAGGGTGACAGCGGTTTATCACAATTTATCAGAGCGGAGTTGGCCGACACGGATAAGGTTTCGCTGGCCACGGCAAAAGTTGTTGTTGCCGGCGGCCGCGGTCTCGGATCTAAGGAAAATTACCTCGCTTTGCTAACGCCTTTGGCCGAAAAATTGGGCGCTGCCTTGGGGGCAAGCCGGGCCGCGGTTGATTTGGGTTTTTGCCCCAACGATTACCAAATCGGGCAAACGGGCAAAGTGGTTGCTCCCGACCTGTATATTGCTATCGGTCTTTCCGGGGCAATCCAACACCGGGCCGGTATGCAGGATGCCAAAACCATTGTCGCCATCAATATCGACCCCGATGCCCCCATCTTTGACATCGCCGATTATGCTTTAGTGGCGGATTTACACCAGACGGTACCTCAATTTATCAAAGCACTGTAAAGATACCGAATATCACCTGCTTTCGGGCAACGCTGTCTTGCTTGAGCAGTTCTATAGATAATACGCATTCATTCCCGTCACTGCCCTGAACCGTCTTGCCGTATTCATTACACTGCCTCCAACGGTATGCCTTGCACCAGAAATGACTTCACATCACCATATTCCTTGAGCAATGTGAACAACAAAAAAGCGGAACCGAAGTTCCGCTTTAAGTTTTAGTATTTCGTCTGAAATAATATTAGAAGTCAGTACGTAAACCTAAACCAACTTTGTTAGAGGTCTTACCACCTTTAACTTCTTTGCTCTTGTAGCCATACTCAGCCCAAACGCGTGTTTGCTTGCTGAAGTTATGTTGGTAACCGACAGTAGCACCTTTAACTTTTTTCAGGGCTTTGGTATCTGGATCATGATAAGAAACAGAGCCGTAAACTTTATCCATTTCGCTGAAGTTATAAGCACCACCTAAACGAGCAAACAACGGATCAACCGGTCCTTTGTTCATTTCTTTCTCAGCCAACAGACCTACTTCGAACATGTCATTACCATAGCCTACACCCAAACCTACGTTTTTGGCTTTGTTCATAGAGACGGCATAACCTTTCTTAGGATTCAGCTGCTGGTAACCCACACCGGCATAGAAACCGTTCGCAGAGTACTGAGCCAATAAGTCATAAGCATCAATATGGCGGTTAACATCAAGACCTGTTCCATCAATTTTGCCGTTAGCAACAACCGCAGCCGCAAAACTTAAACCACCCATATCAGGCGAAACGTAGGCAAAAGAATTGTCTGAACTTGTCTCTGCAGCACGGCCATAATCGGTTTCAAATTGGTTGGTTGGGTCAGAGTAATTGCTCAGCTCGTCACGTGGCCAATTTTGCTTACCAATAGAAACTTTACCGAAACCACCCTCTAAACCGGCGTATAACTTATTGGTTTCAGCGTGGCCCTTACCGATACGGTTTTCATACTTATAGAAAGCAGACAAACCATTACCCAGGTCATCACTACCTTTAATACCGAAGCGCGAACCGTTATCACCAAACTTCGATGTTGACTTATTCTTGTTCTCGTTAATGTTTGCTTTAATGGAACCCTTACTGTCGTAAGTGTAAGCCATACGAACAGAGCCGTATAAAGTGGTACCATCAGCTTGAGCAAGACCTGCAGCTAATACTGCTAATGCAACGATTGATTTTTTCATAATTAAAATCTCCTAATTAATTTTAAGTTTAAACTCAGGATTTTCATCCCTTGGCACCTATTTTACTTATTTTTTGCAAAAAAACAACAAAAATACTAAAAAAGTGGCAAAATTGTTGTTTTTTTGCAACAATATACCCAGAAAAATTTAATTTGATTATTTAAATCAATATATTAGTAAAAAAACAAGATAAAGCAAAATTATCGCTTAATTTACCCTTAATGATATGGCGGGCTATATTTTTTTACTGCTGCCACCAAGGCGGTGACGTTTTCCAGCGGCACCTCCGGGGTAATGCCGTGACCTAAATTAAAGACGTGACCCTGACCCCGGCCTACCTGACCGTAGCTGGCCAGGACTTTCTGCACTTCGCTGTCAATGACCTCGGGGTTGGACAGTAAGATATGCGGATTTAAATTGCCTTGCAGTGCCAGTTTATCCCCTACTTTGGCTTTAACATCGCTTAAATTAACCGTCCAGTCCAGCCCTATGGCGTCAGCCCCGGAATCAACAAATTCCTGCAAGTTTCTCGCCCCGCCCTTGGTAAACAGTACCACCGGGACTTTTTCCCCGTGGTGGCTGCTTTTAAGGTTTTGTACCACTGCCGCCATCTTGTTTTGTGAAAAATCAGTATAAGCCTGCGGTGTCAACAGTCCGCCCCAGGTATCAAAAATCATTAGCGCCTGTGCTCCCGCTTCAACCTGAGCGTGTAAATAATCGCTCACCGCTGTGACCAGCTTGTCTAATAGCTTGTGCATTAAATCGGGGCGTTTGTAGAGCATGGCCTGGGCTTTGGGAAAACCTTTTTTACTGCCCCCACCGCCCTCTACCATATACGTGGCCAACGTCCACGGCGAGCCCGAGAAACCAATCAACGGCAGGCGGTTGTCCAGTTCACGGCGAATGGTTGAGACGGCATGCATCACGTATTGTAAATCCTGATTCGGGTCAATATTAATCAGCCGATCAATATCCGCTGCATTTTTGACCGTACGTTCAAACATCGGTCCTTCACCCGCAGTGAAATACAGTCCTAACCCCATGGCATCGGGAATGGTTAAAATATCGGAAAATAGAATGGCAGCATCCAAATCATAGCGCTGTAAGGGCTGTAACGTTACCTCGCAGGCCAAATCGGCATTCTTGCATAAGTCCATAAAGCCGCCGGCTCGTTGTCGGGTGGCCCGGTACTCGGGTAAATAACGCCCCGCTTGTCGCATCATCCACACTGGGGTACGATCCGTCGGTTGGCGCCACAACGCTTTTAGAAAACAGTCATTTTTCATATCACTCGATTAATTGACAACTACAGGGTGACATTATAAGCATAATTCATTATTTTAGCGACCAAAGAAGCTAACGTTACAAAAAACTGCTTGAAACCTTTGACAATTTGTCATTGTCGGTGTAGTATTTTCGCCCTTATGTCCGACTCACTACCTTTAGCTATTGACCCGTGGTTGTTGTACCGGCACAACAAGGCGCTGACCGGCACATTGCTGTTGTCACGCATGCCAAACCTGCAAGCCTCGCAAAACGGAGCGCAAGGTACGGCAAGCGTCACTGTTGCGGTAAAACAACGCGAAGACGGCCATATCGTGCTGGTTGGCGATGCTGAAATTGAGTTAGCACTAGAATGTCAGCGTTGTTTACAAACGTTAATAAAAACAATTAAGGCAGAATTTGAGTTGCTTTTGGTCAAGTACGAACAACAGTTATCGTCGGTAAACGATGCTGATGATGCGATTGTCTGTAAGGACAATCTCGAACTTGCACCGCTGATTGAACAAGAGTTGATTTTATCGTTGCCGATGATTGCCAAACATGATGATTGTCAAGCAATGTATAAAAACGGCGCAGACGGTGATGCCGACAGGCAACACCCGTTTGCCAATTTAAAAGATTTATTAAATTAATTGGTCAAATTTTATTATTTAGGAGTCTAAAATGGCTGTACAACAGAACAGAAAAACCCCTGCAAAACGCGGGCACCGTCGTGGCCACGATAAGTTAGGCACGGCAACTTTGTCTACCGATAAAACCACCGGTGAGTTGCACCACCGTCATCACGTCACTAAAGACGGTTTTTACAAAGGACGTCAAGTAATTGCCGCAAAAGTTAGCCACGAAGAAACTGACAGCGAGTAAGTCTCACAGCTATCATTTTTTATGACTGATAAACAACACATACCAACCATTGCCATTGATGCAATGGGGGGTGATGCCGGCGTGCGGATGGTGGTTGCCGGCAGCAAAATTGCTCTGGAGCAACTGCGCCCTATTCGCTTGATTTTAATTGGTGATGAGCGGCGCATTAACAAATGGCTGACCGTGCAAAAGCTGAACGATGACAGCCGTATTAGCGTTCGTCATACCTCGGAAGTCATTCTTTCCGACGATTCACCGGCATCGGTTTTGCGCAATAAAAAAGATTCATCTATGCGCATTGCTATCGAAATGGTGGCCTCAGGTGAGGCGGATGCTTGTGTCAGTGCCGGGAATACCGGCGCCTTAATGGGCTTGGCTCGCTTTATCCTGAAGACTTTGCCCGGTATTGACCGTCCGGCCATTTGTACCACTGTCCCCAGCAAAGGCGGGCGTGTGCATTGGTTAGATTTAGGAGCAAACGTTAACAGCAGTGCCGAACAACTGATGCAGTTTGCCGTTATGGGCAGCGCCTTATGTACAGTGGTTGACGGTATTAAATCACCTGAAGTCGGGCTGCTGAATATCGGCTCGGAAGCCATCAAGGGCAATGAAACCGTTAAAAAAGCCTCTGCATTGCTTAAGGCCAGCCCGCTTAACTATGTCGGTTATGTTGAGGGCGACGATATTTACCACGGGAGTATTGATGTCATCGCCTGTGACGGTTTTGTCGGCAATATCGCTTTAAAAACCAGCGAGGGTTTAGCACATCTTATCCGCGATTTGCTCAAAGAAAATTTTTCCCGCAATTGGCTGAGCAAATTATCGGCCTTGATTGCCTTGCCTGTCCTAAAACGGGTGACGGCAAAAATTGACCCGGGCAGATACAACGGTGCATCATTGTTAGGACTCAACGGTATTGTTATTAAAAGCCACGGCGGGGCTGATGCGCCTGCCTTTGCCAATGCCATACGCATTGCCGAGCTGGAAGTACAAAAACAACTACCCTCTAAAATTCGTCAATTACTTGCCGATTATCAAGAACAATTGGCAAAGAATGAAGAAGTCTCGGAAACAGCGGAAACAATCTCATAGGTATCGATTATGCCAGTACGTAGTTATATTTCAGGAACCGGTAGTTATTTGCCCGCCAAAGTGCTGACGAATGACGACATTGCCCGGCATATTGACACATCGGACGAATGGATTGTCTCACGTACCGGTATTTACCAACGGCATATCGCCGATGACAATGAATCAACCAGTGACTTGGCAGAGCAAGCCGCCTTGGCAGCCATCGCCGATGCCGGCGTGGCCGCCGGCGACATTGATTTAATCGTTGTTGCAACGACAACACCAACCCATCTTTTCCCCAGTGTTGCCAGCGGATTACAAGCACGCCTGAGTACCGCCGTGTGCCCGGCTTTCGATGTCCAGGCGGTTTGTTCCGGCTTTGTTTATGCACTGGATGTCGCCGATAAGTATGTCCGCAGCGGACAAGCGCAACATGCCTTGGTTGTCGGTGCCGACTGTATGAGTAAAATCCTCAACTGGGAAGACAGAAATACCTGCGTGTTATTTGGTGACGGTGCCGGTGCAGTGGTGTTATCGGCAAGGGATGAGCACGAAGGCATTATTGCCAGCCGCCTGTATGCAGACGGCAAATACAAAGAATTATTATGGGTGCCAAACGGTCCCTCCTGGAAAAAGTCCGACAAGCGTGTGGATGATTACATTCAGATGGCCGGTTCAGAAGTATTCAAAGTTGCCGTCTCTCAACTGCGTAATTTGGTCAACGAAGTATTGGCCGACAGCGGCTATCAACCACAAGACATCAGTAAAATGGTGCCACACCAGGCCAATATCCGTATCATTAAATCGGTGGCGGAAAAACTCAAGTTACCTATGGACAAAGTCGTTACCACCGTCGATAGACACGCTAATACTTCTGCCGCTTCCATCCCTTTGGCACTGGATGATGCCGTTAAACAAGGACAAATTCAACGTAATGATTTGATTTTTATGGAAGCCTTTGGCGGCGGCTTTACCTGGGGCGGCGTCTTGGCTCGTTTCTAAGTACGACTAAATAACTTTCTTTATAAGTCTTAGGTAGTGTAGTCACCCGCGAGACGCATTCAATGCGCCTCTATGGATAAAGCGAGTCAATTCCCGTTACGGCCCGTTACAGCGTCACACCGTCCTGCCGTATTCCTCAACTTGCACCTGTCTTCGACGATGCGTCTTGTTATGGAAACCTTTAGCTCAAGCTAAAGCCATATTCCCTGGCGCCATCAAGCGCCCAATGGATGATATGGTTGGCAAAACTGCGGCGAACGATTAAGGAAAAATCCTGACTGCCGTTTTTGACAATCACTGCCGGTGCGTGAGCAATTTGCGTGGCGTACAAATCACCCGCTTGGCAGACACTGTCGTGTAAATCGACATAAGTACCCTTTTCCAGCAAATCTTGCGCATTTTTTCCGCTGATATTCAGTTTGGTCGTACCACCGGTGACATCGGCAAGCAAATGGTGCTTACCTTCAAGGGCTTTGTTCAAGCGCTCAATCACCTCGGTTTCCTTACCTGTCGGCGTGACAATCAACCATTCTGTCGGGCCAAACCCCAGCACCGATAGCTGCTTATTGCTGTTCACTTTACTTATTTTGGGTAAAGCCACACCCAACGCCTCCTTGACCAGTTTTTTATTACTTGGTGCCGGCTTGATACGTAAATTAATATAACCCAAGCATTGCTCTTCACACAGTGTTACACCGGCACCGTCGGCGCTAGCCATGGCTTGATTGGCCGTAATCATCGGCTGCATAGCGGCAATGCCTTTATCTAAGTAAGTTGCTTTAGCCATCACGTTTTTCTCCTTTTTCGTCATAGAACACCGGGGAAACAATTTTTGCTTCAATGATTGAACCATCCGGTTGCGGTGAGTACAGCGTTTCACCCATACGCGACAAGCCCCCCTTCACCAAAGCCATGGCAATGGATTTTTCCAGGCAATGACTGTAGTAACTGGAAGTGATATGCCCTTGCATATCGGCAGGAATGCTAAATTCACGCGTGTTTAACAGCTGCGCCCCTTCGGGGATAACGGCTTTTGGATCGGCCGTTACCAGACCCACCAGTTCCTTACGTCCCTCACGCAGTGAATCACTGCGTTGCAGCGAGCGGTCGCCAATAAATTCCTTTTTCTTACCGACACACCAACTCATGCCCAAATCGTGCGGGTTGACCGAGCCGTCGGTATCCTGTCCGACGATAATATAACCTTTCTCCGCCCGCAGCACGTGCATGGTTTCGGTACCATACGGGGTGATATTAAATTCCTGCCCGGCCTGGTAAATCCATTCCCACATTTGCCGACCGTAATTGGCGTTGACGTTAATTTCATAGGCCAGTTCACCGGAAAAGGAAATACGACAGATGCGCACCGGCATCTCGTTGATATGTCCTTCCCTGAAGGCCATAAACTCAAAGGCATCATTGGCAAAGTCAATATCCTGACACAGTTTTTCCAATACCTTGCGGCTATTCGGCCCGACCACGGCAACGGTTGCCCAATGGTCGGTCACCGAGGTGAAAAAGACTTCCATTTCCGGCCACTCGGTTTGCGCCCAACGCTCTAACCAAGTGAAAATCGGGGCTGCCCCACCGGTGGTGGTGTGCATATAAAAATGGTCTTCGGCGAGGCGCAAAGTCACACCATCGTCAATAACCATACCGTCCTCACCCAGCATCAAACCGTAACGGGCCTTACCTACACCCAGCTTCAGGAAGGGGTTGGTGTACATCATATTGAGGAATTTAGCGGCGTCTTTACCCTTAATCTCAATTTTGCCCAGCGTTGAAGCATCCATCATACCGACACTGCCACGTACCGCCAGACATTCGCGGGCGACGGCTTCATCCATCGTTTCCCCGTCTTGCGGGTAGTACCACGGACGCAGCCATTGTCCCACCACCTCAAATTCCGCCCCGTTCTCGACGTGCCATTCGTGCATCGCCGTGGTGCGAACCGGGTCAAAGCGTTTGCCGATTTCGCGCCCCGCCAAGGCACCGAAAGCCACCGGTGTATAAGCGGGCCTAAAGGTGGTTGTCCCCACCTCGGGAATTGACTTGCCGAGCTTTTCCGCCGCCACCCCCATGCCGTTGATATTACCGGTTTTACCTTGATCGGTACCCAAACCCAGGCCGGTATAGCGTTTAACATGTTCAATGCTGGCAAATCCTTCGCTGATGGCTTGGTTAATGTCGGTGACACCGGTATCATTCTGATAGTCGATAAACTGTTTTGGATTATGGGCCGCGCCTTTGCTATACGGTGTTTGCCAATAGGCTTCAATCGGATTAACTGTATGTTCTTGTACACTTGGCACAACGACGTCATCTTCGCTGCCGGTAGCAAGCAATCCGACCGCTTGCCCTTGCGCGATACAATCACGCGTCTGCCAGCTTGCCGTTAATGCACCGGCATAAAAAGCCGTTTCATTGTCTTTTATCGGCACAAAACACAGCTGTTTGTCGTCCCATTGATTTTTTCCGCCGAGATGACTATGCAAGTGAACAGCCGGAGCATAACCGCCCGATATGGCCAATAAATCACAATGAATTTCTTTTTTACCTTCACCCAATGATTTTTTATCGGCAGATAAAGGCTTAATGCGAATTTTATGAATCCCTTTGCGGCCAAAGGTATTGACCACGGCATAACCTTTGTAAACGGGGATGCCCAGGGCTTCAACGCTTTTGGCGATCGACCCGGCACCGCCTTGGCGCACATCAATAACGGCTTCAACCGTCATACCGGCACGCTGCATATCAATGGCCGCCTGATAGGCACCGTCGTTGTTGGTAAACACCGCCCCGACTTTGCCCAACCTGACGGCATAGCGATGGATATAACCGCTGACCGCTGAGGCCAGCATTATCCCGGGGCGGTCATTATTGGCAAATGTCAGACCATACTCGTTGGCACCAGTGGCAAAAATAATATTTTTTGCCCGCACGTGCCAAAGCGTTTGCCGAACACGCCCGTTTAATTTTTCGCTATCATCGGCGCAACGCTCCAACAGCGCGATAAAATTATCGTCATACTGCCCGAACGCGGTGGTTTTGGGCAACAACCTGACATTATCAAAAGTGTTTAATGTTGCCACCTGTTTAGCCACCCAATCAACGGCTTTTAAGCCGTCAATTTTTTGTGTCGCAGATAACAGTGCGCCACCGAATTGTTGCTGCTCATCCACCAACATCACCCGCTGTCCCGATTTTGCTGCCGTCAGTGCTGCCGACAAACCGGCCGGGCCGGCACCGATAATTAATACTTCGGTATGCACGTTTTTGTGCTCGTAACAGTCCGGGTCGGATTCAATCGGAGACTCTCCCAGTCCTGACGACTGGCGCATTTTTTCCTCATAAAAATCCCATGCTGATTCCGGCCACATAAAGGTTTTGTAATAAAAACCCGCCGACATCATTTTGGCGAAAAAACCCAAACCGGCGTATAAGTCATAATTGACATTGGGAAAACCATTTACCGTTTTGGCGATTAAGCCGTCATACAATTTTACTTGGGTGGCACGCTGGTCGGGCAGCGTGGTTGCTCCCTCGCCGACCTGCAAAATGGCATTCGGTTCTTCCGCCCCCAAGGCAAAGATACTGCGCGGCCGGTGATATTTAAAACTGCGGCCAAAAATTTTCACCCCGTTGGCCAACAGCGCTGATGCCAAGGTATCGCCTTCGTAACCAAAATAGGTTTTACCGTTGAAAGTAAAAGATAATTTTTTGCTGCGGTCAATTTGCCCGCCGACATCTAAGCGGTGCCCTACCGGGCGGTTTTTATGCTCGCTCATTCTTTTTCCTCCGTCTTGGCAAAGGTTTCCCCGATTTTATAACTGGCGACAATGGCGTTACTAATCGTATTTCTCGCCACATTAAAAAACTGCCGGCAACCCGTTGTGTGCTGCCACTGCTCCAAGTGGACACCGTGGACATTCTGCCGATTAAACAAATAATCCGCCCACTGTTCGTCGCTCAGTTCCGCCCCGTTGGTCGGACGAATAATATGTGCTTCGCCCGCATAGGCAAATTCAATTTCATCGCGCTTTCCGCAATAAGGACAAGGGATTTCTATCATTGTATTTTCCTCCGCAATTAATGGGCTACACCGGCAGCACCGTGTTCATCGATTAACGCGCCGGTCTGGAAACGTTCTAAGGCAAAAGCGGCATTCAGTTCGTGCGGCTCACCGGTTGCCAAAGTGTACGCCATCACCCAACCCGACCCCGGGGTTGACTTAAAACCGCCTGTTCCCCAACCGCAATTCATAAACAAGCCGTTAACCGGTGTCTTACCGTGAATCGGACAAGCATCCGGGGTGGTGTCAACGGTACCACCCCACTGGCGCATCAGACGAACCCGGCTGAATATCGGGAAAAGCTCTAAAATTGCTGCGGTGGCATGCTCCACCGTGTGCAGACCGCCGCGTTGACTATAACCGACCATTGCATCAATGCCGGCACCGATAACCAATTCGCCCTTATCAGATTGTGATACGTAACCGTGTACCGCATTTGACATTACTACGGTATCGATAATCGGTTTCAGCGGCTCCGATACCCAGGCTTGCAGAGGGTGCGACTCCACCGGCATTCTGAAACCGGCTTTTGCCGCCAACACCGAGGCGTGTCCGGCGACCGTAATCGCCGCTTTATTGGTTTTCAGGGTGCCGCGAGTGGTATGTACCCCTTTTAATTCACCGTTCTCAATATCGAAACCGGTAACCTCACAGTTTTGAATAATATCAACACCCAGTTTATCGGCGGCTCGGGCAAAACCCCACGCCACGGCGTCGTGACGAGCCACCCCGGCACGCCGTTGTAGCGAGGCTCCCATAATCGGATAACGGGCCTTATCGGAACAGTTTAAATAAGGAATTTCTTTTTGTAATTGCTCGACCGTGCAATATTCCGAATCGATACCGTTTAGGCGGTTGGCCTCGACCCGGCGGCGAATATCGCGCATATCCTGTAAGGTGTGGCCCAAATTATACACACCGCGCTGGGAAAACATGACGTTATAGTTGATGTCTTGCGATAACCCTTCCCACAATTGCATCGATTTTTCATAAAAATGCGCCGCTTCATCCCATAAATAATTGGAACGAACAATGGTGGTGTTTCTGGCCGTGTTGCCGCCGCCCAGATAACCTTTTTCCAGCACGGCAACGTTGCTGATACCGTGTTCTTTAGCCAGATAATAGGCCGTCGCCAACCCGTGACCGCCACCGCCAATAATAATGACATCATAAGACGACTTGGGTTCGGGGCAACGCCACGCTTTGCCCCAACCTTCGTTGTAGCGCAAAGCATTTTTCGCCAGACTTAGTACGGAATACTTGCTCATTATACTATTTCCTCAATTTGGGTTATACATTTTTGTAATGTGTACAATTTTTATTACTTGCACCCTACAGGGTGCATATTAGCGCAAGCGCCCCGTAAAGGCTAGTCCATTTGGTCATTTTTATCAAAAAATCGATGCCCCCATTGACCATGCCGCTGCCTTCAAGCCATTTTATTTGCGTTATCCGTAAAAAAATCAGCAAATATCCTTGCTATTTATTCGCTTATCTGTAAAATGTTGCGTCCCGATGTCCCTAGTCTGTACGACGATACGGGAATCGGGACGTCTATTTTAAGTGTTAAGTAAACATCGGAAACAATTTATTATTTAATAAGTTAAGCCCGATTACTGAAAACTAATGAGGTAAAAATTTATGATGAGTGATCCAGTTGCCGATATGCTCACGCGTATCCGCAATGCCCAAATGGTGGGCAAAGCCACCGTGTCAATGCGTGCATCCAAGTTGAAAAGCGCCATTGCCAACGTCTTAAAAGAGGAAGGTTACATTACCGACTTCAACAAGGAGGACGGACCAAAACCCCAATTGACCATTACCTTGAAATATTATCAAGGCCGCCCGGTCATCGAGGAACTGAATCGTGTGTCACGTCCGGGTCTGAGAATTTATAAACAAAAAGACGAACTACCGCGCGTTAAAGGCGGCCTGGGTGTTGCCATTGTTTCAACGTCAAAAGGCGTGATGACAGGGCAAAACGCAGCTGCTCAAGGTTTGGGTGGTGAAGTTGTTTGTGAAGTCTATTAATCGGGAGGTTTTATGTCACGTATAGCAAAAAGACCTGTCGAATTAATTGACGGGGCAAAAGCCAGCATTAACGGCAGCGAAATTAGCGTCGAAGGCAAAAACGGTAAGTTGTCTTTAACGTTGCACGACGCCGTCCAGGTTAAAGAAGAAGACGGCCAGTTACACGTCAGCCCTAAAGTGGAAGATAAACCTTCGTGGGCGATGGCGGGAACCATGCGCTCTTTAGTCAATAACATGGTTATCGGTGTCACCGAAGGTTATAAAAAAGAATTGAAACTGATTGGTGTGGGTTATCGTGCCGCCATTCAAGGCAATAAGCTGAATTTAACCCTGGGTTACTCACACCCGATTGATTTCGTAAAATCGAAGCGCCCAGTCAGACCGATTTGGTGGTATCCGGTGCCGATAAACAATTGGTTGGTGAAGTGTCTGCAAAAATCCGTGCTTTCCGTCCACCCGAGCCGTATAAAGGTAAAGGTGTACGTTATGCTGATGAGCATATTTCATTGAAAGAAGCGAAGAAAAAATAAGGTAGGCAAAAGATGAATAAAAAACAATCAAGATTACGCAGAGGTATGCGCGCCCGTGTGGCAATGCGTGAGCGCGGTGACGTTCGTTTGGTGGTCAATAAAACCCCGCGTCACATCTATGCACAAGTGATTTCAGGTTGTGGAAGCAAAGTATTGGCAGCCGCCTCTACGCTTTCGCCTGAAATTAGAGGTCAGGTCGGTTACACAGGCAATATCGAAGCGGCTCAAGCCGTTGGTAAGGCCATTGCTGAAAAAGCAACCGCTGCCGGCATTAAAAAAGTCGCATTTGACCGCTCCGGTAACAAATACCACGGTCGCATCAAGGGCTTGGCGGAAGCCGCCCGCGCAGCAGGATTAGAATTCTAAGAGGTCACTATGGCAGATATAAGAGAAAATGAACAGCCGGAATTATTAGAGAAGCTCGTTGAAGTCAATCGTGTTTCTAAGGCGGTAAAAGGTGGTACAAACTTCGCGTTTAGTGCCTTGGTCGTGGTCGGTGACGGTAACGGTAAAGTCGGTTTTGGTTACGCCAAAGCCAAAGAAGTGCCGGTTGCCATCCAAAAAGCCATGGAAAAGGCCAAAAAAGGGATGATTAAAGTTGCCTTACACGAAGGTACCTTACAACATCCGATTGCCATCCAAAACGGCGCGGCCGATTTGTATATGCAGCCGGCTTCACCGGGTACCGGTGTCATTGCCGGTGGTGCAATGCGTGCCGTTTTTGAAGTCGTCGGTGTCAAGGACGTATTGGCAAAATGTAACGGCACCCGTAACAAAGGCAATGTGGTACGCACGACCATTAAAGCACTGGCTGAAATGTCGTCGCCCAAATATGTTGCCGATAAGCGCGGTAAAGCGATTGCTGAGGTATTGGGCTAATGAAAAAGTTAAAAATTACATTGATAAAAAGTTTGCACGGTCGTAAACCGGGGCATAAAGAATGTGTGCATGGTTTGGGCTTACGTCGTATGCATCAGACGGTTGAAGTGGCTGATACGCCACAAAACCGCGGCATGATTAACAAAGCCTGCTATATGCTGAAAGTTGAGGAGGCTTAAAATGGAACAACAAATGAACTTAAATTCGTTAAGCCACAACGGCAGCCGTACGGCTCGCCGGCGCGTGGGTCGCGGCATCGGTTCGGGTTTCGGTAAAACTTGCGGCCGTGGCCACAAGGGGCAAAAATCGCGTTCCGGCGGTTACCACAAAGTGGGGTTTGAAGGCGGGCAAATGCCTATTCAACGTCGTTTACCCAAGGTGGGCTTTACTTCACGCAAGAAGACTGTCAATGCCCAATTGCCAACTTCTGCACTGAATAAATTATCCGGGGAAGTGACTTTGGCAACATTAATTGACGCCAATTTAATTCCCGCCAACTCTCTGAAGTGTAAAGTCTATCTATCCGGAGAGGTGAGTGCTAACGTCCAGTTAACGGGGGTTAATGTAACTGCCGGGGCAAAGGCAGCCGTTGAAAAAGCCGGTGGCTCGGTCGCCTAGTAAGCATTAATGATAATAACAGCGATTTAATAACGAGAAGGCAGATGGCAAAAGCAAAAACATTACCAGCAAACAGTGGCATGCAATCGGAACTGGCGCAACGCCTGTTGTTCCTGTTTCTTGCCATTGTCATTTACCGTATTGGCACGTTTATTCCGATTCCGGGAATGAACCTGGACGATGTGCAAAAACTCATGGAAGGCGGCAACGCCGGTAAAATCAGTGCCTTTGCCAACTTGTTCTCCGGCGGTGCCATCAAGCGTATGTCAATTTTTGCCTTGGGTGTGATGCCTTATATTTCGGCATCCATTGTTATGCAATTATTGTCGCATATGCCGGGCAAGTTAAAAGAGCTAAAAAACAGCGGTTCGACCGGACGCAAAAAAATCACCCAATATACGCGTTACCTGGCCTTTGGGGTTTCCCTTTTCCAGGGTATCGCCATGTGTTTGGCATTTAGAAGTGCGGCCGTTTATTCCGGCCCGGCCTTTTGGTTGATTGGTGGTTTTTCTTTTGCCGCCGGGGCGATGTTTTTGATGTGGCTGGGTGAGCAAATCAACGAAAAAGGTATCGGCAACGGTATTTCCATGTTGATTATGGCGGGTATTGTTGCCTCGATGCCGCGGGTCTTTGCCGGATTAATCAGCAGTGCCAAGGCCGGTGATGTGGCCACACCGTTGGTGTTAGCCATTTTTGCCATTATTTTGGTGTTGTTTATTGTTATCGTATATATGGAAACGGCTCAGCGTCGTATCCCGATTCACTACGCCAGACAACAAGCCGGTATGGCAATGGGACAAAACGCCCCTTATCTGCCATTAAAAGTCAATTTGGCGGGGGTTATTCCGGTCATTTTTGGCTCGGCTATTATGATTTTGTTGGCGACAATCTTTTCCTTTTTAAGCAATGTTGACGTATTGAGCAACCTGTTCAACGGCAGTTTCGGACGTTATATGAACCTGGTCTCGACTTACTTGCAAAGCGGTCAACCGGTTTATATTTTAATCTTCGGTTTGCTGATTATCGCTTTCTCCTTTTTCTATACCGGACTGGTGTTTGAAAACAAGGAGCTTGCCGATGATTTGAAAAAATCCGGGGCCTTTATTCAGGGCGTACGCCCGGGCAAAGCAACTGCCGACTACATCGATAACGTGCAAAATCGCTTAACGTTGGTGGGTGCTTTGTATGTGGCTGCCGTGGTCATCATCCCGGAAGTGTTTAATATGAATAAATCTAACCAAGTGTTATTGCAGTTCGGTGGGGCATCGATTTTGATTATCGTTGTGGTTGCCATGGACTTTGTCCAGAAAGTGCAAGCCATGCGTATGTCAAGCCAGTATGAATCACTGATGAAAAAATCCCACTTGGGACGCAGAAGAAATTAATTTAGAGAGAGAATTATTATGAAAGTTGGTGCATCCGTAAAACCTATCTGTAAAAATTGTAAAGTGATTCGCCGTAACGGTGCTTTACGTGTGATTTGTAAAACCAATCCACGCCATAAGCAACGTCAGGGCTGATAAGCTTTGCCTGATTGTCCATCAAAAGGGGCAATCCAAACGAATCATCAAATCGCATAAGTGCAAAATACTGCATTTATGCGTTGATGTCTTTAGAAAAAGGTGTATAATGTCGCACCTTTCCTTGCATTTCGGCAAGGCTGTTATAATTTGTTAATTTTAGGAGAATTGAATGGCTCGTATAGCTGGTATTAACATCCCAGTGCACAAACACGCTGAAATCGGCCTGACTGCTATTTATGGCATTGGTCGCAAAACGGCGCAGGATATTTGTGCTGCGGTTGGCATTGACAAGTCAACCAAGATAAAAGACTTAACCGAAGACCAAGTCGAAAAAATTCGTACTGCTGTCGGCGAATATACCGTAGAAGGTGATTTACGCCGGGAAAAAGCGATGGATATTAAACGTCTGATGGACCTTGGTTGTTACCGTGGCTTACGCCACCGACGCGGATTACCCTGTCGCGGTCAACGCACCAAGACCAACGCAAGAACTCGCAAAGGCCCTAAAAAGCCGATTAAGCGTTAATTTAAGAGGTTTATTACCATGGCAAAAGCACCTATTAAAGCCAAGAAAAAGGCGAAAAAAGTCGTCACTGAGGGCATCGCCCATATTCAGGCGACATTTAATAACACCATTATTACCATTACCGACAACCAGGGCAATGCGCTGTCTTGGGCGACTTCAGGCGGTTCGGGCTTTCGCGGTTCGCGTAAAAGCACGCCGTTTGCCGCACAGGTGGCAGCTGAGCGCGCCGGTACTGCAGCCAAGGAATACGGCATGCAAAATTTGCACGTTAACGTCAAAGGCCCGGGACCCGGTCGTGAAGCGGCTGTACGTGCCTTAAATGCAGTCGGTTTTAATATTCACACAATCACGGATGTGACACCAATCCCACATAACGGTTGTCGTCCACCGAAAAAACGTCGTGTGTAAGGGAGGTATGAGTAATGGCTAGATATATTGGACCAAAATGTAAATTAAGTCGTCGTGAAGGCGTCGATTTAGAGTTAAAATCAGGGATTCGTTCATTAGATTCAAAATGTAATATGAACGCCAAACCGGGACAACACGGTTCCGGACGTGGTCGCTTGTCCGACTATGGTTTGCAGTTGCGTGAAAAGCAAAAATTGCGGCGTACTTACGGTATTTTAGAAAAGCAATTCCGTAACTATTTCAAAAAAGCCTCGCGCACCAAAGGCTCGGCCGGTGAAAACTTGTTACGCCTGTTGGAGTGTCGTTTGGACAACGTCGTTTATCGTATGGGTTATGCCAGTACACGTGCCGAAGCACGCCAGCTGGTTTCGCACGGCGCCATTGAAGTTGACGGCGCACGGGTGAATATTCCGTCTTTCCAGGTCAAAGCGGGTAATGTCGTTTCCGTACGTGAGAAGTCCCGTAATCAGGAACGTATTCAAAATGCTTTGGCGTTATCGGAAAGTCGTGAAGCCATTGACTGGGTAGAAGTCGATAGCAAAAAAATGTCGGGTGAGTTTAAGCGTATACCGGACCGTATTGATTTGTCTGCTGACATCAACGAATCACTGGTCGTTGAGCTGTACTCGAAATAATCTGTAACTTGTTAAATACAGAACCATTAACCCAATAACTAACCTAGGAAAAAGCATGTTTAATTCTGTTTTATTGCAACCACGAAACATCAGCGTTGATAACAGCGGTGATGTTTCCAAAGTGGTTCTCGAGCCGCTTGCCCGGGGTTTTGGGCATACATTAGGTAATGCCTTACGCCGCATTTTATTGTCATCTATCGAAGGTGCCGCCGTTGTTGAGTGTGAAATCGACGGGGTTTTACACGAATACGCCGCCATCGAAAATGTACAAGAAGACGTGATGGATATTTTGCTAAACCTTCGCTCAATGGCGATTAAAATGCCAGAAGGCGAAGAAGCAACTATCCGTGTCGCCGTTAAAAAAGCCGGCACCATTACCGCCGGGGATTTTGAATTGCCGCACAACGTTGAAATCATTAACCCGGAACAAGTCATCGCCACGGTGACCGCTGACCGCGAGTTTTCCATTGTTTGTCGCGTCGAAAAAGGCATCGGCTATCAACCCGCCGTAGGCATTGATGAAAGCGGAGAATCGCAAAGTGTTGGCAAACTCAAGGTTGATGCTTTGTTTAGCCCGATTAACCGCGTCTCTTATCGTGTCGAAGCCGCCCGTTTGGAGCAACAAACAGATTTGGATAAGCTGATTATCGAAATTGAAAGCAATGGCACCATTGAACCGGAAGTAGCCGTTAGTCAAGCCGCCACTTTGCTGCATAAACAAATTGCCGTTTTCGTTGATATTGAAGATGAAATTATCGAAGATATTGAAGAAGAAGAAGTGGTTATCGACCCGGCTTTACTGCGTTCCATCGACGATTTGGAGCTCACTGTCCGTTCTGCCAACTGTTTGAAAGCGGAAAAAATCGACTATGTCGGTGATTTGGTGCTAAGAACGGAGATGGAGCTATTAAAAACACCAAATTTAGGTAAAAAGTCGCTCAATGAAATCAAAGACGTGCTTGCCCAGCAAGGATTGCGTTTGGGTATGGTTTTGGAAAACTGGCCGCCGGCAAGGTAAGCGGCTGAACTATTAGAATGAAAGGTATCCCATTATGAGACATCGTAAATCAGGTCGTCAATTAAATAGAAACAGTGCTCATCGTAAAGCGATGTTCCGCAATATGGCGTGTTCATTATTTGAGCAAAAAGTCATTAAAACGACCCTGCCTAAGGCAAAAGAACTGCGTCGTGTAGTCGAACCGTTGATTACCCACGCCAAAAAAGATGACAGTGTTGCCGGTCGCCGTTATGCGTTTGACCGCTTACGCAGCGATGCAGCAGTAGCGGCATTATTTCATGACGTTGCCCCGCGCAGTAAAGACCGCAACGGTGGTTATGTGCGTATTTTAAAGTGCGGTTTCCGTACCGGTGACAAAGCCCCGATGGCTTTTGTTGAGCTGGTTGACCGCGAAGGTGCGCTGGCTGCTCCGGCAAAAGCAGAACAGCAAGCCGAGAAGAAAACCGAAGCGGAAAAGCCAAAGAAAAAGGCAGAACCCAAAAAAGCCGAGTCTAAGAAGGCCGAACCCAAGAAGGCCGAACCCAAGAAGGCCGAACCCAAGAAGGCCGAACCTAAAAAGGCCGCACCCAAGAAAACGGCGGCGAAAAAAACCGCCCCTGTTGATGGCTTTGATGCCGATGCCGCCAAAGCTGCGTTAGGTAAGAAGATTAAGCCAGATGACTTAACCATCGTTGAAGGTATTGGCCCGAAAATTGCCGACATTTTTGCCGCTGCCGGCATTGCCACCTGGGCGGAGTTAGGCAACACGGAGATTGAGCGCTGTAAGGATATACTGGCGGAAGCCGGGGACCGTTACAAAATGCACGACCCGGAAACATGGCCGCGCCAAGCCAAATTAGCTGCTGAAGGTCAGTGGCAGGAACTGGCTGAATGGCAAGACAAACTGGACGGTGGTCGTGAAGTCGGGTAACCGCTTGGCGATGACTGACTG
>PDWI01001398.1_pt1 | contig 38188 bp, 33 predicted proteins | sample 1430891 | NCBI WGS metagenome assembly PDWI01 (sample SAMN01162508, study PRJNA174530) | Oral metagenome, whole genome shotgun sequencing project. | biome: Marine environment; feature: Marine mammal; material: Swab sample of the gingival sulcus; isolation source: swab sample of gingival sulcus... | reverse complement strand
CCGGTTGCCAGACTGCCGACCTTATTCAATTGCGACTGTATCAGCTCTTCTGATTCCAGCATTGATTTCCCGTAAGGAATTTCCACCTGAACTGTAAAAGTTCTTTCCGATCTTGAAATAATATTGGCACCCATGATATATCCCTTCATTATTAAAGTTGTTTTTTGATTTTGGGTAATATAGCATAAATGTCAATATAAATCTACATAATATTAAGGCCGCACCCCTTCCGAGGCGCAAAATAAAAAGGATACGGATGATGAGCTGAACCAAAACGATTTGAACAAATATCCAGCCAATCTGCCTGAAGCAGACGATCAACCAGCGCGTTCCCCGGGACGTCAACCGGGCTCGCAAGGGTTCTGGCGCCAACACAAATCGGCAGCTGATTGTATCACGCATCATTATCCAGCACAGTGTATTCTTTGCGGGCTAAAACCTGGTGAGCGCCTGTTGCCTTATGCGGGGCATTATACTTATGAGTTGGAAAGGCAGCTAAACGGCATCAGGATTACCTGCACTCACCATACCCGCAAACTATCGCTGTCGCTCCGGTTTATGGGCCGCCGATGAGCTTGAGCGTTGTTTGCTCTGGAAATGTAGATATATCAAAGTGTATGGTTTTGTAAGCAAGAAACATGCCGCTAAGGTAATAAGTAATAATATATTGATCCATACCGCCAAAAATGGGATAGCACATAAGCGCCACTGGATATCATGGACCGTTGCCGCCTCCCCGGCGGCGGATATCATCGTACCTCGAAAGGTGGGTCATCATGCCGGATGCAGACAGTCCCGTTGACACATTTATTCTGGAAGCCAGAGAGCTTCTGGATGATATGGAAAAAACCGTGCTGGAATTGGAGGCGGATCCGGAAAACAAAGAGAATTTCAACCGCCTGTTCCGTGCCGTGCATACCATCAAGGGATCGGGCGCCATGTTTGGTTTCGATGATATCGCCGCCTTTTCCCACCATCTGGAATCCCTTCTGGAGCATGTGCGGAAAAAAAATATCCAGATTGACCAGCATCTGATCGACCTGGTTCTGCTTTCCAGGGATTATCTGCAGGAAAGCCTGTCTCTACACGGCTCGAAACAATCGCCTGACCCGGAGACGGGCCAGCGTCTGATTGATAAATTTTCCTTTCTTCTGGCCAGTGTGAAAGAAAAACGGGAAGAAGAACCGGCCCCGAAAAAAATGGCCGCAGACACCACCTTGCCAAATGAGGAAAGCGGTGAGGAGGCGGAAGAAACGCCTGCAAACCGGTATTACCGCATTCGCTTCAAGCCAAATCCCTTTATCATGACGCACGGCATGGACCCTCTTCTGCTGATCCATGAACTTGCGGAAGCAGGTGCCTGTGTCCCCACGGCCCATATCAGCGCCGTTCCGGTGCTGTCGGATATCAATCCCGAATTATGCTATCTTCAGTGGGATATTGTTCTTTCCACCCTTCAAAACGCCAATGAACTGCGCGATATTTTTATTTTTGTGGAAGAAGGCAGCAATATCCAGATTGATGAGCTGGATCAGGAGATCGACCCGGACGGTGATAAAGCAGCGCTCCGGCCGGGAGAGATTCTCCTGGACAAAGGGGATGCCGCACCGGATTCCATCCAGGAAATGCTCTCACAGCAAAAACGCCAGGAACAGATCCTGGTGGAATCCTGGGCCGCAACGCCAGACAGCGCGGCTTCCACCCTGAACAGGCAGGAGTCCCCCGGAAAACGCAATGCCAAGGCCATCACCACATCCATCCGCGTTCCCTCGGAAAAACTGGACGAACTCATCAACCTCGTGGGAGAACTTGTCATTATCCAGGCCTCCTTTTCCCAGATGAGGCGTCTGGCTGCCGAATTCCGGGAAAAACGGGAGGAAGAGATTGATGGCGAGACCGAGGATCTGCTCAACGGGTTCACTTCTCCCATGGAAACCCTGGAACGCCTGACCCGCGAGCTGCGTGACTGCGCCCTCAATATCCGGATGCGGCCCATTGGCACCATTTTTTTCAAATACCGCCGTCTGGTGCGGGATCTGGCCGCCGAGCTCGGCAAAGAAGTGAAACTCGTGACCGAGGGCGCGGAAACCGAGCTGGACAAAACCGTTATCGATCGCCTCTCTGATCCACTGATGCACCTGATCCGCAATGCCGTGGACCACGGCATCCATTCCCCGGAAGAACGGAAGGCCATGGGAAAACCGCCCGGGGGAACCGTGAGGCTGTCCGCCAGTCACGAGGGCGCCAATGTGGTCATCACCATCGAAGACGACGGCATAGGATTGAACGCGGAGCAGATCCGCCAGCAGGCCCTGGAAAAAAAATTGATTTCTCCGGATGAAGACCTGACCGAGGAAGACATTTTCCAGCTGATTTTCATGCCGGGCCTGTCCACGGCCGGCTCCGTCACCAATGTGTCCGGACGCGGCGTGGGCATGGATGTGGTGCAGCGCGCGATCACTTCCATGGGCGGCACCATCTGCATTGCCAGCAGTCCGGGGGCCTACACCCTGTTCCGCCTGTCCCTGCCCCTGACCCTGGCCATCATCGACGGCCTTCTGGTGAACGTGGGGGGAGAATTCCTTGTTCTGCCCCTTTCCCATGTGGAGGAATGCGCCGAACTCACCAGGGAGCATATGGGCCTCGCCGGCGACCGGAACATGGCCCTGATCCGGGGAGAGCCCATTCCCTTTGTACGGTTGCGCAAGCTGTTTGATATGGAGACCGATCCGCCCGAAACCGAGTATATTGCCGTGGTGCATACCGACAGCCGTCTGGCGGGCATTATCGTGGACGAGATCGTAGGCAATGTCCAGGCGGTGATCAAATCCCTGGACCGCACGCTGCGGGATACGGAAGGGATTTCCGGCGCCACCATTATGGGTGATGGAACCGTGGCCCTGATTGTGGACGTGCCTGGTCTCCTCCGCCTCGCCCAAAAAGAGGAAGAAAAAAAACTGTGAACCGCGAAAATGCATCCGTTCTTCCGGCCGGAACGACCCCGCTCCCAGGGAAAAACAGGCGGAAAACGGATGCCCCGGCCCATGACGAGGATCGACAGGGATCCGTTTCCCCCGGGGAAGGCCAGGGAAGAAGGAATGATATGAGCGATATATCCGTGGAACAAACCGGCCTGTCCGGGGCCGCATCACCGGATGACGGCGATCCGCCGGCTGCGGCCAGACCGGCAAAAACAGAATGCCGCATTGCCGGCGCCGGGCGCATCAGGGACATGAAGGACGAGGCCGGAGAAGAGCCCCTTCAGTTCCTCACCTTTGTTCTTCAAAAGGGGCTCTTTGCCATTGATATCACCACGGTCCGGGAGGTGCTGGACGACATCCGCATCACCCGTGTTCCCAAAAGCCGTCCCCATATTCTGGGGGTCATTAATCTGCGGGGCAATGTGGTATCCGTCACGGATCTGCGCCGCTGCATCGGAATGCCCTCCCTGGACTCCCCCGAAGATGGCTGCATCATCATTGTTGACGTGGAAGAAAACGGCGAAATCTTTCCGTTGGGACTTCTGGCTGATTCCGTGGAAGCTGTGGTGGATCTCACGGACAGGGATCTGAGCGCCGCCCCCAAGGTGGGCATGAACCTGAGACCGGAATTCACCAGCGGCCTGGCCCATATTGAAGACGATTACGCCATTATCCTGGCGCCGGACCGGATTCTTCTGTCCGAAGAACTGCGGACACTTTGAATTCAGGGCGGGGGCCGGCCGTCATTCCTCCGGTTCAAACGAGCGCATGGCATACAGAAATCCCGGCAGGTGCCGGATGGCGTACCACAGACTTTTCCGGTGTTCCCATATCCGTCTGTTGAACCGCCGTCTCCATCCCCAATCCGAGTAAAAGCGTTTGACGTGGCGGTTGTATTGCAGCGTCAGTTCGTCCATTGAGGGAATATCTCTGGGCAGGAACACGAAATTCAGGCAGTTCATCTTCCGCCAGTCCTCATCCAGCTCTCCGTACTCCCTTATGGTATCCCACAGGGGGGCGCCGTGAAAGGGGGTGAATTTGGACATATTCATATCGTCCAGTCCCAGAGAGATCACGAAATCGCTGGTCTTTTTTATGGAGGCAATGGTTTCCCCGGGCAGTCCCATCATGAAAAGGCCCTTGGCCCGCAGCCCTCTGGCCTGAATCCGCCGCACCGTATCCCGCACTTCCTCAATATATACGCCCGGTTTATGGGTCTTCATAAGATCCGGGTCTCCGGTCTCTATTCCCAGCGACAGCTGCAGAAATCCGGCGGATTTTAGCATCTCCAGTAATTCATCATCTGCATGACCGGTGCGCACGGCGCAATTGAAATTCATGCCCAGAGGTTTGTTCCGCAGCATTTCGCACAAGCGTGTGATCCGTTTCCGGTGGGCTGTGAACAGATCATCGTAAATGGTCACATGGCGGACCCTGAATTTCTCCCGCAGGTATTTCAGGTGTTCATAAATATATTCAGCGGAATTATAGCGGTATCCGCGCCGAAACACCGAACGATCACAGTAGGAACACTGGTAGGGACATCCCCGGCTGGTGATCATGGTGGCGCCGGGCGTCTGGATATAGCTGAACAGGGGCAGGTTATAGCCCCTGGGAAAACCCGCCAGTTTTTCATAGGCGGGAAAGGGCAGGTCATCCAGATTCGGCATATGTTCGCGGGGAGCGTTTTCCACTATCCGGTCGCCATCCCGCCAGATAAGACCGTCGATATCTGCGGCATCGCGGCCATCGGCCAGCTCACCCAGGGTCTGTTCTCCTTCGCCCCGGCAGAGGAAATCAATGGCCGGATATTTTACCGGTAGCACACCGCCCAGAGACGAAATATGGACCCCGCCGAATACGATCCGGATATCGGGCCGCAGCTCTTTCATGCGAACGGCCATATCGTAGCCGTCCAGAAATCCGGAGGTGGTGGCAGAGATCCCCACCATGTCCGGATGATGCGCCAGGATACGGCGCACATTTTTTTCCACGCCGGATACCGCCACAGGCCCCAGGCAGTCGTGGACGGCCACTTCATGCCCCCGGCGCTCAAGGTACGCGGCAATGGAGAGAAGACCCAGAGGCGCCATGCGGTTGGCAAAAGCGGCCATATCCTTGCGGCCGGGCATCCAGTTATACCCGGCGGGATGGACGAGAACGATGCGCACACTGCCTCCCTGGCGTAAGAAAAATTAAAAAAAACGGAAACGAACCACGCTTCCGGCCGGAATCAATCCGGCTCACCGCCGTCTCCGGCATCCCCGACGTTTCCGTCGGACAGCGGCGGATCCTGATACAGCGGATCCTGATACAGCAGATCCGGCATCAGCTCCCGGATCTTTTCCCCCATCCATTTTTCCACGGCCACCCGGGTGGCCCAACGGAAAAAAATGCCGGCGTATTCCGCCCCGGCCAGGAGCATTCCCAGGGTGAAGACCAGATGGGAGAGGCCATAGACCGCCGGGCCGCCCACACCCACGAGCAGGGGGTTGTTCAGACGGACAGAGAAATACCCCAGAACAAAAACCGCCGGCCAGCCGATGATATAGCTCAGCAGCATGATCCCGAGGCCGGTCCAGGTTCTTGCATTGGGTTTTCCTTTTAACATATTGAGATCGGACCGGTTTTCAAAAGCGGACCGGACATACTGAATGCGCAAAATGCGGTCTGAAATGCTCATTGCCTCTCAATTCCGCACCGGATACGCGGCGCGGGAATCATCCCGTTTACCGGCCGGCCAGGGCGGAAGCGCCGCCCGTTTACAGTCCGCCGCCGTCCGTCTCCCGTCTATTTCCGGTCAAAATGGCTGAACTGCATGGTAAAGGTGCCCCGGCCCCGGGTCGCGGAACGCAGGGAGGTGGAATAACCGAACAGATTGGCCAGGGGGGCAGTCGCCCGAATCACCTGTACGCCTTTCTGCGCCTCAATGGCCCCGATTTTCCCGCCCCGGCTGTTGAAATCACCAATGACCTCGCCCACGAAATCATCGGGCACGAAGAGTTCCACCTTCATGACGGGATCCAGCAGAAAGGCCCCGGATCTGTTCAGGGCGTCGCGGCAGGCCATGGAGGCTCCTGCCCGGAAACCCAGTTCCGTGGACTGGCCGTCCCTGCAAGAACCGCCCTGCAATACCACAGCCGTATCCACCACCGGATATCCCAGGACCGGACCGCTTTCCAGGCTTTCCACGACCCCTTCTTCAATGCATTTCACAAACCGGGACGGAATCTGTTCTTCGGGTGCTTCGGACGCAAAGGTATTTCCCCTGCCCCGCGCCAGCGGACGCAATACCAGGTTCACCTCGGCGAAATGGCGGACCCCGGCCATCTCCCGGTCAAAGACCGCCGAGCCGGAGGTAAATTCCAGCCCCACGGTTTCCCGGTAGACCACCTGGGGGGCACCCACATTGACATTGGTATTGAATTCCCGCTGCATCCGGCTGGTGATGACCTCAAGGTGCAGCTCGCCCATGCCCGACAGAATGGTCTGGCCCGTATCTTTATCCGTTTTGACCTTGAGGGTGGGATCCTCGTCCATAAATTTTTCCAGCACAGATGCGAGTTTTTCCTGATCCGAACGGGTTTTTGGCTCAATGGCCACGGAAATCACGGGTTCGTAGGTATCGATATTTTCCAGCATCACGGGATTGTCCGCCGCGCACAGGGTGTCGCCGGTGGCGCTTCTTTTCAATCCCACCACCCCCACGATATGACCGGGCCCCGCTTCGTCCACCCGCTCGCGTTTATTGGCGTGCATCCGCAGAATACGGGAGAGCTTTTCTCCGCAGCCCAACGTGGCGTTGAACACCTCCTGGCCGGCAGTGAGGCGTCCGCTGTAAATGCGGGCAAAGGAGAGCTTGCGGCCCTCGATCATGGATACCTTGAAAATCAGGGCCGCCAGGGGATCATTTTCCCGGGGCAGACATGCCACCATTTCCCCGGAATGCAGGCGCGCAGCCCGGATGGCCGGGATATCCACCGGAGAGGGAAGATAACGGATAACGGCATCCAGCAGCGGCTGGACACCCTTGTTCCGCAGGGCCGATCCACAGAGTACCGGCACCAGAGCCAGATCCAGCACCGCCTTGCGTATGGCCTCATGCATCCGTTTTTCGGGAATTTCCTCTTCCGCGCAATAGCATTCCATGAGTTCGTCATCGGTTTCCGCCAGGGTCTCAATCATTTTTTCCCGGTATTCAGCGGCCTGATGCTGCAAATCATCCTGAATCTCGCCGATGTCATAGGTGGCGCCCATATCATCGGTATGCCAGGTAAGCTGTTTCATGGCGGCCAGATCAATCACCCCGCTGAACTGGTCCTCGGCTCCCACAGGCAGCTGCAGAATCAGGGGATTGACATCAAGACGCTCTTTCATCTGTTCGACCACGGCAAAAAAATCCGCGCCGACGCGGTCCATCTTGTTCACAAAGGCCATTTTGGGAACCTTGTATTTATCGGCCTGCCGCCACACCGTCTCGGACTGGGGCTCCACCCCGCCCACGGCGCAGAATACGCCGACAGCACCGTCAAGCACCCGGAGAGAACGCTCCACCTCAATGGTGAAATCCACATGGCCCGGCGTGTCGATGAGCTGGATTTCCGCATTTTCCCATTTACATGTGGTCACGGCGGAAGTAATGGTGATGCCGCGCTCCTGTTCGTCGCTCATCCAGTCCATGACCGCCTCGCCGTCATGGACCTCCCCGATCTTGTGGGACCGGCCGGTATAATAAAGGATACGCTCGGACACTGTGGTCTTGCCTGCGTCAATATGGGCGATAATGCCGATATTCCGCAGATTGGAAATGGATTGGGTCGGTTTTTTCATGGCTCTTGTCTTTGATGATAGGAAAAACGGGGTATTGCTTCCTGGAAATCTGGACAACCGGCAAAAAAATGAAGCCGGGTAAATAAACCAAAGCGGGGGCAGTGTCAATTCAGGAGGACATCACGATATCCGCACCTCACGCCGGAAACGCTCCGGTCCCACAATCAGCCGGGACGTGGCCAGCGACCCCAGGATGGTCCCCAGAACGCCCGGCGCCATGACATTCTGCCCGGCCAGATAGAATCCCTTGAGAAAGTTCCGGTTCAGAAAGGCGGACGACAGCATCTGATCCGTCGAACGCATCACGCCGTATGCCGATCCGCCCGGAGCGGCAACCCAGTCCCGGAAACTCAGGGGGGTGAAAACATCTATAATATGGGGATCCTGAATTTCCGGGTTCCGGGAACCGCCGGTCAGGGGTTCCATATCGGCGATGATCTGCCGGGCCAGTCGCTCCTTGGCCGCCAGGTAATCGGGACCGCGCTGTCCCCGCCGGGTATGGAGCCAGGGCTGCCACATGGATTCGTAGCCCGAAGTGAGCAGTGTGAGCAGATGTGCCTCCGGTCGTTCGCAGGGGCGCAATTGCAGATAGATCATGTCGGCAATGCCGCCATCCGGATCCGTCTCAACAGAAAAGACATTATGGGGGATGGCCGGGTATCTGTCAGCCGGCACAAGGGCATGTATTCCCACCATGGATGCGGTCTCTTTCAGTCCCTGGATACGCCGCCGCCAGGATGCCTTTACGCTGTCCGGATCCAGAAGTCCGAGAATGGTCTTGGGATGGATGGCACCGATGACGACGGGCGCGTCGATCTGCTCGCCCGAATCCAGGGTCACACCGGTCACCTGCCCGCTTCTGGAACGGATCGATATCACCTGCCGGCCCGTGCGCACGATGCCGCCCAGCGCGGCCAGACGTGCGGCGCAGACATCCGCCATATGTGCGCCGCAGTCCTTGAGACGCCAGGAGGAAAGCAGATAGCTGGCCAGGGTCATTGTATGAAAAAACCGGGGGCAGACGGCCGGGGGAACCCCGATCAAAACGGAAGGCAGACCGAACACCGCCCGCAGACCCGGCGAACAGCCGAGATCGTCAAAGACCGCACCCAGGGTATCGAAATTCTCGATCCAGAATGCGGCAGGTTCGCTGGTGTAAAGAAAATCCAGGCGGTCCAGATGCGCGGCGCTCTGCCGCAGCATACGCATCAGGGATTGAATTTGGGATTTCTGGGCGGGAAACGTCCGGTTCAGGTTTTCGGTATAGGCGTCGAAACCCTCCACCAGATCAAAAGTATCCACATCCAGGTCACTGTTTTTGAAATGATAGCGATCCACCGGGCCGTCCACGCCCATGCGCACCAGAGGCAGCTGCTCTGTGATGCCGAGATAGTCAAAACACCGCCGCAGGATCTGTCCTTCGGCCAGAGCCCCCATATAATGGATGCCTACATTGCAGTGAACGCCCTGCCGGACAAAACTGCGCATCATGCCGCCGGGCTTTCGGTTCTGCTCAACCACTGTCACATCATAACCCAGCCCGGCCAGAATAATGGCCGTACTCAGACCGCCGATACCGGCGCCGATAATCAATGCCTTTTCCCTGGAATATGGGACGGGGGACATAGAGCCTCTGCGATATGGGTTGCGGCTCCAAAGGGCAGGCGCATGCAACGGGTTCCGGGAAAACCGCAGACAAGCGACGCGGATTATTTCCATTTGAGCCGAACGGGGAAATCACCTGCCAGAAGCATACTATGGGATGCTTTGTGCATTTTTGTCAATCATCAGAAGCCATTCCCACCCGCGACAGGATGAAGATCTTGACGGAATTTTCGCTCCGGCCTTCCCTTCGGCAGGCTCCGGGAACAGGCAGAAAGGAATCTCATGGGCCAATCCCGCTCCATCGGTCTGGAACTCTCGGTCTTCGGTCTGGTGGCGGCCACCTTTACCACCATTTATATCACCCAGCCGGTGCTGCCGGTTATCCAGACGGAATTCGGGGTCAGCGAAACCGTGGCATCACTGACCATTTCTCTGGTGGTTCTGGGCATCGCCCTGGCCAATCTGCCTTTCGGCCGCCTGGCGGATCTGCTGCCCATCCGTCCCATCATTCTGGCCGGAGGAATCATGGTTACGGCCTGCGGTCTCTGCTGCGCCTTGACTCACAGCCTGCCCGTACTCATCGCGGCCCGGTTTGTTCAGGGGTTGTTCCTTCCGGCCCTGACCACATGCCTGGCCGCATTTCTGGGGCGGACCCTGCCCCCGGACCGGCTCAATGTGGTCATGGGGTGGTATGTCTCGGCCACCGTGGCCGGGGGCCTTTCCGGCCGTCTGCTTGGTGGATGGATTCATCCGCCTCTTCACTGGCGCTGCGCCTTTGTCACGGCGTCCGTTCTGCTCTTATGCGCCACCCTGACAGGGCTTGTGTTTCTGCCCCGGGAAAACCGGCTGCGGGATACAGCATCCGCGTCCGGAGACATCGGATTTCTGCGCCTTCTGGCCCGGCCCGATCTTTTGCAGATTCTTTGCACGGCATTTGGATCGTTTTTCGTATTTTCGTCCGTGTTCAATTATATGCCCTTTTATCTGGCCGGACCGGATTTCGGAGCTTCCACCCGGCTCATCACCCTGATTTATCTTTCCTATATCATCGGCGTGATTATGGGTCCGGTGGCCGGACGTGTGGCCAACCGCTTTGGCAACGGTCCCGCCATGATGGCCGGGTCGGTGGTGTTCGCGGCGGCTCTGGGCGTAAGTCTGATTCCGTCTCTGACCGCAGTTCTGATCAGTCTTTCCGGTATCTGCGCGGGATTTTTTACGGTCCATTCCACGGCCGTGGGCGCATTGAACCGCAAACTGGAAACGAGCAAGGGCCGGGCCAATTCACTTTATGTCCTGTTCTATTACCTGGGCGGCTATATCGGCATCACGGTCAGCGGCGTGATGTATCTGAAATTCGGATGGCCCGGCGTCACGGGGCTGGGTGCGGCCATGCTGCTGATCCCGTTTTTCACGGGCTGGCGGGAAAGAAAAGAAGGGTTTTCAAAAAGATGAATTTCATGGGCTGCGGCAATACCGGCAAAAGGACGGATCTTCATGGCATCATGCTCCTGTTTCATTTTACTGCCCGTCCCGGATGAAACGGGAACGCCGCCCGGGCCCGGCGGATACGGTTTTTCCCCGTTGCCGGCGGCATTGACTTTCCTGACGGACAAATGATAATAACTGTTGCAAAAGACTGAAAATTTATTCTGAAATTTATCAGGGTGAACCGGATTCGGCATCCCGGCCGCCAGGAGGGGAACATACCCCAGCCACCGGTCCGGCTCAAGCCCCTGTCGTCATTTCCGCGCCAACCTTCTGCCAACGGGTGTTTCTCATGCGCATGTTCCGGTCTTCCCTGTTCCCTTTTTCCCCGGTATTCCGCGGCCCGCTTTCAACGACGCTTTGCATCGCCCTGCTAGTCTTTTTTGCGGGGGCCGGCTGTCAGCAGTATTCCAAATCCGAATACCAGGACATCCATATCGCCCTCATCGGCCCCATGACCGGAGGAAACGCGGATGTGGGCAAGGCCTTTGAGCAGGGCGTCCATCTTTATGTGGACGCGGTGAACCGCAACGGCGGGATCAACGGCCGGCGGATCATCATTGATAAATACGATGACGCCAATAACCCGGAGCTGGCCAGGGAAGCGGCCTATAACATGGCCTCGGACAATAAGGCCGTGGCCGTGATCGGACATCATTATTCCTCCTGCTCCATCGCCGGCGGAGAAATTTATAAGGACATCGGCGTGCCCGCCATCACCCCGGCCTCCACCAATGTCAATGTCACCCTGGACAATCCCTGGTATTTCCGGGCCTCGTTCAATGACAGGCTCCAGGGGCGGTTTCTGGCCAATTACGCCAGAAATGTATTCCAGGAAACCACGGCCAGCATCATCTACGAAGACGACAGCTACGGCAGCTATCTGGCGAAGGTATTCGAGTCCTCCTTCACGGAACTGGGAAATGAGGTGCGCCATAAATGGGCCTTTAACGCCAAGGCCCGCTCTCTGGAAAACGAGCTCAAGCGCATTGTCTATGACCTGAAATCCAGGCCCGACGCCGGGGTGATCTTCGTGGCGACCCATAGCGGTCCGGGGGTGAAAATTCTGACCCTGATGAAAGACGCCAAGGTACTCAACCCGGTCATGGGGCCGGACGCCTTTGCCTCGGAATCATTCCGCAGGGGATTCGAGAGCCTGCTCAAGGAAAAACGCAACCCCGGTTTTTATACCAATGGAATGTACGTCACCACGCCCATTATCTTCGACACCACCAATGACAAGGGCCAGCGCTTCCGGGACGCCTACCGCAAGCAGTACGGCCGCACCCCGGGCTGGCATGCCGCCTTCGCCTATGACAGCGTCCTTGTGCTCGTCAACGCCATCCGGGAAACCGATGTGAAATGTACAGCGGATACCATGGCCGAGGACCGCCGCCGCCTGCGGAATTTCCTGGCCAAGATGAATTCCATGGATCATGCCGTGGAAGGGGTGACCGGGTTTAATTATTTCGATGAAAACGGGGACGCCGGAAAACCCGTGCTTATCGGCGTGTACAAGAACCGGAATATCATCTCGGCCCTGACCCAGTTCCAGACCATTTCCAATCCGGCGGAGCTGGCCCATCTGGAACGCGCACGGAAAGAGGGGCGGGTTATGATGTTCGACGGCCGGTTCATGTACCGCATCAATGTGGTGTACACCGGCGTGGAAATGCGGAAAATCTCGGATCTCGACCTGAAAAAAATGACCTGTTTTCTGGATTTCTATCTCTGGTTCCGGTACCAGGGAGGGGCCAGTCTCAATGATTTTGTCTTTTTCAACGCGGTGGAGCGCACCGGCGACGAAAAAAAGTCCGTGCCGCCGCTCACCACGGAACTCCTGGAACAACGCCAGACCGAGGACGGACTCCAGTATTTTCTCTACCGGGTGCGGGGCCGCTTCCATATGGACCATGTACCGGAACGGTTCGGCTACGGTGAGCATATGATCGGCGTGAGCTTCCGCCATCCGGTCATGGACCGCAATAACCTCATCTATGTGAAAGACGTGCTGGGCATGGGCGAATCCCATGATGAACAGGCCCTGCTGGACCATCTGCGGGAAAACCAGACCTTGAGCCCCGCCTCCGGCTGGCTGCCCCGGGATGTCTGGTTTTACCAGGACACGGCGGCGGAAAACAGCATGGGAAATCCGGATTACCTCAATATCAGCGGCGGCAGCGTGGATTATTCCCGCTTCAATATGGGGATCCGGATCGTGCCGGACAAATTCATCCTGCGCAATCTCATTCCCCCCGGCTGGGTGGACTATATGCTGGGCTCCAGTCTACTGCTGCTCATCCTGCTTCCCTTTGCGGGAAAACCCCGGTTTCTGCGTCCCTTTCTGCGCCTGACCTGGATATTGCAGCTCCTTCTGACCTTCATGCTGCTGCTGTCGGCGGAATACTTTCTCATCAACCGCCTAGCCGGCACCTATTTTATCGCGCCGGTCATCCTGGCCTGCAATATCCTCTGGTGGCTCATCCCGGCCTATCTGCTGAACCTGAGCATCCGCCGGTTCATCTGGAATCCCCTGGAAGAGCAGACCGGGCGGCGCATTCCCCATATCATCCGCAACGCCGTGGCCATTTTCATCTATACCATTGCCTTTTTCGGCATCATCGCCTTTGTCTTTGATCAGCGCCTGACCAGTCTTCTGGCCACTTCCGGCGTCATCGCCATGATTCTGGGCCTGGCCATTCAAATCAATATTTCCAATATTTTCTCGGGCATCGCCATCAATATGGAACGCCCCTTCCGGGTGGGCGACTGGATCCGCATCAGCGACGGCAAGGAAGGAAAGGTCATTGATATCAACTGGCGGGCCACCCGGATCCGCACCCGGGACGATACGATCATCTGCGTTCCCAACAGCCAGGCTTCTGAATCGGCCATCGAGAATTTCAGCTATCCGGACGAGGGATATTTCATGTATTTCACCCTGCATGTGGATCCGTCCCATACGCCGGAAAAGGTCAAAAAAATCCTTCTGGACGCGGTTTTGTCCACCGCCGGGGTGGATGAGGATCCGGCCCCGGGAGTCCGCTTCCTGGGACTGGTGGCCGGCATAACCAGACAAAGCGAGTCCTGGGCCGCCAATTACCTGGTGTCGGTCCATGTGCAGGATTACGGACAGAAATTCGCGGTCAACGAAGCCGTATGGCAGAACCTGTGGATCCATATGCGCCGGGCCGGCATCCGCCATGTGATCCAGCGGCGGGAAACCCGGATGGTTTTTGAGGGCATTCGGCGGAAAAAAGAGATCCAGGACGCCAGCATGTCCATCCTCAACGAGCTGGATATCTTCACGGCTTTCAGCCATGAGGAAAAGCAATATCTCAGCCGGCGCATGGCCCGGCACCATTTCTTTCCGGGCGAGCAGGTGGTCCGGCAGGGGGATTCGGGCAACAGCCTGTTCATCATTGCCGAAGGCGTGGTCAGCGTGCGGATCAAATTCGACGCCCGCACTGCGGAAATGGAAGTGGCCCGCATGGGCGCGGGGAATTTTTTTGGAGAAATGGCCCTGCTCACGGGCGAACTTCGGACCGCCAGCGTGTATTCTCTGACCGAAACCCGGCTGTATGAAATCACCAAGGCGGATATCGCGCCGCTGATCGAAAACGCACCCCGCATTTCCCGCCAGTTGAGCGATCTTTTAACCAAACGCAAGATGGCCACGGAATCCCATAAATACGAGGGCGATGACCAGGATTTTGACAAGAATACTATCGCCACCCAGATTTTCAATAAAATCCAGTACTTTTTCGGATTTGGGCAATAGGGATGGAAACGGGTGGGATGGAGACCGCAGAGTGACAGGCCTCCTGATCGTCAGGGATGACCGGCTGGGCGTCTGGGGAAATCTGAATTATTGCCGATGATCAGGGCGCCTGGTTGACAGCCATGGGGTTCTGAAAAGGGAAAAAGCGGGACAGCGGTCACGCTTTTGGCGGCGGGAGAATGGTCCAGCGGATGGCGGTCCGCCGGTCCGGTTCGCATGACCGGACGGCCACGGCGGCCATATGCCCGTCAAATTGTATCTGCCTCACTTGGAATTCACCGCCGGCATGGCGCAGGCGCATGAGGCGGTCATCCAGGACGTGGATTACCCGGCAGTCATCCAGACCCGGGAGGCCCTTTCCCGTGAGCTTGAGCACGGCTTCCTTGGCCGTCCAGACACGGAACAGGCGGATCAGTTCCTCTTCCCCGGATCGGTCGGGACCAGAGGCGGGTTCCGCAGATGCGAAACAGGCCCGTTCCCCGGCCAGGGTGATTTTGTCGAGCAGGCGGGGATGGCGGGGGCGCAGGGCCTCAATGTCCAGGCCCACGGGAAAGGGCGCCGCAAGCCCGCCGGCGTGGGCGGGTTTATGGCTCAGGCTCCAGTGGGTGCCATCCACGGGAAGGGGGGTGCCCTCCGGGGATTTGGGCAGGCCGCCGGCCGCCAGTTTTTCGGCCAGGGGGTATGGGGTTCTCTTGCGCGGGGAATGGGTCTGCGCCAGGAGCCGCTCGCTGTCCCCCAAGGCAGTCCGGGCGAGGCGGCTCAGGGCGCGGTTCCGGATACGGGGAGGGGTGTCCGCGCCCGGAGGAGGAGACGCCGCCCGGATCACGGGAAAGATCACCGGGCGGTATTGATGGTATGGCGGAAAATCAGATTTCATCCGCCGGCGTTTCATCTTCGGCCGGCGCAGAGAGAATTATGCGGCAGTCGGCCACTGTGGCGCCCTTTCCTTCTTCATGGACCAGGAGCGGGTTGATGTCCAGCTCCATGATTTCCGGATGCCGGGATACGAGATCCGAGAGGCAGACCAGCAGTTTTTCCAGGATTTTGATATCCGCCGCAGGCTGGCCCCGGAATTCCTTGAGCATTTTGATGCCCTTGATATCCCTGATCATGCGGCGGCTTTCATTCCGGCCGATGGGCGCCAGGCGAAAGGACACGTCCTTGAAGACCTCGACGAAAATTCCGCCCATGCCGAACATGAGCAGCGGCCCGAAAATGGGATAGCGGTTGCACCCGAGAATCACTTCCCGGCCCGGGGCGGCCATTTTCTGGATCAGGACACCGCGCAGTTCGGCGTCCGGGCTGTAATTCTTCGCGTTGGCCATGATTTCGGAAAAGGTCGCGCGGGCTTCGGCCGCATCGGCCACCCCCACTTTCACGCCCCCGGCATCGGATTTGTGCAGGATCTGGGGAGAGACGATCTTCATGACCACCGGGAATTCCATTTTTTTCGCGATGGCGGCGGCCTCGTCTTCCGTGCTGGCCAGTTCCGTGGGCAGGGTGGAAAATCCGTAGCATTGGAGCAGCTCCAGGCCTTCCAGCTCGCCCAGTTTGGTCTGGTCCCGATCAAGGCAATCCCTGATAATGGCGGAGGCCCGTTCCGTATCATGCTGCAGGGGGAACTGGGCCAGATACTGGCGGTTCATCCATTTGGAATACTTGTACAGGGTGCCCATGGCCCGGGCCGCGCTTTCGGGAAAGCGGAAAACCGGGATTCCGTTTTCCTGCAGATGCTTGATGCCCTGGCTCACGTCCACCACGCCCATGAAGCAGCAGAGAATGGGTTTATGGGTCCGCCGGGCAATCTGGACCACGGCTTCCGCCGTTCCCAGGGCATTGGTCATGGACTGGGGCGTCAGGATCACCAGAGCCCCGTCCACGTTCTCGTCGTGGATCACGGCCCGCAGGGCGTGTTCGTAGCGGTCTTGGGCCGCGTCACCAATGACATCCACAGGATTGTGGAGATTGGCCGTGGGCGGCAGATGGCTCGCCAGGGTTTCCACCGTGTCCTCGTTGAATTCGGCCAGGCGCAGGCCCGAGGAAACGGTCATATCCGTGGCAACAATTCCGGGGCCGCCCGCGTTGGTCACGATGGCCACGCGGTTTCCATCCGGGATCTTGCGGCGGAATTTTCCCAGGGTGGTCTGGTTTTTATAGGCAAAGGTGGAGGCAAAGTCGAAGAGATCGTTGATGGAATCCACCCGGATGATGCCCGCCTGCTCAAAAATGGCGTCATAGACCGCTTCGCTGCCGGCCAGGGCTCCGGTATGGGAGGCTGCTGCCTGGGCGCCCGCCGAGGTGCGGCCGGACTTGATGACCAGGATGGGCGTGGGCCGGTCCCCGGAAGTGATCTCGCGCACGGCCTCCACGAATTCCGGCCCTTTCTTCAGTTCTTCCATATACATCATGATGACCTCGGTATCCGGATCTTCATGAAAATACCGGAGCAGGTCCAGCTCATCCACATCCGCCTTATTGCCGATGGAGATGAATTTGGAGAACCCGAAATCCCTGTCTGCGGCAAAATCCAGGACTGAAGCGCAGAGAGCGCCGCTCTGGCTGATGAAGGAGATATTCCCGGCCTTGGGCATGCGGTTGGAGAAACTGGCGTTCATGCGCACGCTTTCCAGGGGATTGATCACGCCCAGGCAGTTGGGACCGACCAGGGGAACGCCGGCCTCAGCGCAGACCTTCACGATCTGCTCTTCAATGGCCATACCCTCGCCGCCCACCTCTTTAAAACCGGCGGAAACGATGACAATGGCCTTGATGCCTTTTTCGATGCCTTCCTTCACGGTTTGCAGGGACGCGCGGGGGGGCACGATGAGAATGCCCAGATCCACCTGGTCCGGAATTTCCGTGAGCGAGGCATAGGCCCGTACGCTCATCACGGATTTGGCACGGGGATTGACCGGGTAGATCACGCCCTTGAATCCGCCGTTGAGAATATTGGCGAAAATGTCGTATCCGACCTTGCCCGGGGTGGTGGACGCGCCCACCACGGCGATAGAGTTGGGACTGAAAATAGCGTCAAGCTGATTCATTTTGGGGGGCTCCTTTGGTGTAGCGTGATGTGTCACTGTTTCTGGGGCTGCATCTCTTTTTGTATGCTAACGGCGGCAGCATATACCTCCCGCCGGGAAAGTCCGAATGTCCTGGCGATGCGGCGGCTCAGGACGGATGGCGGTTCCGTGCCCGACGACAGGGCCTGGCGCAGGGACCGGTCCAGGCGGGCCGCAGGATTGGCGTCTCCGGCCGCCGGGTGTCCGTCATTTCCTTTTTCCGGGAATTGCGCGGCACAACCGTCCCCGGCACCCGCCACGACCAGGGTGAATTCGCCCTTGACCGCATTCCGGGCCGCCAGGACCGCGCGGACTTCTGAAATCCGGCCCCGGAGGATTTCCTCCCGGATTTTGGTCAGCTCCCGGGCTGCGGCCATGGAGCGGTCTCCGAATAATTCCAGAAGTTCTCCCAAAAACCGGATCACCCGCCGGGGGGATTCGTAAAAAATCCGGGTTTCGGGGGCCGCCGCCAGGCGCATCAGCCAGTCCCGCCGCCGCTTCTGTTTCCGGGGAGGGAATCCGGAAAAAGCAAAGGCATCCGAGGGAAGGCCCGAGGCGCTCAGGGCGCAGACGGCTGCTGCAGGACCGGGCAGGGGAGAGACCCGGATGCCGGCATCCGCCGCCGCCGCCGCCAGCCGGTAACCGGGATCGGAAACGCAGGGCGTGCCCGCATCCGAGACCAGGGCCACTGACGCACCGGATTGAAGGCGCCTGATAAGGCCTTCCACCCGTCCGGCCTCATTATGCTCGTGGCAGGAAATGAGCCGGGTCCGGATCTGGTGGCGGACCAGAAGCATGCCGGTGACCCGCGTGTCCTCGGCGGCAATGATGTCCACGCCGCACAGGATGTTTATGGCCCGGATGCTGATATCGTCCGGATGCCCGATGGGTGTGGGCACGATATACAGAGTGCCGGGCTCTGCCACGCGGGCGCCGGCATCGCCGCCGTCGTGATCCCCTGTCGCCGGGGGGGGCTTTTTTTCACTCATCGCGGTGCTTTCACGGGGGTGTCCGCTATTTTCCAGTCCATGGCATACGCTGCCGCGGATTTCACCTGAATGCCGCCGCCGGCGCGTTAGAGGCAGATGGATGTCTTTCGCGGCCACCCTTGCCGCCGAAAACAGCTGGTCATGGGAATATCTGGATCATTGCAAATGGCAATACCACAATATGCCGCTGATTGCTATTCCCTGAATTTTCCTCCGTCCGGAAAAAATGACTTGATTTTTCATTTTTCCATCCGCATCATTTTGATTTCCGGTTGATTTCCGGTTTTCCGAGTGCCGGATACCATTGGCGCAAACGGGAAAACTGTTTGTTTGACAGGAACGACCGCCATGGCGGAAACTGGCCATGACAGACAGCCGCATCATTGACATATGATCATAATATATAAGGAATATTCAAATGAGCAAAAACGCGAAAATTTTCACCTATCCTCTGACCGAACCCCTGGATCTTCTGGCGGCCCGGGCCGGAGAACTCGCCCGCAGAAAGGACATGAAATTCACCTCTCACGGCCTGGACGGAGAATTTTCCGGCATGGGCGTGGAAGGCCGCTACCGGGTCGACGGCTCGGAGCTGATCGTCACCGTGGACAAAAAACCCCGCCTGGTGCCCTGGCAGATGATCGAATCGCGTCTCGAAGGATTTTTTACCGGATCCGGGTGATGCCTCTGGTTGTGATTTCCCGCAATGGACAACCCCGCCGCCTGTCATACCACAATAATGCCTTTAATGCCACCTCCGTCCTGCGGAAAATGGTGTGGGCGGCCGTCCATGGCCTGGTGCTTTCGGCATCTCCCCGCAATAATACAGGTAAACTTCATATATGTAAACGCCATAATGCCGTATCCGCGATTGCGCGGCAAGATTGTCCAATACCCGTGGTATGGAACCGGAAAATATGATATGTCACCCCGACCATGAATTCAGATGGACAGCACCAGACGGAAAGCCATGACATCATGACCACATTCCCTCCCCTCGAAGATCTGATTCCCCACCGGGATCATATGAAACTTGTGGGCGAAATCCTGTCCGCAGATGACAAAAGTGCGGTCACGGTATCCGTGGTGAGGCAGGACTGGCCCCTGGTTTCCGAAACCGGGGCCGATCCGCTGGTCATGATCGAAACGGCGGCCCAGACGGCGGCGGTGGCCATCGGCTGGAAAGATGCCCGGGAAACCAGAGCCGGCGGCGGCTGGCTGGTTGGCGTGAAATCCGCCGAATTTTCCGTGGACCGGGTGCCCGTGGGCAGCCGGATTATCACCAGGGCCGTCGTGGCCTTTTCGCTGGACCAGTATACCGAAATTGAAGCCGAATGCCGGTGCGGCGGCGCACCGGCCGCTGCCATCCGCCTGCAGGTCATGCAGGCGGGGGATGATACCGCATCCCGGGGAGATCCGGCATGAGCAAGACTTCCGGCGCGAAAGATAACGGGCGCCCCCTGGCCCTGGTCACCGGCGGCAGCCGGGGAATCGGCCGGGCCATCTCCATTGAGCTGGCCCGAAGCGGCCATGATATCATCATCAACTGCCGTTCCAGGCGCAAGGCGGCGGAAGAAACACTGGATGCGGTCCGGGCCGCCGGCGGCGGCGGCGAGATCATGATGTTTGATGTGAGCAGCGGACCGGCCGTGAACAAGGCCCTGGCGGATCTTTTTTCCCGGCGCGGCCCGGTGGATGTGCTGGTCAATAACGCGGGCATCACCCGCGACGGCCTGTTCATCATGATGGACGAAGGCGACTGGTCCGATGTGATGAATACCACCCTGAGCGCCTTTTATCATGTGACAAAGCCGGTTTTAAAGGAAATGATTCCCCGAAAGCGCGGGGCCGTGATTTCCATCGCGTCCGTGGCCGGGCTGGTGGCCAACAGGGGCCAGGCCAATTATTCCGGGGCCAAGGCCGGGCTTATCGGCGCCAGCCGGTCCGTGGCCGCAGAGGTGGCCCGCCTGGGCATCCGCATGAATGTGGTGGCCCCGGGCCTTATTGACACGGAAATGATCGAAGCGGCTCCGATCAGGGAAATCAAGGCCATGATCCCCATGGCCCGCGTCGGAAAACCCGAGGAGGTGGCCCGGGTGGTCCGGTTTCTGGCCTCTGAGGATGCGTCCTATATCACCGGACAGGTCATCTCGGTGAATGGAGGCATGTGCTGATCGTGGCGTTTCCATCACGGTTTCGGTTTTTTCCGTTTTTGGGGCTGCTCCTGCTTTGCTGCGCGGGATGGACGGATTCCTGGGAGTCCATCCAGGTCCACTGCAAAGCAGTTTCGGCCGTATCCGCTGAATTCACACAGGAAAAGCATCTGGCCATTTTACAGCGGCCCCTGGTGAGCCGGGGAAAATTTGTATTCCGGTCCCCGAACTCCCTGCGCTGGGAATATACCGAACCCGTGCATGGCATTCTGCTTATGGACCGGGGCGCACCCCGCCGGATTTATGATACGGGCGATGGACTCAAAGAGGATGATTCCGTGTCCATGGAAGCCATGGGAGCCGTTCTTTCGGAAATTTCCCTCTGGCTCGGCGGTCGGTTCGCGGACCATCCCCGGTTCACAGCCGGGCTGAAACCGGGCGGAGAAATTCTGCTCACGCCCCGGAATGAGGGCATGAAGACCATGATCCGCTCTGTGACGGTCCGGCTTTCGGACACCCCCGGCCTGATCCAGGAAGTTGAAATTTGGGAAAGCCCCGAAGCCCGGACCCGGATCATCTTTTCCAACGCCGAAATCAATCCAAACCTGCCCGATGATATCTTCCGCCGGATTCCGTGATGCGTCTTGCCCTGTTTTCCCTGTTCTTTCTGTCCTGCACCGCCGCGTCCCATCCGCCCGTGCTCCGTCCGCTGGAACCGCTGGATTCGGCGGCTGCGGACCAGCTTCGGCAGACCTGCCTGGCCCTGTCCGGGCCGGTGGAAACGCCCCGCCGCCTGGTACATTCCATTGAGGCCCGGCTGCCGGGAGGAGGGGGCACCGTACTCATGGGCGTGACCCAGGCGGACTGCGCTGCCGGCGTCATCCGGTCCGTGCTGCTCACCCTGGAAGGCATGGTTCTGTTCGACGGAGAAACCGGGCCCGCTGTATATAATGAAATGGCCGGGAAAAAGGACATCCGGATCCATCGCGCCCTTCCGCCCTTTGACAGTCCGGGGCTGGCCGCCGGCCTGCTCTCGGATGCGGCCCTGATCGCCTGCCCGCCGCATCGTCCGCCCGACGCGGTGGGATCCGGTGACCAGGGCCGGCATATATGCCGTTTCCGGAAATCCCGCGTCACCCTGGACCTGATTCCGGAAGCCGATGGCTGGACCCTGCGGGAATATGCCGATGGCCGGCTGCGGCGGACGCTTCGGTCCGCCGCCGGCATCACTGAACTGGTGGCCCGTGACGCGGGGTATGCCCTGGACCTGGATCTGATATCCGCTGAATCTGTAAAAGAAACCGCTCCATGAAACTGACCCTGATCTATCCCCGCTGGCCCAAACTCTCCGGCCAGACGGAATTTCATCTGCCTCCCCACGGGCCTGTGGTATTTGCCGCAGCCCTGCCACATGACGTGGAGGTGGTTTTTATCGACGAAAATCTTGAGGAAATTGATTTTGATACGGATACGGACCTGGTGGGAATTTCCATGATGCTCACCATCCAGGTGAAGCGGGGGTGGGCCATCGGGGATGAATTCCGAAAACGGGGCGTCCCCGTGATTTTCGGCGGCATCGCCACCATGCTCCATGCCGAGGAGACCATGGAACACGCGTCCTCTGTATTCCTGGGCGAGGCCGAGGGCCGCATGGAAGAGGTGATCTCGGATTTTCGGGCCGGAACTCCCAAACCCATCTATAATTATATGAACGACCGTCCGCCCATCGAAATCGTGGGGCCGGCCCGGCGGGATATCCTGAAGCGGGATCTGTATAATTATAAGGGCGTCCAGATGTTCGACCTGGTTCACGCGTCCCGGGGATGCCGGTTTAACTGCTACCCCTGTGCCGTGGCCTATCTGGGCGGACGTCAGTTCCGGCCCCGGCCCATTGATCGCGCCATTGAGGAAATGGCGGGCATTGAGAACAACCGCCTGTTCATCGTGGACAATTCCCTTGCGCAGGATACCGCATGGGAAAAGGATCTGTTCCGGGAGATGATCCCGCTGAAAAAGAAATGGTGCAGCCATCCTATTGAGGACAAGCCCGAAGTGCTGGATCTCGCGGCCCAGGCCGGGGCCTGGTATGTGTACCAGGCGGTATTCGATACGTCTGATTATATCCGCGAGCGCATCCGGCGTTACCACGACCACGGTATCATGGTGGAAGGCACCATTCTGCTGGGCATCGACAAGCATACGGAAGATTATATCAAGCGCTTCATTGATTTTCTGCTGGAAATCGAGCTGGATCTGGCGGAATTCACCATCCTGGCGCCTTTCCCCCATACCAGGGCGTGGAATGATCTGCAAAAGGCGGGCCGGATTTTTTCTTATGACTGGAATGATTACGGCGCGGACAAGGTGGTATACCAGCCCAAGCATATGAGCCCGGAAAAATTGCAGGAACTTTTCCTGTACGCCTGGGATACCTTTTACGCGGACGAGCCCCAGCGGATGAAAATGTATAAGCTCTACCAGGAAGTGGTGCGGCGGGAAATGGCGGACGGCACATATACGGGCCGGGACCGGCGGCTGGCGGGCCGGGCTTTCGGACGCCGGACGGAAAAGGAGGCGATCTCTGTCGCGGCATGAACCTGGAAATCCCGAGCCCCTGGGGCTGTTTTGACGCCATTTTCTGCATCAACCTGGCCAGCCGCCCGGACCGCCGGCGGGAAGCGGAAGCACAGTTCGCGAAGGTCGGCCTCACGGACCGGGTCCGCTTTTATACGGTGGAAAAGGATGTAGAAAACCCGGAGCGGGGGATCTTCACCTCCCATATGCAGGTCATCCGGAAAGGGCTGGCCGAGGGCGCCCGGCATATTCTGATTTTTGAGGACGATATCTGCTTCCGGCGATGGCGGCCGGAACGGCTGGCGGCGGCCATGGAATTTCTGGATGGCGGCACGGGCCTGGCCGGTGCGTGGGATGTGTTTTTTCTCGGGGGGCTGGTCAAATCCAGCGGGGCAACGGCGGCCCCGGCGGTCCGGAAAATCCGGTACCAGGGCATCACCCACGCCCTGGCCTTGAACCGGGACTGCGCGGAAATAGTGGCTGCGCACAACTGGCACGGTGTGCCCATGGACGATTTCTACCGGGACCGTCCCGAACTGCGTGTCTATGCGCTGTATCCCTTTATCGCGTTCCAGAGCCCGTCGCCATCGGATAACGATCCCTGGCTGGGCCTGGATCGCTTTCGCCGTCTTCTGGGAGGGCTGACGCGCATTCAGATCTTCAATGAATGGATCTGCCGGTACCGTCTGATCCTGCTGATTGCGCACATCGCCGCAGCTCTGGCGGGAATCATGCTGTTTTTCCAATAAAAATGCCGCAGGAACGAACGCCCCTCCAATAATGACCGGCCCCGGAGAACAGTCCTTCCGCATAGGAGGCAAGAGGCTCTTACGGGATATCGCCGTCCCGGGGAGCCGCCTCATCTTCTTCAAGAGCCATTTCCGCCCGCCACCCGCGCCGGCGGATCAGGTGGCGGATGAACCCCGCAGCCGTGATCAGAGCCGCGCCCGCGAACAGAATTTCGTACAGATGCAGCGATATCCAGGCCAGCCACCCGGTCCATCCGCGCAAGGAGGCGCGCCAGTCCGCCTCCAGATCCGAAAGGGAACGGCCGAAAGCGGACCGGGCGGCCTCGTGGGGATCCCGGCCCCGGGCCATTTCCGCGAGCATGCGGCGGAGGGCCGCGCCGTTTTCTTTCCGCACCAGGAATCGGACCATGCTGCGGCTCATCTCATAGGCCAGCCCCAGATCTCCGGCGGTAGACGGAAAATCACGGGAAATCCGTGCGAGCCGGGGCAGGCGCCCGGATACAGCCGCCGTGCGCAGGCTGTCTTTCCGGGGGGGCAGATCCAGTTCGGAAATCCCCCCGGCGGCCCACTGGGCCATGCCTTCATCCAGCCAGCGGGGCAGAAGCTCTTCTTCAATGCGTTCGTGGAGCAGAATATGGGTCAGTTCATGAATCAGGACGGCGGAACGAACAGATGGTTCCGCAGGGGGGCGGGAGCAGTCTATCACGATATGGCGCTGGGGAAAACGGGCGAACGCCGTAAAATGAGCCGAGCCGGCCAGCTGCCGGAAGCGGTCCCGGTCCGGAATCAGGATGATGCGAAAGGGGCGTTTGGGACGCCACCCGGTCACGGTTTCCACCCGGTCGAGAGCCGCCGGCAGTTCCCTGTACAGGGGCATGACCGCAGGCCGCAGGGACTCCGGAAAATGGAACCGGGCCAGTCCCGCCGGCAGTGCGGCCCATTGCCGGTCCGCCCGCCTTCCGGGTACGGCGGTTTCCCGGGATGGCAGGCGATGCAGACCGGCGCACCGGGCTTCTCCGGCCGGCGGGATCAGCAGAAAAAGCAGCAGGGCGGCCGCAAGGAAGACGGAGGACCGTATTCCAGGACGATGAAAAAAAGGCGGCGGTGTTCCGGATGCCGCCGGGCCCCTTTCAGCGGCTCCTGGAATCCTGATATGGCAGCCCTGCGGATTGAGAATCAATTATTCTCAAGCTTCACCGTAATATTGATATTGATATTGATATTCTGCAAGAAATTCGAAATGCCTTCAATGAATTCGGCTGCCGCCGCCAGGCTTTCGACATCAAGCTCTTCATCCGTCTCATCAAAAGCGTCTTCCGCCGTATCTTTTTTCCGGGATGTCAGATTGACGACCTTGGGTGCCGGAACGGCCGGTTTGCGACCGGGTTTTTTTCCGGTTTTCCGTTGTTTCCGCGTCCCTTTTTCCGGCGGTTTTTCCGCGCCTTCGGGGATCAGATCTTTTAGCTGGGGGTATTCTTCCACGGCCTGGGCCAATGTGTATTTATAGGGACCGGTTTTCAGGGACAGCCCGTATACTTTTTCCGGCGGAAGGTCCAGCAGTTCCCTAGCCAGCTCATAATTATAACTGTTGCTGCCTTTTTCCCGGACGCGCTTTACAAAATATCCCAGGGCGCATTTTTTCGGAGAACTGATTTTAGACAGCATACTGGCAATATCCTGCATTTTGACTTCCCGGCCCGCAATGTCCGATACCATGGCGGCCAGCTCTTTGCTTTTCAGCTTTTGCCCTGTCATCAGGCTCTCAACGATCATCTGAACAACACTTTTTTCTCCTTTTTTTGACATGCGACAGACTCCTTTTTGATAATTTTTTTGTATAGATCCTTGTTTTGCCGCTAACGGCTTTTCAAGTGGTAATATACTATTGTATTGACTAGTAAAGGCACGGATAGTATTTGTCAAGAAAAAATCACTTCTAATACAAATAATTCAGTTTGTTCCTTCTGACGTAAATTCAGCCTCTTGGTGGGGGGTGAAAAATAGCCGGATTTTTTGTGCCCGGATATGACCGTGCTGCAGCGGGGCCGTCCACAATACGGCGTTTTCTTTTATTAAATAACTCATTGATATTTAATTGATTTAATGGGGATGACTTTTTCCGCCAAGACGAACGGGCGCCGTGAGCCCGGAAATATTGATCCCGGGGGGCCGGTATCCCGGGGCGGAAAACGGGGGCGCCGCCTTTGTTTCGCCCGTCGTCAATGCAAAAACAGAAAGCAGGCCCTTCTGAAATAAAAAACCCGCCATCGGGCTTACCTAGGCACCCGAAGGCGGGGCGGTTCACCGGGATGCCGTCCGAAGCGGGAACCGCAGTCGGATTTCGAACGGTGATGGAGGCTTACGCGCATAGCCGGCATGATCACTGCTCCATTCAATTTTTTGAGTATACTGATTTTCCTCTCATGGCGCAAGAGGGAAAAAGCAGGCCGATGATTTCGACCGGACGAACGCCTGACTGACGAAATCAGGCAGGTGGGGCGGAAGACAGGCCGTCCGCCTGCATATCCGCCGGAGGAGCTGAATCACGAATCACCAGGATCACGGCGGATAAAATAAGAAGCCCGCCGCAGACAGCGATAAAGCTCAGGTCTTCTTTCCACCAGACCACCCCGAGGATGGAGGCGATGACCGGCTCCAGGGCGGCGGCAATGGCGGCCCGGGTGCTTTCCAGATATTTCAGGGCGATATAATAACAGTAATAGGCCAGATAAGTGGAGAAGAGGGCCATGAGAAAAAGCGCCAGCCAGGCGGTCGGGGTTTTGGGGACGAAATCCACCAGGGGAAACAGGGTGATCGCACCCACGGGCAGGGCGTAGAGAAAAAGATTGGGGGAGGAATAGCGTTCCGCAAAGATTTTGCCGAAAATATAATACAGGGCATAGCAGAAGCCGGACAAAAGGCCGAACCCGATGGTGCGCATGCCGGCCGGGGAAAATCCCGCCGGGCTGCCGCCGGACACTCCGGTCACGCCCAGGATGGTCATGGCAAGGGCAATGAGCTTGACCGGTGTCATGGCTTCTTTCAGAAATATCCGGGCCAGCACGCCCACCCAGGCCGGGGCCGTATACAGCAGGACGGATGCCAGGGCCGCGCCGCCCCCGGCCACGGCCTGCTGGTAGGCCCCGTAAAAACAGGTGACGCAGGCCGTGCCAAAGAGCAGGATCATGGGAATATCAGAACGATGGACCCGCATTTCCTTTTTGATGCCCGCGTGAACGGCAAAAAATCCCCAGGCCAGGGCAGCCCGCCAGAAGGCCACTTCCATGGGAGAGACGCCTTCGACAAAGGCCGTCCTTCCCAGAGGACCGATAGCGCCCCAGAAAAAGGCAGCCAGCAGAATACAGGCATAGCCCTTCATGCGGCCATCCATGCGTTCCTTTGACATTCTGTCTCGCTCCGATTCGATTTTTTTCAGAAAACGCGGCGTTCCCAGACAGGGGCCCACCTGCGACAGCAGCATGCCGCCGAGCATGAGGACGCATCCGGTAAGGCTGCGCATTTCCATAAGTTCTCCGAGGACGATCCATCCGCCCAGGGCGGCGAACGGAGATTCCATGCTCAGGATGATGGCCGCATGGGCCGGACGGGTGTATTTCTGGGCCGCCACCTGAAGGGTATAAGCCACGCCCACGGAAGCGAGTCCGCCGTATAGAATGGGAAGGGCGGCGGCCAGAATGCCGTCCAGCGTCATCACTTCAATGGCAAGGGCCGTGAGCAGCGAAAGAACGGAGCAGGCGGCGAATTGCCAGAATGCCAGCCGCAGGGCGCTCAGCTTCGGCGACAGCCATCCGATCAGCAGCACATGACCGGCCCAGAAAAAGGCGCCGATCAGCTCCAGCACATCCCCATACTCAATATAAAACGCCTCGTTCACGCACAGAAACCAGAGCCCGGCAGCGGCCATGAACGCCCCGATCCAGGTGTATCCGTCCGGCCGCTGCCGCCAGAACAGGCCCAGAAGGGGCACCAGCACCACATAAAGCCCGGTGATGAATCCGGCTTTCCCGGCGGTGGTGTATTGCAGGCCCACCTGCTGGAGAGACGCCCCGATGAACAGGATCAGCCCGGCCAGCAGGCCGGACAATATGGTGATTTTCGCAAACAGGCCCGGCCGCCGGGCCTCCTCGTTCACCGATTTTTTCCGGATTGATCTGCCGGTGACGATGATGAGGGGCATCAGCGAAAGAGCGCCCAGTGCAAAGCGCACGCCATTATAGGTATAGGGCCCCACCGACGCCATGCCGAGCCGCTGGGCCGCAAAGGTCAGCCCCCATATCAATGCCGTCAGCATCATGAGGATATTTGCCTGCCAGGATTTCATGGGTTTTTCCTGATATAAGGCATCCCCTTCTTATGGACCGCCCTCATCTCCCCAGACGCGCTTCAAATATCCGGCCCGTCCTGATCCCCGCTTATACATTTCATACCGCATGGGATTCTTTTGATAATAGGACTGGTGATAGTCCTCGGCCGGATAGAATGCGGCCGCAGGCTCGATATCCACGGCTGCGGGCCTGTCAAAACGGCCGCTTTTGTTCAACGCCTCTCTGGATGCCAGGGCCTCGGCCTTCTGCGCTTCGTTTTGAACAAAAATCACAGGCCGGTACTGGGGACCGATATCCGCAAACTGGCCTTCTCTCATGGTGGGATTGATATTGCGCCAGAATTCCGCCATCAGGGTCTTGAACGACACCTTTTCCGGATCAAAGCGGATGCGGACGGCCTCCACATGCCCGGTGTTTCCGGATGTGACGGATTCGTAATCCGGATTTTCCGTGTTTCCGCCCGTATAGCCCACCGTGGTGGTAATGACGCCCTCCAGCTTGTCATAGGGTGGCTGCATGCACCAGAAGCACCCCCCGGCAAAAACAGCGGTTTCCGTCTTCACAAAATTCAGAGACGCGGAATTGATGCAGTAGCGCAGTCCCGTCGGCGGCGGACCGTCGGCAAACACATGGCCCTGATGGCCCCCGCACCGGGCGCAGAGCACCTCGGTGCGCCGCATGAGCAGACTGTTGTCCGTTTCTTCCCGCACATGCGACGGCGCGATGGGGCGGATGTAGCTGGGCCATCCGCTCCCGGAATCAAATTTGTCCTCGGCGGCGAACAGGGGCAGGCCGCAGCCGGCGCACCGGTACACGCCGCTTTCCTTATGATCGTTATATTCTCCGGAAAAGGCCCGTTCGGTCCCTTTTTCTCTGAGAATGTAAAATTCTTCGGGCGTCAGGATCTTTTTCCATTCGGCCTCGGTTTTTTCCACTTTGCCGATGCGTTCCATGAGCGTCTCCTTTGATACGGATGTTCCGGATGATGCGGGCACCGCCGTCCCCGCAGGCGGGAATCCGGCCAGCAGCGCGGCGCCCCCCGCAATCAACATTCCGGCCACGCCGAAAAAAAGCCGGTTTTTTCGGCGGACAGATACGGATTTCTGTTTCATGGCATTCTCCTTTTCGCCGGCCGGGGCATACCCGAATCGACGGTCTCAGGAAATATTACTTTGGAAAAGATGGGGACGGGGGGAAAGTCCGTCAAGGAGGATGCTTTTGTTCATAAGGGGCCGCGCATCCTCAAGGCATTGTCAACGCCTTCCTTTTCTGCCCGTATTTTCAATTGAACAAAATCCAGAAATCCGATATCGTTTTTTTGACTGCATCGCTGATGATCGCCGACGCCGGCGTGTGCGGCGGCTCTTTTTTCCGTCACCATCGCTCCTTTCAGGAATACCCCTGCGGACACCGTTTTGGCGGCGCCGCATCCGAGGAGAAAAATCCCTATGAATTCAAATGATTATATCCGCCGTATCTCCGCCGGCAGCCGTGATCTCGCCATTTATGATATCCGCAAACTGGAAGAAAACGGTCTGGCCGATATTGAACGCCTGCCATTTTCGATCCGTATTCTGGTGGAAAACCTGCTGCGCAAAATGGATGGAAAGATCGTGACGGAAGCCGATCTTCTGCATATCGCCCGGTGGCAAAAAAAATATGACGCCCCTGTGGAGATTCCCCATCACCCGGCCCGGGTACTCATGCAGGATTTCACCGGTGTGCCCGCCGTGGTGGATCTCGCGGCCATGCGCGACGCCATGGCTGCGTCGGGCGGTGATCCGGCGTCCATCAATCCCCTGATTCCCGTGGAGCTGGTGGTGGATCATTCCGTGCAGGTGGATGTCTTTGGCACCGAAACCGCCCTGGAACAGAACGTGGCCCTGGAATACGAGCGCAATGCCGAACGCTACGCCCTGCTCAAATGGGCCCAGAACAGCTTTGATAATTTCCGCGTGGTTCCCCCCAATTCCGGCATCTGTCACCAGGTGAACCTGGAATACCTGAGCCGCCTGTTCATCACGGAATCCGAAGAAGACGGCGCCCTGGCCTGGCCCGACTCCCTGGTGGGGACGGACAGCCATACCACCATGATCAACGGCCTGGGCATCATGGGCTGGGGCGTGGGCGGCATTGAGGCCGAGGCCGTGATGCTGGGCCAGCCCTATTTCATGTCCATTCCCGAGGTCATCGGCGTGCGCCTCACGGGCGCTCTCCGGCCCGGCGTCACGGCCACGGACCTGGTACTCACCATTACCCAGCGCCTGCGGGAAAAAGGCGTGGTGGAAAAATTCGTGGAATTCTTCGGGACGGGCATAGCCGATCTTACCGTGGCGGACCGGGCCACCATCGCCAATATGAGCCCGGAATACGGGGCAACCATGGGCTTTTTCCCGGTGGACGGCCGCACCATCCAGTTCCTTGTCGATACGGGGCGTCCGGATCGGGCCGAACTGGCCGAGGCCTGCGCCAGGGCTTCGGGACTCTGGTATCGTCCCGGGGATCCGGAGCCGGATTATACGGATATCCTGGAAATCCATATGGAGGATGTGGCGTCCAGCCTGGCTGGTCCGGCCCGTCCCCAGGACCGGATCATACTTACGGAGATGGCCCGCCGCTTTGAAGACCTGCGCGGGTGCGGTCACGAAGAGGAGACCGAATCCGGCCAGAGGATCCGGTTCCCGGGGGAATCCGGCGCCGGGCTGCGGCAATACGCCTCGTGTGATCCCATGGGCCGCCGCCGGTGCAGTCTTGATATCAACGGACGCCAGGTCGTTATCGGCGACGGTTCCGTGGTGATCGCGGCCATCACCTCCTGCACCAATACATCCAATCCCTTTGTGCTCATGGGGGCCGGGCTCCTGGCCCGCAACGCGGTCCGGCGGGGGCTTTCGGTGCCGGGCCATGTGAAAACCAGTTTCGCGCCCGGCTCCCGCGTGGTGACCCGGTATATGGAAGACGCCGGGCTCATGCCCTGGATGGACGCCCTGGGTTTCCACCTGACCGGGTACGGCTGCACCACCTGTATCGGCAATTCCGGCCCCCTGCATCCCCGGATCGAATACGCGATCCGGGAATATGACCTGACCGTGTCTGCGGTGCTGTCCGGCAACCGGAATTTTGAAGCCCGCATCCATCAGCGCATCAAGGCCAATTATCTGGCCAGCCCCATGCTGGTGGTGGCCTTCGCCCTGGCCGGCCGCATGGATATCAACCTGCTTTCCCATCCCCTGGGCCTGGATCCCAATGGCGCACCCGTCTACCTGGAAGATATCTGGCCCGGAACCGAAGAAATCCGGTCTTTGGTGTCGGCCCATGTGAAAACCGAATTTTTTACCGAGGAATACGGGCGGATCTTCGACGGCGACCGCTTCTGGCGGGAAATGGAAGCGCCCGGCAGCGCAGTGTTCGGGTGGGACGACGCCTCTACCTATATCAAATCCCCGCCCTATTTCGAGGGCTTTTCCACGAACCCGCAGATTCCCGGCGATATCGAAAACGCCCGGGCCCTCCTTCTGCTGGGCCATAGCGTAACTACGGATCATATTTCCCCGGCCGGGGCCATCCCCAGGGAATACCCGGCCGGAAAATATCTTGCGGATCACGGGGTTTCCGTTTCGGATTTCAATTCCTACGGTTCCCGCCGGGGCAATCACGAGGTCATGATGCGGGGCACTTTCGGCAATATCCGCATCCGCAACCGTCTGGCCGGGGACCGGGAAGGCAGCATCACCCGCAAATTTCCGGAAAATACGGAAATGTCCGTCTTTGACGCGGCCCGGGCCTATGCCGAAGACAATACCCCGCTGGTGGTCCTGGGCGGAAAGGAATACGGCACCGGCTCCAGCCGCGACTGGGCCGCCAAGGGGACGAATCTTCTGGGCGTCAGGGCCGTGATCGTGGAATCCTACGAACGCATCCACCGGAGCAATCTCGTGGGCATGGGGGTATTGCCCCTCCAGTTCGTGGATGGTCAGGGCATTGATTCCCTGAAGCTGACCGGGGAAGAGGAATTTTCCATTGCCGGCATCGGCGATATGAGGCCCCGCAAACGCCTGAATGTCATCGCGAAGCGGCCGGATGGCCCGCCCCTGGAATTTCCCGTGGAGGTGCGCCTGAACACGGATATTGAGGTGGCTTATTTTGAAAACGGCGGCATTCTGCCCTATGTGCTGCGGAAGCTGATGGCCGGCTGAGGGACAGGGGCAGCGTCCCTTTTTCAGACAATGATACGGGAGGATTTTATGAAAAATACCTGCGGATGGAACCAGATCGCGCCGCCCAACGCGGCGGATTATGACTGTCTGAAATTCGACGCCGCTGCCCGCGTGAGTGGCGAGGAAATGCTGGCTCTGAAGGCCGTATCGAAGCAGACACCGCTTTTGTCCCGCCTGCTGAAATCCGTTTCCTGGGCCGCCGGAGATGACGGACTGCCGCCGCCGGCCGGATTTTCCGCCTCGGACGACTCTTCCATGGATGCCGGAGGCGGGGGGTGTTTTATCGGAGCTGTGTTCGGGGAGCAGGACGGGGATTCAGGTCCATGATAATCTGCGTAATCGACGGGCAGGGCGGCGGCATTGGGGCCGCCGTGATCAAGCGCCTGAGGGAGGAAGTGGACGAACGCGTCGAACTGGTGGCTTTGGGCACCAACGCCATTGCCACGGCCCAGATGCTCAAGGCCCGTGCCAACCGGGGCGCCTCCGGGGAAAACGCCATTATGCGCACGGTGCGGGAGGCGGAGATCCTGATCGGCCCGGTGAGCATTCTCATGGCCCATGCCATGATGGGAGAAATGACCCCGAAAATGGCGGAGGCCATTTCCGGCTGTGCGGCCCGCAAATTCCTCATTCCCCTGACCCGTGAACCCGTCACCGTTGTCGGGACGGCGTCCATGCCCCTGCCCCATTATATTGAACGTCTTATGGAAGAACTCAACCCCCTGCTCACAGAGGAGGCGTCTCATGTGTGAAGCCAATGCCTATCTGCTGGAAGAAGAAACCCCCCGCCTGATCATGGAATCCGTGGACACCCTGACCCCCGATGAAAACGGGGTAACGCTCGTCAATATTTTCGGGGAACAGAAATTTCTCGCTGCCGCCGTCCATAAACTGGAACTGGTGGACCATAAAATCATTCTGAAACCCCTGAAAACCGCCTGACAGGAGTGGGTGTGAAAATTTCTGTCGCCAAAACCGCCGGATTCTGCATGGGTGTGCAGCGGGCCGTGGATATGGCTCTGGACGCCTCTAATAAATTTTTGCCGCCCATTTTCACCTACGGCCCCCTGATCCATAATCCCCAGGTTCTGGCTCTGCTGGCGGAAAAGGGGATCCATGTCATGGACGCCATCCCGTATTCCGGCAGCGGAACCGTGATCATCCGGGCCCACGGCGTGCCGCCCGAGGCCCGCTATCATTTGGAACAGGCCGGGTTTTCCGTGATCGACGCCACCTGTCCCCGGGTGACCAAAGTCCAGTCCATCATCCGCGGCCGCGCCGCTGACGGATATGCGTGCATCATCGTGGGAGACGCGGATCATCCCGAAGTGGCGGGCCTGCGCGGCTATGCCGGAGAAATGGGCCATGTGGTCAAGGATATGGAAGAACTGGAACGTCTTCCCGCTTTTCCCCGCGCCATTATCGTGGCCCAGACCACCTTGAACCGTCATCTTTTTGCCGATGTCCGGGCCTGGGCCGCCGCCGAACACCCGGCGTACAAGGTATTCCATACCATCTGCGATTCCACGGAACAGCGCCAGCGGGAAGCACGCCGCCTGGCGGAAACCGTGGACATAGTGGTGGTGGTGGGCGGGCATAACAGCGGCAATACCCAGCGTCTGGCGGAAATCGTGGCCCACGCCGGAAAACCGGTCCAGCATGTGGAAACCGAGGCGGAACTGGATACAAACCTCTTGCGCTCGGCCGCCACCGTGGGCCTGACCGCCGGAGCTTCCACCCCCAACTGGATCATCAAGCGGCTCTACCGGGCCATTGAAGCCCAGCGCGGCGACCGGGGCGGACAATGGCAGCGCCGGCTCATCGCCTGGCAGCAATACCTGCTGATGACCCATCTTTATATCGCCTTCGGCGCGGCCTGCCTCTGCCTGGCGTGCAGCAAGCTCCAGGGCCTGACCCATTATTTTCCATATATCCTCATCACCATGCTTTATGTCCTGTCCATGCATATCCTGAACACTCTTACCGGCATGAAGGAGGCCCGGTATAATGATCCGGAGCGGGCGGGATTTTATGACGCGCACAAGTTCGGCATGACGGCCCTGGCCCTGGGAGCCGGCGGGCTGGGACTGACCGTGGCTGCCACCATGGGCGAGCTGCCCTTTTTTCTGCTCGCGGGCCTGAGCATCCTGGGGCTTAGTTATAATATGCCCCTGATCCCGTCTTTTGTGCTGGGGCCCCGGTTTCGCCGCCTGCGGAATATACCCGGTTCCAAGGCCCTGCTCATCGCCATGGCCTGGGGCGTGGTCACCACTGTTTTTCCCTGTATTTCCGTCACGGGCGGGCTTAATTCCGCCACCTTTGCGGCCGTTGTCTTTTCCGCAGGCATGGTTTTTTCCCGCAACGGATTTTTCAATGTACTGGACATGCAGGGCGACCGGATCGCCGGAAAGGCCAGCCTGCCCCTGCTGCTGGGGAAAAAACGGGCCATGAACCTTTTGCGGATCGTGCTGGCGGCGGCGGTCGCCGTACTGGTGATCGGCGTAACGGCGGGCACGCTGCCCGGACTGGGTATCCCGCTGGCGCTGTGTCCCCTGCTGCTGCTGCTGGCCATCCGGAACAACTGCGGCGCTACCCAGCTGCCCGGCGTGCAGAAGGAATTCCTCATCGACAGCCTTTTTGTGCTGGCCGGCCTGCTCACCTTTGGCTGGTGGATCGTGACCTGATGATCCCCCTCATTCTTGAAATATCCCGGAGCGCCTCTCATGACCCGATCCCTTTGTCTCGGCTATTCCACCTGCCCCAATGACACCTTTTTATTTTATGCCCTGGCCCATGGCCTGATCCCGCTGGATGATCCGGTTCCGGATCATTTGGCCCTGGATATCCGTCTTGCGGACGTGGAAGAACTCAACCGGGCTGCGGCCGCGCATACTCTGGATATCACCAAGCTTTCCTTTGCGGCCCTGGGCCGTCTGCGGGAAGAATGGGGCCTGCTCCGCACCGGCGCGGCCCTGGGACGCGGATGCGGTCCGCTTATCGTGGCAAAGCCGGATTTTGATCCGGACCGGCTTTCGTCCGTTCCCCTGGCCCTGCCCGGGCCGGGAACCACGGCGGCCCTGCTGACGGGCCTGTATCTGGGATGTCCGCCCGAAGCCGCGCCGATGGTATTTGATGAAATCATGCCGGCGGTGGCGCGGGGTGATGTTCTGGCCGGGGTGATCATCCATGAAGGCCGGTTCACTTACGATCGCTACGGATTGACGGTCCTTGTGGACCTGGGCCAGTGGTGGGAAGAGGAAACCGGTATGCCCATTCCCCTGGGCGGCATTGCCATCCGGAGGGAACTGGGGCCGGACCTGGCCTGCGTCATGGAATCCGCCATCGGGAAAAGCGTGCAATGGGCCATGGACCATCCGGACGGTCCGTCCGATTATATCCGTGAATACGCCATGGAAATGGAAGAAGAGGTGATCCGCCGGCATATCGGGCTTTATGTAAATGAATTCACCCGGAATATGGGAAAAGAGGGGATCGAAGCCGTGGACCTGCTGTTTCGCCGGGCCGAGGAAGCCGGGCTCATGACGCCGTTTTCGGGGCCGCTTTTTGCCTGCCCGTCGTGAAGTTGGCTGCAAGTCTGGACGGGAGAGGCACGCGCAAGGCCTTGTCTTCGCCAGTAATTGTCCGCAAATTCTGGTCTATTTCTCAAATTTTGCCATCATTGACAAATTGAAGCAGGGCGGGTACATCTGTTGACAGTCTCATTTTTATCAGGAGTATTTATGATTATCACTTTGGGAGGATGGACATGTTGCAGATAAGCGAATCCGCAACCAGGCAGCTGCGGGATTATTTCACCGGCCGCAAGATCGAACCGATCCGGATTTTCCTGAACGAGGGTGGCTGAGGCGGGCCTTCTTTGGCGATGGCTCTGGATGAGCCGAAAGACTCTGATGAAAAAATTGAATGCGATGAGTTTACGTACCTTGTTGACAAGGATTTTCTGGAAAAGGTTCAGCCCATCAATGTGGATTTCACCAGCTACGGGTTTCATCTCACATGTGCAGTGGATTTCAGTGCCGGATCCGCCTGTAGCGCCTGCCCTTCTGCTGGCGGTTGCGGATAATTCCGTTCCACTGTTTCCCGGCATACACTGGGATAGGGAGCAGCCCTGCGGCTGCCCCCTCTCAACCACCCGGCATACGGATCACGTACCAGGGCGGTTCGGCTGATGCCTCTTTTGAGCAATTCGCGGACTTTCGTCCGGGGATTCTTCCATTTCTTCCACACAACGCATCAAAGGCGTCTGATAATCCAGCCATTCAAGGACTTGAAGATATACCGGGCTCCCGCAAGGCGGTAATAATTCCACCATCCTGTCAAATAGCGGTTCAACCGTCCTGTCATTTGGCGCAGACTTAAACCGCTGTTGTGCGGCGGGTAAGTTTCCAGACACGCTCTTTGAATCGTCTGACCGACTCCTTATGAATCCGGATTTTCGTCCGACCGGCCATACTGATAAACGTAAAACCCAAAAACTTCCGGAGCCACGAACGGCTGGCAGCACTCTTATCTTCATTCCCCTTTAGCCGCAGCTTTTCGGTTATGAAGCGTGTAATGCTCTCCATAACCCTTTCCGCCGCTTTCCTGCTAAGTTGAGCGATTCTCTGATTCGAATGTGGCTTTCATTCAGTAATATCAGCGAATCATCAAATTTTAATCAAACACCCATTGGGTGAAAGCATAAAAATTGGTAAAACCAAGCATATCAGCGCGTATCAACAATTTTTTCAAAATAGAATCGCTCAATTTAGGTGTAAGAGGTTCTCAGGCCGGCAGCATCCGTGCTGAATTTCGTGCGTCCCGCCCGGTCGTATTGTGTTTCGGAGGAAAGGCTCAAGCCGGATGTACGACTCGCTTTGCAGGGTGCTGCCGGTGTCGTCGGAGATTTCAATTTTTTAATTTTTTAGAAATCTTCTACAAAAATGGCCCGCTATGAGGGATTGAGCGAAATATAATGAAAAATAAAATAGAATACGTCAAAAAGAAAAGAAATATTTGCCAATAAAATAAGTTTTGATGATTTTTTACTGTCGCTGTCTGTCAAGATAGATGTCGCATAGAATGGGAAAAAACAATAGTTCAGCGTACCCGCTCCTCCTCCCCCCGCTCCGACGAGTTTGAGGCGACTCATTCTCGCGGGGGGGGGGGGCGTTTTCCCGCTCTCCCGGCTCTCCGAAGGGCCACCGCTAATACACGGGCGGCTCTCGGGATTGTCGTCTCGAAACCCCGATTTTCGTTGTGTCACCATGATTTGCGGGCGGATGCCCGCGCAAACCGTGCGCCGGAGACATGGATATCGCTTCACCCGGCGCATCCGGCGGGCGATTCAGCCAGACATCCGCCACTGGCTCCCAGTTTCGTGTGGCACCGCTCCAGCGGGCGGGGTGCCGTTGCC
>PDWI01001395.1_pt1 | contig 38251 bp, 34 predicted proteins | sample 1430891 | NCBI WGS metagenome assembly PDWI01 (sample SAMN01162508, study PRJNA174530) | Oral metagenome, whole genome shotgun sequencing project. | biome: Marine environment; feature: Marine mammal; material: Swab sample of the gingival sulcus; isolation source: swab sample of gingival sulcus... | reverse complement strand
CCCCAGATTGCTCAATATGGGGCTCTATGAATCACACAAACACACCCTTTGGGAATCCTGAATGTCGATTGGTCCTAAAGCGTCCCGCCGTTAACCTGAAGCATCAAGCGACACGAATGTCCCGAGAATGCCGAAGGCATGACAGGGTATTCGTGTCTCATGTTTAAGGTCGGGCGCCTTAAATCTATTTCTCTTTAGCATAAATACTCGCCGCCCGCAGGGCATGAAAACCCCGCCGGGCACCGGCGGGCCCGCCCTCACCGCTCTCCCGGCCCTCGCTCCAGAACCCGGCTCCAGGGGCGGTCTCCGGCGGTGTCGGCGGCGGTGGTTACGCTGTAGCCTACTTCCGTGGCGTCGATTGCCAGCGATCCGGTGCGTGCGAGGGTCGATTTATCGAAAATCTGGCAGCCGGTTGGGCGGGTTGGCAGGTCGGCGGTGGTGAAAATCAAGGGCACGGTTTCGCAAAGGTCGCGCACTTTTTGCGCCGCGCCGCGTCCGGTGACATGGGCCAGTTGTACCGCGCCGAGATGGGCGAAGCGCACGCCGTCCTGCGTGGTGAAGGCGCGCCGCGCCGCCGCTTGCGCCTGATCCGCGCCGTCGCCATCGTTTTCCAGCCAGATTTCGGCAGTGAACGCATCCCCCTTGGCCCGTGTCAGGGCGCGGCCCTCCGGCGTCATCAGGCCCAGCATACCGCCGCTGCGTGAGACCAACAGGTCCGGTCGCTCGTGATCCGCCCACAGGCCGAAGCCCAGCAGGATCGCCGCAATTCCCGCGATGCGCCAGCGCCCGATCCCCGCAACCAGCGCCACCCCGCCCAGCGAAATCGCCGCCATCGCCGCCCCCGGCGGGCTGACGATCTGCCCCACCGCGCCGGGCCAGCTGGTCACCTCTTCCGCCACGCCGACCACCCAGAGGATCGGGTAGTGCATCAGTTTCAGCGCCAGAAAGTCCAGCCCGAACGGCGCCAGCAGCGCGGCGGCGACGGCGGCGGGCATGATGATCGCGCCCATCAGCGGCACGCTCACCACGTTGGCCAGAAGCCCGTAATGGGCGAACATATTGAAATGCGCCGCCGCAAAGGGGGCCGTGGCCATGCCCGCGACGAAGCTCGACAGCACGACGGAAACCAGCCAGTTCGCCCAGCCGGGCATCGGCGGCAGGGGCAGGTCGCGCAGTTTGGAGAAGGTGGCGACCAGCGCGGCGGTGGCGGAAAAGGACATCTGAAAGCCCGGTTCCAGCAGGCTTTCCGGCTGGGTCAGCAGCAAAAACAGCGCCGCCAGCGCCACCGCCCGCAGCGTCACCGCCCGCCGGTCCAAAATCACCGCAACGAACATCACCGAAACCATGATGAAGGCCCGCTCGGTCGCCACCGCGCCGCCGGACAGGGCGAGGTAAATCGCGCCCGCCTGCATGGCCAGCACGGCGGCGATTTTGCGCAGGGGATAGGCGTTAGCAAGGCCGGGAATGGCGGCGAGGCCGTAGGTTGCGAGCATGAAGACAAAGCCGGTCAGCAGCCCCATATGCAGGCCGGAAATGGCTAACAGATGCGCCAGATTGGCTTCGCGCAAGGCGGTCAGGGTGTCCTTGGGGATCTCCGAACGCAGGCCGGTGGTGATCGCCACGGCAAAGGCGCCGGATTTGCCGGGCAGCACCTCCGTCACCCGCTCGGCAATGGCGCGGCGCCAGCCATGCACCAACACGCCGGAGCCGCCATCAAATTGCGGCCCCATGCGCAGGAGCGGGGTGCGGCTGGTGCCGATGCCGCCGATGCGGTCGAAATAGGCGTGGCGGCGAAAATCATAGCCCCCCGGTTCGGCGGGGCCGAAAGGGGGCGAGAGATTGGCGGTAAGTTGCACGCGCATCCCCGGTTCCGGTTCGACAAACCCGGCGGGGCCGTTCAGGGAAACCCGTATCTTTTCAGGGGTTTGCGCCGCGCTCATCCGGTCGAGGCGCAGCCGGTCCAGCGTCAGGCGCACGAGGCCGGAGGAGGAGCGGTCGATGCCGACCACCCTGCCCTCCACCGGGCCGTAATACCAAAATTCCAGCACCGGCGCGCGCACCAGTTGCGTGCGCAGTCCGGCGGCCAGAAAGCCCGTGACCAGCAAAAGCAGCGCAAAAACCGCGAAGCTCACCCCGACAAAGCGCGAGTGCAACAGGCGCCAGCCGCCCGCCAAAAGCCCCGCCGCCAGCAGCACCAGCGCGATCCAGATTGTGCGCCCCGGCTCGACCGGCAGCGCGAAATAGGCCCAGATGCCAAGCCCCACCGGCACCGGCGCCAGCACCAGACGCTGCCCGTAAAGCCCCTCAAGGCGCCCCGAAATCCGTGCCAGAAGCCACACCCTTGTTCTCTCCCTTGCAAGCCGTTACATCCTGCCCGACCCAGCATAGTGCAAAAGTGGTTTCCAAAAGGTTAACGCCAGCAAGAAAGGCCGCGTTTCATGTCCGATCCCGCGCAAGTCGTCACCCGCTTCGCCCCCTCGCCCACCGGCTACCTGCATATCGGCGGGGCGCGCACGGCGCTGTTCAACTGGCTCTATGCCCGCGGGCGCGGCGGTAAATTCCTGCTGCGCATCGAGGACACGGACCGCGAGCGTTCGACCCCGGAAGCCACGGCAGCAATCGGGCGCGGCTTAGCGTGGCTCGGGCTGGAGCATGACGGCGAGGCGGTCAGCCAGTTTGCCCGCGCGGATCGGCACCGGGAAGTGGCGGAAGCGATGCTGGCCAGCGGGCGGGCCTATAAGTGCTTCTCAACGCAGGAAGAAATCGCGGCCTTTCGCGATGAGGCGCGCGCCGAAGGCCGCTCGACCCTGTTCCAGAGCCCGTGGCGCGACGCCGATCCCGCAACGCACCCGGACGCCCCTTTCGCCATCCGCGTAAAGGCCCCGCGGGAGGGCGAAACGGTGATCCGCGACGAGGTGCAGGGCGAGGTCACGATCAAAAATAATCAGCTCGATGATACGATTTGTTTACGTTCGGATGGTACACCCACGTATATGTTAGCCGTTGTTGTCGACGATCACGACATGGGCGTGACCCATGTTATCCGGGGGGACGATCACCTCAATAATGCCGCGCGCCAGTCGCTGATTTACCGCGCGATGGGCTGGGAGCAGCCGGTTTTCGCCCATATTCCGCTGATTCACGGGCCGGATGGCAAGAAACTGTCCAAACGCCACGGCGCCCTCGGGGTCGAGGAATATCAGGCCATGGGATACCCGGCGGCGGCGATGCGCAATTACCTCGCCCGCCTCGGCTGGAGCCACGGCGACGACGAGTTTTTCACCGATGCGCAGGCGCTGGAATGGTTTGATCTCGGCGGCATCGGCAAATCCCCGGCCCGGTTCGACTTCAAGAAGCTGGACAACCTGTCGGGCAAGCATCTCGCGGCGATGGAAGCGGGGGAGATTGTCTCGCAACTGCAACAATTCCTCGCCGCCACCGGCGCGGATCCGCTGAACGCGGCACAAATCGCCCGCCTGACCCCGGCCGCGCCGCTGGCCGCGCAGGGGGCAAAGAAGCTCGGGCAAGTGCTTGAAAAGGCCCGCTTTGCCCTGACCGACCGGCCGATTAGCTGCGATGAAAAGGCCGCGAAGGCGCTGGAGGATGTATCCCGTGGTATACTGGCGGAATTGACGCCGCAGCTGCAAAATGTTAGCTGGGAGCGGGATGGGCTGGAAGGCGTGTTGAACACCGCCTGCGAACGCCACGACATAACCTTCGGCAAGCTGGCCGCGCCCCTGCGCGCCGCCCTCGCCGGACGCGCCGCCACCCCCAGCGTCTTCGACATGATGCTGGTTCTCGGGCGCGAAGAAAGCATCGCACGCATTCAGGATGCGGCAGAAAACGGGCCTCGGCTGGGCTAAGCGCCGCAAGGCGATCCGAGAGGCAAAACGCCCCGCGCGGGGTCCGAAAGAAAAGGGAACAGAATGGTAAATCAGACAGGAACGGCGAAACTGAGCTTCAAGGACAAGGAACTGGATCTGCCGATCTATTCGCCGACCGCCGGGCCGGACGTGATCGACATCACCAGGCTCTACGCGCAGGGCGGCGTGTTCACCTTCGATCCGGGCTTCACCTCGACCGCGTCCTGCGAATCGAACATTACCTTCATCGACGGCGGCAAGGGCGAGCTGTTGCACCGCGGCTACCCGATCGACCAGCTGGCCTCCAAATCGCATTACCTTGAGGTCTGTTTCCTGCTGCTCTACGGCGAATTGCCCACCGCGACCGAGTTGGAAGCCTTTGAGCGCCGCGTGACCCGGCACACGATGGTGCATGAGCAGATCAACAAGTTCTTCTCCGGTTATCGCCGCGACGCACACCCGATGGCGACGCTGGTCGGCGTGGTTGGCGCCCTGTCCGCCTTCTACCACGATTCGGTCGACATCTCGGACCCGTGGCAGCGCGAAGTGGCCGCGATTCGCATGATCGCAAAACTGCCGACCATCACCGCCATGGCCTATAAATATTCCATCGGCCAGCCCTTCGTTTACCCGAAAAACTCGCTCGATTACGCGGCGAACTTCCTGCATATGTGCTTCTCGGTGCCGTCGGAAGAATACAAGGTCGACCCGGTTCTGGCCCGCGCCATGGACCGCATCTTCACCCTGCATGCCGACCATGAGCAGAACGCCTCGACCTCGACCGTGCGCCTCGCCGGTTCCTCGGGCGCCAACCCGTTTGCCTGTATCGCCGCCGGGATCGCCTGTCTCTGGGGGCCGGCCCATGGCGGCGCCAACCAGGCCTGCCTCGAGATGCTGAAAGAGATCGGCACGGTCGACCGCATCCCGGAATATATCACCCGCGCCAAGGACAAGAACGATCCGTTCCGCCTGATGGGCTTTGGCCACCGGGTTTACAAGAACATGGACCCGCGCGCGACGGTGATGAAGGAAAGCGCCGACGAGGTGCTGGAGCTTCTGGGCGTGGAAAACAACCCGCTGTTGCAGGTGGCGAAAGAGCTGGAACGCATCGCCCTGTCGGACCCGTATTTCAAGGAAAAGAAACTGTTCCCGAACGTGGATTTCTATTCCGGCATCATCCTCGAAGCCATGGGCTTCCCGACCTCGATGTTCACCCCGATCTTCGCCCTGTCGCGCACGGTCGGCTGGATTTCGCAGTGGAAAGAAATGATCGGCGACCCGGCGCAGAAAATCGGCCGCCCGCGCCAGCTCTACACCGGCGCACCGCTGCGCGATTATGTCGACGTGGAAAACCGCTGAGGCTTATAAAACAAAGCAAAACCCCGCCAAATGGCGGGGTTTTTCATATTCTGGCGCCCCTGCGGGGCGGTTTGAGTATTTGGACTAAGAAGAAGGGGGCGCGGGTTTGGAGGGGTGTTCAGCGCCCCTCGAATTCCGCCTTGCGCTTGTCCAGAAAGGCCAGCACGCCTTCCTTGAAGTCATTGGTGCCGCTGCATTTGCCCTGGGCGCGCGCTTCCAGCGCCAGTTGAGCGTCCAGATCGTTGTCGAACGAGGCGCGCATGGCCTGTTTCAGTTCCTTGAAGGCGACGGTCGGGCCGTGTGCCAGATGCGCCACGCGGGCGCGCCAATGGGCTTCGAATTCTTCTGCGGGCACCGCTTCGTAGATCATGCCCCAATCCGCCGCTTGCCGCCCGGTGATGCGGTCGGCAAACAGGGCGGCGCCCATAGCGCGCGGCAGGCCCACGGCGCGAGGCAAGTGGTAGGTGCCGCCCGCATCCGGGATCAGGCCAATGCGGGTGAAGGCTTGCAAGAACACCGCGTCTTCGCGCGCGATCACCACGTCACAGGCCAGCGCGATATTGGCCCCCGCCCCCGCTGCCGCGCCGTTGACCACCGCGACCACCGGCACTTCCGCTTCGACGATGGCGCGCAGCATCGGGTTGTATTCATCGCGCAGCACCCGTTCCATGTCGATTTTGTCGAGCTTGACCCGGTCTCCCAGATCCTGCCCGGAGCAAAAGGCCCGCTCGCCCGCCCCGGTCAGCACCACGACCCGCGCCTCGCGCGCCCCGCGTCGCACCGCGTCGGCCAGTTCGGCCCGCATCTGCGTGGTGAGCGCGTTCATCTTCTCCGGCCGGTTCATCCGCACAATCGCCGCGCCGTCCTCCAGCGCGTATATCAGCGTTTCATATTGCATGTTCACTCCGTGTTCGTGTCCGTGGCTGGCCCGTCGCCGCCCCGCAAAATCTCGTTCAACCGCGCCTCTTCCTGTGCCGACAGCGCCGCCGGTCCCGCCGCCTGCGCCCGGCGCCGGACGTAAAGTAGCGCGCCCCCTAGCGCGAACAGGAACGCCACCGGCCCCGCCGCCCAAAGGATCAGATTGGCCCCGGTGGTGGTCGGTTTCATCAGCACATATTCGCCGTAAAGCCCGACCACATTGTCGATCACTTCCGTGTTGCTGTCCCCGGCCACCAGCCGCTCGCGCACATAAAGCCGCAGGTCGCGGGCGATGGAAGCGTTGCTCTCGTCGATATTCTCCCCGCGGCAGACGACGCATTTCAGCTCTGCGGAAATTGCCCGCGCCCGCGCTTCCAGCGCCGGATCGTCCAGCACCTCGTCCGGGTTGACCGCAAACGCGGGCGTTGCCGCAAAGGCCAGCAAAATCAGTATGTTACGCAGTGTTTTCATCCCCGCGCCCCCTCAAGCTGCGCCCGCGTCGTGCCGCCCGCAACCCGCATCCGCCGGTCAAACAGGCTCAGCAACCCGCCAAGCGCCATCAGGATCGCCCCGGCCCAGATCCAGTTGGCAAAGGGTTTGATGAAGGTGCGCACGGCCCAGCCCCCGCCCTGTTGCGGATCGCCGATCACCAGATACAAATCGCGCCAGAAACCGTTGAGAATATCCGCCTCCGTCGTCGGCATGGATTGCACCGGATAGACCCGTTTTTCCGGCCGCAAGGCACCGACAAAGTCGCCATCCTTGCGGATGTTGAACAGGCCGAAGGTGGAGATGTAGTTCGGCCCCGGCTCGCGGTTCACTTCGACGAGTTCGATACTGTAGCCGCCAACTTCAAACGTGTCGCCGACCTGCGCGACGCGAATATCCTCGACCTGCCACGCCATCAACCCGGAAATGCCCATGAACACCACGCCCAGCCCCGCATGGGCCAGCGCCTTGCCCCATTCCGCGCCGGGCACCCGCCCAAGCCGCAGCAGGCGGTCGAGCAGATCGCCGCGCCCGGTGCGCGCCGCCAGATCGGCAACCGCCCCCGTCACCAGCCAGATACCCAGCAAAAACCCGACCGGCCCGAGGATGGTCTTCTCGGTTTGCAGGCTCCAGACCAGCAGCAGCACCAGAACCGACAGGATCAGCGCCGGCAGCAAAGGCCGCACGATGCGCCCCAGCTTCGCCCGCTTCCACGGCAGCATCGCGCCTGCGGGCAACAGCACGGCAAGGACCACCATGAACGGGGTAAACGCCGCCTCGAAAAACGGCGCACCGACCGACAGAACCCGCCCCGAAACCGCCTCCGCCACCAGCGGCCAGATGGTGCCGATAAAGACCACGAAGGCCGCCACGGCGAGCAGAATGTTGTTGATCACCAGCGCCGATTCGCGGCTGACCAGCGAGAACACCCCCTTGGCCTCCATGCTGGACGCGCGGGCGGCAAACAAGGTTAACGCCCCGCCGATGAACACTGCGAGAATGGCGAGGATATAGACCCCGCGGGTCGGATCGGAAGCGAAACTATGCACCGAGGTAATGACCCCGGAGCGCACGATAAAGGTGCCGATGAGCGAGAAACCAAAGGCCAGAATGGCCAGCAGGATGGTCCAGCTTTTGAGCGCCTCGCGCTTCTCCACCACGATGGCCGAATGCAACAAGGCGGCGGCGAAGAGCCACGGCATGAAGGACGCGTTTTCCACCGGATCCCAAAACCAGAACCCGCCCCAGCCCAGCTCGTAATACGCCCACCACGATCCAAGCGCGATGCCGATGGTCAGAAACACCCAGGCCGCCAGCGTCCATGGCCGCACCCACCGCGCCCAGGCCGCATCGACCCGCCCTTCGATCAGCGCCGCCACGGCGAGGGAAAAGGCCATCGAAAGCCCGACATAGCCGAGGTAAAGAAACGGCGGGTGAAAGGCGAGGCCCGCATCCTGCAACAGAGGGTTCAGCCCCTGCCCGTCCAGCGGTGGGCGCGCGAGGCGCAAAAACGGGTTGGAGGTGAACAAAATAAAGCCCACGAATGCCGCCCCGATCGCGCCTTGCACCGACAGCACCAAGGCCCGCAGCCGCAACGGCACCCCGCGACCAAACAGCGCCGCCATCGCGCCAAATAGCGCCAGAATCAGCACCCAAAGCAACATCGACCCCTCGTGATTGCCCCAGACGCCGGAGATCTTGTAAAGCATCGGCTTCTGGCTGTGCGAATTGGCGTAAACGAGAAAATTGGAGAAATCCGAGACCACGAAAGCATAGGTCAGGGCGGCAAAGGAAATGGCCAGCAGCGCGAATTGCAACACCGCCGCCATGCGCCCGGCCCGCATCCAGCCGACCCAGCCAGCCTGCGCCCCGACAAAGGGCAAAACCGTCTGCAACAGGGCCAGCCCGAAGGCGAGGATCAGGGCGAAATGTCCGAATTCATTGATCATGCGGCGACTTTAGAGCGAAATCGCTTTAACCTGCAATATCGAGCATCAAAATTCGCGTTCGAAATCAGCAGGATGCTGATGGAGAGGCAGAGAATTTTGATTCAAATTTAGCGATTTCTGCTCCAAAGCCTTGGCGGGGCGGTGCCAAGCGGATTGCCGCGTCAAGAAGCCCCAATCTCCCGACCCGCCGCATAGGCCCGTTGCAACAACGCTTCCCGCCGCGCCTCCGACCCGGTCGACCCGTTGAGAAATTCCAGCTTGCGCGGCGAAAACCCGAAATAGCCAAAGGTGCCCCGGTTCCAAAGCAGTTCCAGCGCCGCCGTGTAGCCCTCCCGCGCCATCGCATCCGACCGCGCCCCCGCCGGAACCAGCCCAACCATCGGCCGCGCGCGCAGCAAGGAACCCTCCGGGTCGTCCAGCTGATCATAAGCCCAACCATAGCTGAACACCCGCTCCAGCCACCCCTTCGACATGGCCGGCATCCCCCACCAATAGAGCGGAAACACCATGCACAACGCATCCGCCCGCTCAACCCGTCCCTGCTCGCGCCGCACATCAGCTGGCACCGCGCCGCCCTGAGCCTCCGCCAGCGTCCAGCGCGGATCAAACCCCTCGGCATGCAAATCCGCCAACACCGCTTGATGCCCCGCCGCCCGCGCCCCCGCCATGAACCGCGCCGCCACCGCCGCCGAAAAACTCTCCGGGTTGGGATGATCCAAAACCGTCAAAACACGCATAAAACCTCCATTCACGCCACCGAAACCCAACGCCCCGATTCCCCGCGCAAACAAAGCCCTAACACCTCAAGTTAACTTGAGATCAAGCCCCGCCGGATCAAATCACGAAAATCCGCAAACCCGCGCCCTACACTTAAATTTAATCCTACCCCCAAGACGCATTTCAGACTATTCCTTAAAGCGCACACAGCGCCCATAACCCGCCCGGCCCACCGGCAAAAGAACCGTCAGGAGAACGCAAGCCATGCAGAACAGGATCAGCATAGACGCCTATGAAAGATTGAAAAAATGGGAACGGAAAATGCGGATTACCTTTATCGGCTGGTGCGCCGCGTTCATTCTCGTTTTTGCCTTCGCATTTCTCTTTGATGCCAATACGCTAACGGTGAATAGCCTGGTTGCCGGGCTGCTGATTTGGGCGGGGTATAATGTATTCTTGCAGTTTTCCGAAAAATGCCCCAACTGCCAGTATCGCATTGGCTTTTCTTCCAGCTTGCGGCTGCCCGAAAGCTGCAAAAAATGCGGCATTTCTTACCAACAAGACCCGGAGCCGAAATCCACAGACCGAAAATAACACCCCAGCCCAACACAACGCAGCCCCCAACCACACCGCCCGAACAAAGCACAAAATCCGCTCTTCTTCTTAGCAAAAATACTCACAACACCGAAGCGCCACCTTCCCGCCGCCCGGACATCCGCCCGAAGGCCGGCAAACGCCATCCCCTCAATACAAGCCACCCGCCGAAATGGCGCCGGTATTGGCCTGTTCCGGAATGACAATCACCCGTCCCGTCGGGGTTTCGACCGTCGTCGTGGCGCCGCTTCCCTCCGGCACATAGAGCGGCAGGTTGGCGCCCATGGCGAAGCCGCCATCGAAGGTCAGGCCAAAGATCGGCTCCTCGCCGTCGCGGAAATACTCCGCCACAACGTAATCGCCAGAAGCATCATTGGGCAGACGGGCGCCGGAATAACGGTCGATCTTGATAAAATGACCACCGGGCGGAATGCGGAACGGACCGCCGCCGAATTTCTCGGTCGCCTTGGTCATGAAGCGTTGGAACACCGGCGCACAGGTGCCGCCGCCGGACGCGCCGGGCAAGGTGCGCGGGCGGTCATACCCGATATAGCAGCCGGCAACGATGTTGGAGGTAAAGCCGATAAACCAGACGTCTTTCGCGTCGTTGGTGGTGCCGGTCTTGCCCGCAGTCGGCACCGGCAGGCGCACCTTGCCCGCCGCCGTGCCCCGCTGCACCACACCGCGCATCATCGAGGTGAGCTGATAGGCCGTGATCGCGTCCATCACCCGCTCGCGGTTCGACACAATGGTCGGCGATTCGCCCTCGGGCAACCGCATCTCGCCGCATTGCTCGCAAACCCGCTGATCGTGGCGATAAATCGTCCGGCCCCAACGGTCCTGCACCCGGTCAACCAGCGTCGGCTCCAACCGCTCGCCCCCATTGGCAAACATGGCATAGGCGGCAACCATGCGGTAGAGCGTGGTTTCCGCCGATCCGAGTGAATTGGCCAGATAGGGGTCGAGCCGCTCATAGACGCCAAATCGCTCCGCATAACGCGCCACCACATCCATGCCCACTTCCTGCGCCAGACGCACCGTCATCAGGTTACGCGATTTCTCGATCCCGGTGCGCAGGGGCGTCGGGCCGTAAAACTGATGCGACGCGTTCTTGGGCCGCCAGATCGTGCCGCCCATATTGATCTCGATCGGCGCGTCGATGATGATCGAAGCCGGGGAAAAACCACTGTCCAGCGCGGCGGCATAGACGAAGGGCTTGAAGGAGGAGCCGGGCTGGCGCGTGGCCTGCGTGGCGCGGTTGAACACCGAATCCTGATAGGAGAACCCGCCCTGCATGGCGATGACCCGGCCAGTATTGACGTCCATCGCCATGAAGCCGCCCTGCACTTCCGGCACCTGCCTGAGGGACCAGCGCACGAAGTTGCCCTCCGCCCCGGCCCCATCGGTCACCCGCCGCACCAGCACCACATCGCCACGGGCAAAATTATCGGCAAACGAGCCGCGCATCCACTTAATATCCGAACGCGGCACGGCCCAGGGCTGCGGCTCCGGCTGCCCCTCGATCTTCAGGGTCATTTCCTGCTTACCGACCTGATCGACCGCCGCCACATACCAGCGCCCGTTCAGCGTAATATCGCGCGCCACCGACAGCTCCGCCAGCGCCGCCTGCCAGGTGCCATCGTCGATGCGCGCCGGGTCGATCTTCTCCCCCGTGCCGCGCCAGACCCCCAACCGCCGGTCAAAATCCTCCAGCGCCTTTTGCAACGAATGCGCCGCGACGACCTGCAATTCCGGGTCAACGGTGGCGCGAATGGTCAGACCGCCGTTGAAAAACTCGTCCTCGCCGTAATAGCGGCTCAACTGGCGGCGAATTTCATCGGTGAAATAATCACGCGGCGGCAGGGAGGCGCGGAAGGAGGGGAAATCGCCGTTCTGCACCGTGCGGATCGGCGTCGCCACGGCGCGTTTGAACTCCGCCTCGTCGATATAGCCGTTCTCGAACATCTCCTCGAGAATGAAATTGCGCCGCGCCAGCGCCTTGTCGTAATTCTTCACCGGATGGTAGGCGTAAGGCGATTTCGGATGCACGGCGAGGAACGCAGCCTCCTCGGTCGACAGTTCCGCCAGCGTCTTGTTGAAATAGGTCTGGGCGGCGGCCGCAACCCCGAAACTGCGCGCACCAAGGTCGATCTCGTTGAGATAAAGCGCGAGGATTTCGTCCTTCGACAGCGTCTGCTCGATGCGGCTGGCAAGGATCAGTTCCTTGATCTTGCGCTCGGCGGAAAGGTCTGAATTCAAAAGGAAATTCTTCATCACCTGCTGGGTGATGGTGGACGCACCGCGCACCCGACCGCCCCGCGCCGCCTGCAGGGCCGCCGCGACCATGCCGCGCAGGTCATAACCGGGATGTTTGTAGAAATTCTTGTCCTCGGCCGAGATGAAGGCCCATTTCACCAGATCGGGAATTTGCTCCGGCGGGGTGTAAAGCCGGCGCTCGCGGGCAAATTCGTCCATCAGCGCGCCCTGGGCGGAATAGATGCGCGAAATCATCGGCGGCTGGTAATTGGCCAGCTGCTCGTGGCTGGGCAAGTCCTTGGAATACATCCAGAAAACCGCGCCGATCGAGATGGCCACCATGAAAGCGGCCAGCGTCAGCCAGCTGAAAATCGAACCGAAAAACCCAAGAATGAATCGAACCAAGCGCCTGTTTCCTTTTGCCTGCGCCCCCTATACCCGCGCCGGCGAGCGGGGTCAAAAGGCGCGCGCGCTTAACGGGCAAAAAAGGGCGAAAAACCGCCCTATTTGCGCATCCGCGCCGCCAGCGCCCGGTCCTCCAGCGCCCAGTAGATCAGGGCGTCGCGGATGCCTTCCGCCGCCTGCCGCCGCCAGGTCGCATCGCGCAGGTTGCGCAGGTCGCGCGGGGTGGAGAGAAAGCCCAGCTCGACCAGCGCCGAAGGGATGTCGGGCGATTTCAGCACCGAGAAATCCGCATGCAGGCGCGGCTGGCGGCGGGTGCTTTGGGTTGCGGAATGAATGCCTTCGACCAGCGCATCCGCCAGACGTTCCGAACGCGGCGTGGTCTCGGTGCGCGCAAGGTCCATCAGCACCAGCGCCACGCTGTCATCGGTGTCGCTCAGGTCGATCCCCGCCAGCAAATCCGCCCGCGCATGCCGCTCCGCCAGCTTTTGCGAGGCCAGATCAGATGCCTCTTCCGCCAGCGTGTAAACCGTCGTCCCCGAGGCCCGCCCCTGCGCCAGCGCATCGGCGTGCAGCGACAGGAACACATCCGCCCGCGCCGCCCGCGCCCGGCGCACCCGCTCTTCCAGCGGCACGAACACATCCGCGTCCCGCGTCAGCACCACGTCAAAGCGCCCGGAACGCAGCAGCACTTCCTTCAACTCGCGGGCAAAGCGCAGCATCAGATCGCTTTCACGCACCCCCTCGCGTTCCGCCCCCGGATCAATGCCGCCGTGACCGGGGTCCAGCACAATGACCAGAGGCCCATCGCGGCGCGGCGCCAATGGTGGCGGCGCAGGGGGCAAAGCAAACGCGGCGTGATCCGGCATACCGACCGCAGCGGCAAAGTCCTCGGCGCTGGCATCCTCCAGCCGCAAATGCAACCGCGCCTGCGCCCCGTCCCCCGCCATTTCCGCCTCAGCCACCACCATCGGTCGGTCCAGCGCCATCACCATGCGCGACCAGCCGGGGCGAAACAGCCCCATCGCCAGTTCCGTGACCCGCTCCGCCTGCCCCGCAAGCTCCGCCGCATCCGCCCCGGTCCAGTCCAGTTCGGAAAAATCCAGCACCAGCCGCGCCGGATCGTCGAGCAAAAACACCCGCCACGGCACCACCTGACTGAGCGCCACATTCAACTCGATGCGGCCGCGCTTTTCGCGCAGCTCCACCCCGTCCGGCCCGAGCCGCGCCAGCGCCGAAAGCCCGTCCGCCGCTGCGGGCGTGACCAACACACATAGCCAAAACAGCAGCGCCCGGATCATGCCCGCCCCCGCATATATTGCGTCAGCCGCGCCAACCCCTCTTCGATGTCCTCGGTCGAGCGGGCATAGGAAAAGCGCAGCGTCGTCGCACCGCGTTCGGGGTCAAAATCCAGCCCCGGCGTAACCGCGACCCCCGCCTTGTCCAGAATGTCCGCCGCCAGCGCCCGGCTGTCCTGCGTCAGATCCGACACGTCGGCATAGATGTAAAACGCCCCGTCCGGCGGTGCGATGCGCGTAAAGCCCGCCTTGGGCAAGCCTTCCAACATAAGCGCCCGGTTAGCCGCATAAACCGCCCGGTTGGCCTCCATCTCCTCGCCCGCCTCCAGCGCCGCCAGCGCCGCGACCTGACTGACATGCGGCGGGCAGATGAACATATTCTGCGCGATGCGTTCCACCGTGCGCACATGATCCTCCGGCACCACCATCCAGCCGACGCGCCAGCCGGTCATGGCGTAATATTTGGAGAAGGAATTGATCACATAGGCCTCATCCGTGACCTCCAGCGCCGTTACCCCGCGCCCCTCGTAATGCAACCCGTGGTAAATCTCGTCGGAAATGAAGCTGATGCCCCGCGCCGCGCAGGCCTCGACCAGCGCCGTCATCGCCGCGTGGTCCAGCATGGTGCCCGACGGGTTGCCCGGCGAAGCCACCATCAACCCCGCCAGACCCTCTGGAAGATCGGCGGGCACCGGCTGGTAGCGGTTGGCTTCAGAGGCGGAAATCCCCACCGGCGCCATGCCAAGCGCCTTCAGGATCTGGCGATAGGACGGATAGCCGGGATAGGGCAGCCCCACCCGGTCGCCGGTGTCAAACAACGCGGTGAAGGCGAGGAGAAACCCGGCGGACGAGCCGGAGGTGACGATAACGCGCGCCGGGTCCAGATCGACGCCATACCATTCCGCGTAGCCCCGCGCGATGCGTGCGCGCAGTTCCGGCAGGCCCAGAGCGGGCGTATAGCCCAACGGCCCCGCCGCCATGGCCCGCGCCGCCGCGTCCCGCGCCGCCTGAGGCGCGCCGACCGAGGGCTGACCCACCTCCATATGGATGATGTCGCGCCCCGCCGCCTCCAGCTTCAGCGCCGCTTCCAGCACATCCATCACGATGAACGGGTCCACCTGGGAACGTTTCGATACTTTCATCCCGCACCTCCCTTTACCTTACAGCGTTTGACGAAATACCTGATACAAAGAGCATCCCTTAACGCGTTGAAATCTCTGATTTCAGGCAGCGTTAAGGGATTCAGGTTTTTCGCATAACGCTCTAGCCCTGCCCCGCTCCCCGGCCAAGGTCAAGCCCGAACCCCTTGTTTCGCGCTTCCCGGCTTGATAACCGGAGGCAAATAACACTTGGAGCCAACCGATGAACCGACTGCTGACCGCCTCGACCCTCGCCCTTTCCCTAGCCCTCGCAGCACCCGCAACGGCCAGCGACCTGACCGCGCTGAGCGACAGTGAGCGCGACGCCTTCCGTGACGAGGTTCGCGCCTATCTGCTTGAAAATCCAGAGGTTTTGATGGAAGCCATCGCGGTTCTGGAAGAGCGGCAGGCGGCGGCGCAGGAAGAAAATGACGTCGCCCTGATCGCGACCAATGCCAAAGACATCTTCAATGACGGCTACAGCCATGTGACCGGCAACCCGGAAGGCGACGTGACCGTGGTCGAATTCATCGACTATCGCTGCGGCTATTGCCGCAAGGCCTTCCCGGAGCTGCAATCTCTGATCGCGGCGGATGGTAACATCAAAGTGATCTACAAGGAATTCCCCATCCTCGGCGAGCAAAGCACCCTCGCCGCCCGCTTCGCGCTGGCCACGCAAATTGCGCTCGGCGAAGCGGCCTACGGCAAGCTGCACGACGCGATCATGGGTATGCGCGGCAATATCACGCTGGAAAGCCTCGGCGCGCTGGCCGACAGCCTGTCCCTCAACACAAGCGCTATTCTTGCCGCTCTTTCTGATCCGAAAATCGACCAGATCATCGGCGCCAATTACAGCCTCGCCCAACGTCTGCAAATCTCCGGCACCCCGAGCTTCGTCATCGAAAACGAAATGCTGCGCGGCTACCTCCCCGCCGCCGATCTGGCCGAAATCGTGGAGCGTATCCGGGCGGAGAAGTAACATAAGAACGATTTCATTCTGAAACCGTTTGCGCTTTTGGCACCTTCAGGGCCCGCCGGTTCCCGGCGGGTTTTGAGTATTTGTGCTAAGAAGAAATTGCTTTAACCTGTAACATTGAGCATCAAAATTCGCGTTCGAAATCAGCAGGATGCTGATGGAGAGGCAGAGAATTTTGATTCAGATTTAGCGATTTCTGCTCTAAGAAGAAAGGGTCGTGGGTTTACGGACCGCAAATCGCCGCGGGCACGTAATTCAGTCCCGCATTCCCGGCGGCGGCTACGAAACGCGCCAGATCCGCATCCGCTTCCGGATCGGCTTCCGGGTAGGCTTCGGCAATGGCGTCCGAGCCGAGGCTGACATTCTTCGCAACGCTCGCGCCCTTGCCAGCCGGACCAAAGGCTTTGCCATTGACCGCGAAATACACCGAACCCGCATTGCCGGTGCGCAGAACCGGCGCGGTTTCCAGACTGGGCAAAACGTAGCGTTCGCAGGCGTCGAGGATTTTTTCGAACAGAACCGAGCCATCCGCCGCCTGCACCCGAACCCAGCTTGGCCGCACCGCGAAAATCGCCACTTCCGGCGCCTGTGGGCCAAATACCTGCACGCCGTCCGCCGGAACCCCAACCGCTTCGGCCACCGCCGCGTCGATCGCATTCGGACCAACCGCCGGAACCGCTGGCGCCACGCTATTCGCAACTTCGGCCAGCGCCCCAACCTCGTTCGGATCCAGCGTCGAAATCGGCCCGTCCCGCGCCACAAGGACCGGCACATCCAGCGTCCGGGGGCGGTAAATCCGGTCCGCCATCTCCGTCGCCGCTGGCGCGCGCATCTCAGTTCCAGCCCCCGCGGCTTCCGCCAGACTGCCGGCATTGCCCAGCCCCTCCAGCGTATCGGTCACGCCAAGCGGCTGCTCCACCGGCGCAAAGTCGACCCGCTGGATCTCGCGCAGCACCGACCAACCGCCATAGCCCAGCACCCCGACCAGCGCGATCAGAACCGCAAAAGAGCCAATCGCCCCCGGCTCGATCTGGTCGAAAATGGTCTCGGTCGGCGGCACGAAAGACGCGTTCGGGTTGGCCAGCGGATCACCCACCGGCGCCGCCTTCACCTCCGGCTTGCGCCGCGCTTCCGGCGACAGGCCATGCACCGGCTCAAAACCGCTCTCGGCACAAAACGCAGCAAAGGCCTTGTCCGGGTCCATGCCCAGATACCGCGCATAAGAGCGCACATAACCGGCAACAAAGCCCGGCGTGTCAAACGCCGTCATGTCGCAATTCTCAATGGCTGCAATGTAAGACGCCCGGATGCGCAATTCGCGCTGCACATCCAGCAAAGACTTACCCAGGGTCGCCCGCTCGCCGCGCATCAAATCGCCCAGACGCAGGTCAAAACTGTCGAAACCCGTCGGCTCGACCTCCTGCACCTCCTCCCGCGATTTCAGCAACCGCCTGATCATTGCTCGCCCCTGCTTATCACTGCCTTTTATTCCACGCCCGCCCCATCCGTCAAACTGACCACCCAAATCCGGCGAACAAAACAGCCCTATGCCAGCCCGACGCGATTCGACAACCGCCCCTTTGCGCCCACTATAGCCGATATTCTCAACACTTCCACTCCCCTGCCAAACACACCCCCCATAAGCAATATCCGGCCACCCCTTCTTCTTAGCACAAATACTCAAAAGCCGCCGGGAACCGGCGGGCCAGCGGCATTTGCAAAGAAAAAGAGCGGCAGGAGGCCCGCCGCTCTTGGTTCAGATTTGCTCTGAAGAGATCAGTTCTCCACCAGCATCCGCGCTTCGTGCTTCTTCAGCACCCGGCGGGCGGAGGCATAAGCCTCGATCCCCTCGGCGGTTTCCAGCTCCGGGAACAGGCTGAACAGCTCTTCACGCTGCGCATCGCCCACACCCTTGAGCGAGTAGTCGCCCGGCTGGAAGCTCTCGGTCCAGGCCCCGTCCGACAGCACCACTTCATGATGGTCGAACATGAAGTGAATGTAGGTCACCTGACGGGTTTCCACCTGCACCACGTTCTTGCCATCCACCAGATGCTTGGCCGAAACCAGCACTTCGCGCTCATCGAAGAACAGCTCGGTGCGCTCATTGGCCACCAGAACGCGGTGGTTCGGCGAGACCAGCATGTCGCGCTCCGGCAGGCCGTTGCCCAGCGCACCCTTGCGGATCAGGATCGGCTTCAGACGGGCATCCGCCGACATATCCCGCCAGTCGATGCTCTTGGCCCCGGCCCAGCGGATTTCCTGAATGCCGTTGTCGCGGGTGATAACCCGGTCGCCAGCCTTCAGCATCTCCACCGGCACCTCGCCGCGCGGGGTCGCAATCAGCGTGCCCGGCGTGAAGCAGGGGATCACCTCTTCGATATTGGTGTAGTCGATATTGGCGGTTTCGCCCGTCGTGCTGTTGACCAACTCAATCTGACCGTCAAAGCCATTGCCATCGCTGTCCACCGTCTTGTCGTGGTTCACAATGTTCCAGCCATTGCCCACCAGATCCGACAGGTTGAGCGTATCCCAATCGTGACCGCCCGCACCGCCGTGAACCGTGGTGTTCTCAGGATCCGAGCCCGGCTCTTCGCGGATGATGAAGGTGTCACGATCGTCGCCACCGGACAGGACGTCGTTGTCGCCGCCGCCATAGATGGTGTCATCGCCCGCGCCGCCATCGACCGTGTCGGTGCCGTCGCCCGCAAGGATGGTGTCGCGACCGCCTTCGCCGAACAGCGTATCGTCGTCGGCCCCGCCGTCGATATAGTCGTTGCCGGTGCCGCCGTGGATCGTGTCGTCGTCGTCGTTACCATACAGCTGGTCGCTGCCGGTGCCGCCGAAGATCGCATCGTCGTCCACGCCGCCATGAATGACGTCATTGCCAGCGTCGCCATACAACTCGTCGTCGTCGTCCTGACCGAAGATCGTGTCGTTGCCCGCGCCACCATGGATCACGTCGATGCCGTTATTGGTCACCGGATCGAGATGCGGACCCGTGGTGTCGTTGTCATCATCGGGCAGATTGAACGGATCAGAGCCGGAGCCCATACCGCCCCAGATCGTGTCATCGCCGGAGCCGCCGTCGATCTCATCCGAACCGTGGCCGCCGATGATGGTATCGTCGCCGGTGCCGCCGGTGATAGTGTCGTCGTCAAGACCCCCGTCGATAAGGTCATCGCCGGAACCGCCATGGATCGTGTCGGCATCGTCGCCGGTGGTGATCTCGTCATTCCCGGCGCCGCCATAGACAAGGTCCTTGTCGTCGTTGACGTCGGTGTCCTGCGGCACATAGGGCGGCCAGCCGTAATCGGAAGCCGGGTTGGAGCCGGACGTGTCGATCACGTCATTGCCGTCGCCACCACAGACCGTATCCGCCCCGTCGCCGGTGGTGATCGTGTCATTGCCGGTGCCGCCTTCCACAAGGTCGTCGCCAAGACCGGAAATCACCGTGTCATTGCCCGCGCCGGCCTGAATGTGGTCGTCGTTATTACCGAACTGGTTGTCGTTGTGATCCACCCGATCCCCTTCCGGGTCGCCGGTGTAATCCACGTCGATCAGGTCGTCGCCGGACGTGCCTTCCACGATGTAGTCCAGATTCGGCAGCGGAATGCCAAGCGCATGCAGATAGGCCGGGTTTTCCAGATCGGCGACCGTCATCTCGCTGTGTTCCAGCGTGATGCTCTCCCCGTTCGGGAAGTTCAGCACCGGATGCGCCACCCCCATGATCATCACCGTGGTGATGGTCACGTCATTGGTCGTGACCGGATCGCCATTAGCGTTATGCAGGTTGGTCACGTCGAACGTGTCGATGCCGGTGAAGGTGCCGTCGCCATTGTCGATCGGCGATTCCATGCGGTCAACCACATCGTCGCCAAAGCCGTCGAGCAGGATCACCTTGTCCGCCGCCCCGTCGAAGGAGGTGCCGGGACCGGAGCCGAGGTTGATCGTGTCATCCCCGCTGCCGCCGGTGAAGGTATCCGCGCCGGTCCAGCCGTCGAGGACAACCCCGTCGGTGGTGGCGCTGGCGTCGATCACGTCGTTGCCGGAGCCGGTGCGCACTTCCTCGATCTCCGAGAAGGTCACGGTATCGCCGCCAACGGTCAGGGTGCCCGCCTCATTGCCGGTGAAGTCCACCGTGGCGTTGCCGGTCAGGCTGGTGCCTGCGAGGATATCATGGTCCCCGCCGGTTTCGCCACCGACCACGGTGTCGTTGCCCACGTTGTTGACGAGGTGGAAGTAATCCTCATCCGCGCCGCCATACATGACATCGTCGCCGCTGCCACCGGCAAGCGTATCCCCGCCCGCGCCGCCATAAAGCGTGTCGTCGCCGACCTGCCCCTGCAGGCTGTCGCGGCCATCTCCGCCATAGACCGTATCGTCCCCATGACCCGCGCGCACAGCGTCATCGCCATCGCCCGCCTGAACGATATCATCCTGCGGAGCCTCGCCCGCAATGATGGCATCGGAATGGTCGATCAGGTCGCCATCCGGGTCGCCGGTGTAATTGTAATCAATGACGTCGTTACCCGCAGTGCCTTCGACGATCCCGTCACGCACCGTCACATGCACCTCAGCCGTGTCGGTCAACCCGCCGGGATCCTGTACCGTGTAGGTGATGACCGCATCGGTCACGCCCGCATTCGGGGTGAAGGTCAGGGTGCCATCCGCATTGACGGTCACGTCGCCATCGGGCGAGCTGGCCGAAACCACGCTCAGCGGGTCACCATCCGGGTCGCTGTCATTGGCCAGCACGTCAATCACGGTGCTGCCGTTGAAGGCGACGGTCGCGGTGTCGTCCTGTGCGTCCGGTGCTTCGTTGCTGGAGGCGGGCATCAGCACTTCTTCGATGTTGACGAAGGTCATGGTGCCGTCCGCATTGCCGTTGGCATCGAGGAAGGTCACGGTGCCGTTTTCCGGGTTGGCCGGGTCGTAATCGACGCGCAGCGGGCCGCTGTCGCGCAGGTCCAGCACATCCCAGTCGTCGCCGCTCTCGGAGCCGTCCACATGGTCGCCCGCCGTCGCTTCCAGGAAGGTGTCGCGGCCAGAACCGCCAACCATCGTATCCGCACCCGCGCCGCCAATCAGCAAATCATCGCCCGCCTCACCGAAGAGCGTGTCATCGCCCTCGCCGCCATCGAGCGTATCATCGCCGGCTTCCAGCGCGTCGAAATACATATCCGTGACCCAGACGCCGGAGTTCTGCGAACCGTCCTGCGTATGTTCCATCACGATCTTCGACACCGGACCGGGGACCGTCACCTGAAGGTTATAGGTGTCGCAGTCCGTGTCGGCATAGCCGCCATTGCTGTCGGCCGTGTCATCGCCCGCAACCCCGTCGCTGTCGATCATGGTCAGTTTCGAGCCGCCTTCCAGCGTCACCGGGATCTGGTTGCCATCGGCGTCATAGGCCTTGATGTAAACCACCCCGTCGCCGTCAATATCGTTGACATTGAACTGCACATTGCCCACCGGATCGGAAAACTCCCACTGGAACGCGCCTTCATTGCCTTCCCCGTTGGTGGTGGATTTGATCGAGCTTTCGTTGTCAATCGTTTCGCCGCCGGTATCAATCCCGTCGACATTCAGCTCTTCGTCGCCCAAATGGCTATTGTGATTGCCGGTATCGGTGATGCGGGTATAGGTCACATCCACGTTGCCGGTGTTCTGCGTCACCGTGCTGTCGACTTCGTCTTCGGTCAGCTGATCCCACTCGAAGCTCTCACGGCCCAGGACGTTGGCGCTGCCGCCCGCAAGGGTGGAATCGCCATAGAGGGTGTCGTCGCCCTCGTTGCCGGCAAGCTGGTCGTCACCGGCGCCGCCGTAAATGTCGTCGTCCCCTTCGCGGCCATAAGCCGTGTCGTCACCGTCGAGGGCATCAATAATGTCGTCCTGGGGCGCTTCGCCGGGGAGCAAAGCATCGTTGTTGTCGACCTTGTCGCCATGGGGGTCGTCGTCATAGGCGTAGTCGATCACGTCGTCACCATCGGTGCCCTGCACGATGCCGTCACCGAGAACGGCGGCGTCGAAGGTGATGGGGCTGACGTTAAAGTAACCGCTGCTGTCGTCGTCCTCACCGTTGTCATGCACGATTTCCAGCCGCGTGATCGGGCCGTCGATCTGCACCTGAACGCCCTGATTGTTCAGCTCCGCCCCGCCATTGATGGTGTTGCCGTCGACCGTCTGACCGTTTTGCAGGTTGGAGAAGGTGACCGGAACCAGATTGCCGTTCGCGTCATAGGCCCGGATCGACACCATGTCGTCCCAGCTGCTGCCCTCGTCGACATCGCAGAGCGAGAAGGACAGGTTCTGCACCGGCGCGTCGAAGGCGACTTCGGCGGTGGTCTCGTGATGCACATAGCTGGATTTCAGCGAATTGCCGTCCAGATAGAATTCCTTGCCGTGCGATTGCGGCGTCGAAACCGTCACCCCGATGGCGCCGGAGCCGGTGCCCGGATTCACGTTGGTAGAGCCATCGGCCCCGGTATCGGTCCAGTTGAGGACGTAATTCTGTCCGGTCATATCTTATACCCCATAGTCAGGTGCGCTGCGGCGCGCATCCGGCGAGGTGCAGACGACAGAGCCGCCTCGCGGGATGTGGCCGAGATGGTCTGACGTGCGGCGGCGAGACAAGCGGTAACGGCCAGGGCAAGCCCCGGCACCAATACCATCAAGTTCCAGTCCATATGCAGCATCGGCAGAACGACACCCCTTCCTGACGCAGCCAAGGCGGGCGGTTTCCCCCCAAGGCAGACGCAACGCATTTTCAATGCCCGCACATCTTCGCACCCAAGCGATCGGGTAACCCGGTTTCATCGTGAAACGTGGCCAGTTCCTGCATCAGGGATATTTGATTGCGACCTCGCCCCAAGAAGCCGCTTTGCCCCTCCGCAGGCCGAAGCCATGCAGACGCCCCCAATTTAGCCTCCCAAAAAGACCGCTCAAAGGGGAATAAAGCGACCAAGGGCCCCGGACGCGACGTAACTCCCCATGATGACCCGTTTTTCGCCTCATTTACGCCTTTTTTCCGGGGGGCAGTTGTTTCCGTTTTCCCGGCACTGGGCGGCGCGGTGCCCGCGGGTCAAAAACAGCGCTTACCCGGCGCGGAGCGAAAGAATGGCGTATTTATTGAGAATTTTAGCGGTTTTTATCCATATGTAGGTATTCGTTTTTAAGAATTTATTAAGGATTTTCAAATAGCCGTCCGAAAAATTGTTCTCATTTTGGAAACAGTAATGCCCCGCTTCCGGTCGTTTACCAATTGGTCATAATTATCGGCGAAAAACCGCGGTCTGGCGGGTTTTCTGTTCACGATTGGGCACCAAAGCCGGGTTTATGGCCGAATTTTACGCTGAAATGGGGAAAATGGAGCAGTTTCGGGGCGTTCATTCGGGTCAGATAAGCGAATCGATTCGGTGTAAACCTGCGACTCACCAGCCTCATTCCTGATTTTGCCTTATTTCACCGCAGCTTAGGGGAAGATCGTGGCAGGTTTCGGGCATTAAGGTGCCTGCGCCTTGATTGGGGATAGGCCGCTGTTTGAGTATTTTTGCTAAGAAGAAGGCAGGGGTGGTGTTTTGGGGGCTACTTATTGCGCAACGTTACGAAGTGGTCGTAGAGGCGGTGGGTGCCCGTCGGTTCGCCCACCATGTCGAGGCGCGAGACAACGAGGAAAAAGTGGTAGGGGCCGTGAAAGCTTTCGCGGGTCAGGTGGGTCAGCAGGAAAGCGGCGGCGCGGTTGATCCAGAGCGGCACGGTCGAGATGCGCCCCTTGATTTCGAGCGCGGCGAAGGCGGTTTCGGCCAGTTCACGCTAAAGCGTTATGCGAAAAACCTGAATCCCTTAACGCTGCCTGAAATCGGAGATTTCAATGCGTTAAGGGATGCTTTTTGTCTCAAGTGTTTCGTCAAACGCTATAGGTAAACACGTCCGGGCCGCCGATGTCGCGCCAGCTTTGCCCCGCCTCGGTTGCCAGGCGCAGGGCGTGGGCCAGATCGGCGCCGTGGATCGGGTTGAGCCGGGTGCTGCCGTCGCCGAAGAGCCAGACCCGCCCCGATTGGGCCATCCTGAACAGCTCTTCCATATCGGAGAAGAAGCCGCTTGGCGCGATCACCGTTTCCGGGATCTTTGACGCCTGAAGGGCGCGCACGAAGGCCCGCTTGGCGTCGATCCCCGCCACGCCCCGCATCTTTTCCGCCCCCAGCACGTGCACATAGGTAAAGCGCGCCACGTCCGCCGCTTCCGCCGCGCGCAACAGGTTGAGATTGGCCTGATAATCCACATCGCGGTAGCTTAACCCGTCGCGCTGCCGGGTGATGCCAAGGGCGGAGACCACGAGGTCCACCCCCTCGACCGCAGGCGGCAAATCTTCGGGCCGGGTCGCCTCGCCGACGAACAGTTCTGCCTCCAGCTCCTGCGCCCGCGCCGCATTGCGCACCAAGGCCCGCACGTTCCATCCCGCCGCGGCATATTCCGCCACCAGAAAGCGCCCGAGATAGCCGGTTGCGCCAGCGATCAGGACGGTATTGCGCGGCTCGGGCATGGGGGTCCTCCTGAAAGCGACCTGCACGGCCCCGCCTTCAGGCGGCGGTTCGGGCCATATCGGGCCGCATCGGTTTTGCGGTCTGGTGCCCAAGGAGAGACTCGAACTCTCACGCCATTGCTGGCGGGGGATTTTGAATCCCCTGCGTCTACCATTCCGCCACTTGGGCACGCGGGCTTCCTAGCCCCCTGCGCGGGCGGCGTCAACCGCATAGGTTATGGGACTTGACCCGGCCCCGCCCCCATGCGAGCCAAGCGGAAAAGGGAGGCATCATGCTGCGCGGACTTTATGACTGGACCATCCGGCTGGCGGAACATCCGCGCGCGCTTTGGGCGCTGGCCATCATTGCCTTTCTCGAAAGCTCCATGTTCCCGATTCCGCCGGACGTGTTGATGATTCCAATGATCATCGCCGCGCCGAACCGGGCCTTTCTCATCGCCGGGGTGGCGCTCATTTCTTCGGTTCTGGGCGGCATGTTGGGCTATGCGATCGGCTGGGGCGTGTTTGAAAGCGTTGGCCGGCCAATTCTTGAGTTTTACGGCAAAACCGACAGTTTCGGCCAGTTTGCCGACACCTATAATGCCTATGGCGCCTGGGCGGTGCTGATCGCGGGCGTGACCCCCTTCCCCTATAAGGTCATCACCATTCTGTCCGGCTCCACCGGGCTGGACTTCGCCGTTTTCATGGTTGCCAGCGTGTTGGCGCGCGGGCTGCGTTTCTTCCTCGTCGCGGGGCTTTTGTGGAAATTCGGCGCGCCGATCCGGGATTTTATCGAGAAGCGTTTGGGCTTGATGTTTACCCTGTTCTGCGTTCTTCTCATCGGTGGATTCTACGTGATTAAATTCCTGTGAGGTCTGCCATGAGCATACGTCCGCAAATCGCCGTTCTGACCGCCGCGTCCGTGCTGGTTTTTCTTGGAGCCTGGGGGTTTGAAGCTCTGGGCTACGCGCCCTGCCAGCTCTGTTACTGGCAGCGCTACCCGCATTACGCCGCCGCCGCCATCGGCGTTGTGGCCCTGCTGCTGCCGCTGCGCTTCTTTGCCTATCTCGGCGCACTGGCGCTGGGGACGACTTCGGCGGTTGGCTTTTATCATACGGGCGTTGAGCGGCATTGGTGGCCCGGCCCGGCGTCTTGCACCGGCGGCGGGGTGGACCCGAATCTGAGCGCGGCGGACCTGCTGGAGCAGTTGCAGACCGCGCCGCTGGTGCGGTGCGACGAGATCCCGTGGCGGCTCTCGGACTGGGTGCCGCTGGAATTCCTCGACCTGACCATGGCCAATTTCAACGCGGTGGGGTCGCTGGTTCTGGCGCTGGCGTGGCTGGCGGTGGCGCGCTCGCGGGGCTAAGTCACCGATCGCGCAAGAGCTGGCGCAACAAACCGTGCAGGCGCTGCACGTCCGAGCGGGTCAGTTCCAGGCGGGTCCACATATTGCGCAAGACCTGTTTCATGCCGGGCGCCTTGGTTTCGGGGTAGAAAAACCCTGCTTCCTCAAGGCGTTGCTCGTAATGGTCCGCCAGTTTCTCAACCTCGACCTGACTGGCGAAATCGGTGTTGGCCTTGACTTCATGCACCACTTCCCCGCCGGAGCGGCGCCATTCATAGGCGGTGAGCAGCACCGACTGGCCGAGGTTGAGGGAGGCAAATTCCGGGTTGACCGGCACGGTGATGATGGCGTTGGCGCGGGCCACGTCGTCGTTTTCCAGCCCGGCGCGTTCCGGCCCGAAAAGCACCGCCACCCGCTTGCCTGCCCGGCTCAGCGCCCGCGCTTCGGCCATCGCGCGTTCCGGCGACAGCACCGGCTTGGCCAGTTCGCGGCTGCGCGCCGTGGTGGCAAAGACATATTCGCAATCGGCCAGCGCGGCGGGCAGGTCGTCATAGATCTGCGCCGCGTCCAGCACCCGCCCCGCCCCGGAAGCCATCGCCACCGCTTTCGGGTTGGGCCAGCCATCGCGCGGGCCGACGATGCGCATCCGGTCCAGCCCGAAATTCAGCATCGCCCGCGCCGCCGCACCGATATTCTCGCCCATCTGCGGGCGCACGAGGACAAAAGCGGGGGACGTGACGGGGGCGGGGGGCGTAACGGGGGCGGGGGTCGTAACGGGGGCGGGGGTCGTAACGGGGGACGGAGCGGGGATTTCTGGCTTCTCGGACATGGTTCTCCTTCCGGCAATTCGCCCCCCGTGTTACGCTGGCGCGCAGCGGGACACAAGCCGCGCAAAGGCTCAGGGAAACGGGGGCAGATCATGGCGGAAGATACGGGGTTTCTGGCGGTAATGCGCGCGGATTTGGCGGGGCGCGCGGGGGTAACGGAGGCGGAAATGTTCGGCGGTACCGCTTTCATGCAAGGCGGGGAATGGCTCTGCGCCGCGACGCCGGACGGCGGGCTCTACCGGGTCGGCCCCGCGCGCGAAACCGCCGCGCTCTCCTTCGATTACGTCACGCCCACGACCCTGCCGGAAGCGGGCGCGGGGGTGGCCCAGGCCTCGCCCGCCGCGATGGCCGATCCGCTGACCCGCGCGGCGCTATTGAAGCTGGCGGGGGATTTTGTCGCCAGCCTGCCCGAGAAATAGCGGTTTTCGCCCGCGCCATTTGGCGCTAAACCCCTGCCAAACCCGCGAGACAACCCCGAGGCACCCCGATGACCGACCCCGAAATTCCGCAGCTATACCTCATCACCCCGCCGAGCTTCGACCTTGGCACCTTTACGGACACGCTGGAACGCGTGCTGGACGCCGCCGAGATCGCCTGCCTGCGCCTCGATCTGGCCACGCAGGAGGAAAGCGACATCGCCCGCGCTGCCGATCTGGTGCGCGAGGTGGCGCATCGGCGTGACATTCCGCTGGTGGTGACGGATCACATGCTGCTGGTTGAGCGGCTCGGGCTGGACGGGGTGCATTTCACCGACGGCGCGCGGCATGTGCGCAAGGCGCGCAAGGCCTTTGGCGACGATCCGATTGTCGGCAGTTTCTGCCACACGTCGCGCCATGACGGGATGAATGCGGGCGAAGCGGGCGCGGATTACGTCACCTTCGGCCCGGCGGGCGCGTCGAGCCTTGGGGATGGCAGTCAGGCGGAAGCGGAGCTGTTTGCGTGGTGGTCCGAGATGATCGAAGTGCCGGTGGTGGCGGAAGGCGGGCTGGACGCGGCGCTGATCCGCAGCCTGTCGCCGGTGACGGATTTCTTCGCCATCGGGCCGGAAATCTGGCGCGAGGACGACCCGGCAGCGGCGTTGAAGACACTGGCAGCGGCGCGGGTTAGTTAATCGCCGCTCGCTCCAGCCCGGACCGCACCGCCGTTTCCGCCGCCGCCGCCAGTTCCTTGCGCCCGGCAAAATCCGCCACCGGCAGCGGCGTGTGGTAGATCAGTTTCACATGCCCCTGCCGCACCCGGCTGAGGATTTCCACCAGACTTTCCACCATCCCCATCTCGCCCCACCAGCCGTAAAACCGCGGGTCTTCCCCCTCCGGCGCGACATAGACGATCGAGACCGGCTGGATGGAAACATCCTTCAGGTCCGGCGTGAAGAACGACGCGAAAAGCGTTGTTTTAAAAGGCAAAACCCGGATGCTGTCGCTCGACGTGCCTTCCGGGAAAAACAGCAATTTGTGCCCTAGATTGAGCCGCTCCTGAAACTGCACCACCTGCCGCGCCGCCTCGCGCCGGTCGCGGCGGATGAAGAGCGTGCCGGTGATTTTGGCCAGCACGGAAAAGCCCGGCCAGGTCGAAACCTCCTCCTTGGCGACGAAATACACCCGCTTGCGCGCGTTCAGCACCAGAATATCGAGCCAACTGCAATGGTTCGCCACCACCGCGCCATGCCCCGCCATCATCTGCCCCTCCACCTCCAGCCGCAGGCCAAGGATGCGCAGCGCCGAGCGGCACACCGCCATGGTGATCCACGGGGTCCAGGGCCGCGCCGCGCCAAACACCGGCTGTTCGATCAGCCGCAGAAGCGCCGTGGCCAACACCCCAAGCACCAGCACCAGCACCATCGCCATCGCGCGCAGCACAACCAACACCCAGCCCACAGGCCCAACCCGCACCGGCGCCTTGCGCTTGCCGTCATCCCAGATCACTTCAGCCGCGCCCCCGCCGATACATCGCCTTGACCCGCGGCGGCACCTCGTCAATGTCGACGATGATGCACACATCCGTCGTGTTGAACGCCCGGTCGATATAGGCCCCCTGCCCGACAAAGCCGCCGAGGCGCAGATAGGCCTTGATCAGCGGCGGCAGGCCGCGCATCACATCGCGCCGGTCATAGGCATCCTCGTCCAGCAAATCCATGCGCTGAAACCCCGCCGGGTGGGCATGGGTGCGCAGGGCCAGCGGGGCCAGATGGGAGTGGTGCAGCATCGACAACGGCGCCGCCAGGGCCTGCGGATCGGTGCCGTGAAACGAGGCCACGCCGAACAGGACTTCGATCCGATGCGCGTCGATATAATCGGTCAGGCCGCGCCACAGCCGATGCAGCGCCTCCCCGCCGCGATACTCGGCCCGCACACAGGAGCGCCCCAGCTCCAGAAGCCGGCGCCCCGAAGTCAAAAGCGGCGTCAGATCATATTCGTCTTCGGAATAAAACCGCCCAACGGCCTGCATCTGATCGTCGCGCATCACCCGATAGACCCCAACCACCGGCGCGCCCGGCAGGGCATGGTCCCGCAGCATCAGGTGGTCGAAATGCGCATCAAACGCGTCGCGTTCCAGCTTGGCGTCATGGTCCACCATCGGCCCGTCGCCCCCAAGTTCCTCGACAAAAACCTGATAGCGCAGCGCCTGACATTCGCGCAGATCCGCCGCGCTCGCGGCAAGACACAGCTCGAATTCCGGCTTGGGAGATGACATGGGCAGCGCGCTCCTTTCCCCAGACTTTTAGGAAGTCGGGCAGCGATTGGCAAGCAGGGCCGCGGTTCGGGATTGCGGCAAAACGCCGATGGGTGGCGAAAAACTTGACCGGCGTTAAGGCTTTGTTAGCTTTTTCGCTATATGAATCACCGTGCGGTGGCATCGAAAGCGGCTTCAGCGGCGGTATCGGATCGGAGGAAGCATGAACAATCCGCAGGACGAATGGATGGGCCGGACCGGGCCGGACCTGCTGGCACTCGCCGGGTCGCGCATGGCGCATGATCTGGCCAACCCCTTGGGCGCGGTCGGCAACGGTCTGGAATTGCTGGAACTTTCCGGCGCGGGCGACATGCCGGAAATGGCCCTGATGAAAGAAGCGATGGAGGCGGCGCGCGGGCGGCTGGGCTATTTCCGCATCGCCTTCGGCCATGCGGGCGCCGATGCGACCCTGCCGCGCGCCGAGATCGACAGCGCCATCGCCGGCACCCTGAATGCGGCGCGGCACCGGGTCGAGTGGCAGGCGGGCGATGCCCCGGAACGGCGCATGGCCAAGGTCGCGCTTTTGTGCCTGTTGTGCCTCGAAACCGCCATGCCGGTGGGCGGTGAGATCGAGATTTCGCAAACCGGCGGTGACTGGTGCCTCACCGGGCGCGCCAAACGCTTCGTGCTGGACCCCGCGCTCTTCGCCCTGCTCGACAACGCCCCGCCCCCGGCGGACCTCGCGGCCAGCAAAGTGCATTTTCCCCTCGCCGCCAAAGCCGCCCGCGCCGCCGGACGCGAAATCGGCTTTGAACAGGGGGAAAACACCCTGCGTCTGTTCTTTTGAGGCGTCGCCCCTTGCCCTGCCGGGAAACTGTCCCGGCGCGGGCGTCTTTGGAACGGTGGGGATTTGAGTATTTTTTCTAAGAAGAAGGGGGCGGTTTTGCGCAAATGGCCCCCGTTCGACTTAGGGTCGCACTGTGCCGTTGCCTTCCACCAGATATTTGAACGACGTAAGCTGCGCCGCGCCGACCGGGCCGCGTGCGTGCATTTTGCCGGTAGCGATGCCGATCTCGCCGCCCATGCCGAATTCACCGCCATCGGCGAACTGGGTCGAGGCGTTGTGCATCAGAATGGCGCTGTCGACGCGGGCAAAGAAGCGCTCCGCTGCCGCGGCGTCTTCGGTCAGAATGCACTCGGTATGGCTCGACGAATAGGTGCCGATATGGGCAATCGCCGCGTCGATATCGTCAACGATCTTCGCCGCGATGATCGCGTCGAGATATTCCTTGCCCCAATCGTCCTGCGTCGCCGCCACCGATCCCTGAAGCCCCGGCCCGACACGCACCTCGACGCCCGCCGCCATCAGCGCATCAATCGCCGCCTGCCCGATCTCGACCGCATCCTTATGGATCAGCAAACATTCCGCCGCGCCGCAAATCCCGGTGCGCCGCATCTTGGCATTCATCACCACGTCCAGCACCTTCTGCGCATCCGCCGCCTTGTCGATATAGACATGCACGATGCCCTCGAGATGGGCGAAAACCGGCACCCGCGCCTCGCGCTGCACCAGGCCAACCAGCCCCTTACCGCCGCGCGGCACGATCACGTCCACATACTCGGTCATGGTTAACAACTCGGACACCGCCGCCCGATCGCGCGTCGGCACCAGCTGGATCGCATCCTCCGGCAGGCCCGCGGCGCGCAACCCATCGACCAGACAGGCATGAATCGCGCCCGAGGAATGGAAACTCTCCGACCCGCCGCGCAAAATCACCGCATTGCCCGCCTTCAGGCACAACGCCCCCGCATCGGCGGTCACGTTCGGCCGGCTCTCGTAAATCACCCCGATCACCCCGAGCGGCGTGCGCACGCGGCGGATATGCAGCCCCGACGGCCGGTCCCATTCCTCCAGCACCGCGCCGACCGGATCGTCAAACCCGGCCACCGCGCGCAAACCCTCGACGATGCCCTGAATGCGCGCCTCGTCCAGCATCAGCCGGTCCATCATCGCCGCGCTCAGCCCCTTGTCGCGGCCAAATTCCAGATCCTTGGCGTTGGCGGCGATGATCTCATCACGCCGCGCCCAGACCGCGTCGGCGGCGGCGTTAAGCGCCGTTTCCTTGGCCTCGGAACTGGCAAAGGCCAAGACCCCCGCCGCCCGCTTGGCCCGCGCGCCGATCTCCGTCATCACCTCATGTATCTCATTGTTTTGCATGTGTTTTTCCTCCCTCAGCCGCGCACCCGGTCAGCACCAGATCGTCGCGATGTATCAATGCGGTGCGGGCCGGATAGCCCAAAACCGCCGCAATTTCCTCCGAACGCCTGCCCGCAATTCGGCCCGCATCCGCGCCCGAATAGCGCACCAGCCCCAGCGCCAGTTCCGCCCCATCCGGCCCCAAAACCTGCACCGGATCGCCGCGCTCGAACCCGCCCGTGACCGAGACCAGCCCGGCCGGGAGCAGTGACTTGCCCTGCCCCAAGGCCCGCACTGCGCCCGCGTCGATGGTTAACGTGCCCTGCGGTTTTTGCGCCGAAATCCAGCCCTTGCGCGCCGCGCTCGGGTTGGTTTTGGCCGGAAAATAGCTGCACCGCGCGCCCGCTTTCAGCGCCGCAATCGGCCCCTCCTGCGCACCTTTGGCGATGGTCATGGCGCAGCCCGCGCCGGTCGCGGTGCGCGCCGCCATCACCTTAGTCCGCATGCCGCCCCGGCTCAGACCGCTCGCCGCCTCGCCCGCCATCGCCTCGATGTCTGGCGTGATTTCTTCAATGATTGCAAGATGTTGCGCGGAAGCGTCCAGACCAGGATTGGCGGTATACAACCCGTCCACATCGGACAGAAGCACCAAATGATCCGCCCCGACCGTCACCGCAACCTGCGCCGCCAGCCGGTCGTTATCGCCATAGCGGATCTCATCCGTCGCCACTGTATCATTTTCGTTAACAATCGGCACCGCGCCGAGCGCCAGCAGGGTCTTCAACGTAGCGCGGGAATTGAGAAACCGGCGCCGGTTGGCGCTGTCCTCGAGCGTCACCAGAACCTGCGCCGTGGTGATGCCATGCGCCGCCAACGCCTCCGCATAAGCCTGCGCCAAGCGGATTTGTCCCGCCGCCGCCGCGGCCTGCGATTGCTCCAGCGCCAGCGGCCCGCCGGGCAGGCCCAAAACCCCGCGTCCAAGCGCAATGGAGCCGGAGGAAACCAGCACCACTTCCGCCCCACCTGCGCGCAACTCCGCCACGTCTTTTGCAAGCGATTTCAACCAGTTAACGCGAAGTTCGCCGCCCTCGACCAACAGGGCCGAGCCGATCTTGATCACAATGCGGCGCGCGTCGTTCAGGGTTGCCAAGGCGCTTCCTCCTCCGCATCCGCCTGTTTCTGCCGCAGCCGATCAGCAGCGATTTCCGCCTTCAACGCCCGCAACACCTCGACCGTTCCCTCGCCCGAAACACCGGACATCTCATACACCTTGCCGCCGGACGCTTCTTCCAACGCCCGCCGCCGCTCTGCGCGGTCCTCCTCGGGCATCGAGTCCACCTTGTTCAGCACCGTCACCCGCGGTTTGTCCGCCAAAACCCCGCCGTAATTTTCCAATTCGTGAACAATCGTGCGATAATCCGCCACCACATCCTCGCCGAACCCGTCCACCAGATGCAGCAACACCGAACAGCGCTCCACATGGCCCAGAAACTGATCGCCCAGCCCCCGCCCCTCGGACGCGCCCTCGATCAGCCCCGGAATATCGGCCACCACAAACTCGGCATTGTCCACCCCGACTACCCCGAGATTGGGCACCAAGGTGGTAAACGGATAATCGGCGATTTTCGGGCGGGCGTTTGAGGTCGCGGCCAGAAAGGTCGACTTGCCCGCATTCGGCAGGCCCAAAAGCCCCACATCCGCGATCAGTTTCAGCCGCAGCCAGATTGTGCGTTCGACCCCTTCCTGCCCCGGATTGGCGCGGCGCGGCGCCTGATTGGTCGGACTTTTGAAATGCAGGTTGCCGAAGCCGCCATTGCCGCCCTTGGCCAGCAGGATGCGCTGCCCGACCTCGGTCAGATCGGCAATCACCGTTTCCTGATCCTCGTCGAGAATTTCCGTGCCGACCGGCAGGCGTAGGGTGATTTCCTCGCCCGACCGCCCGGTGCGCTGCGACCCCTTGCCCGGCTCGCCGTTGCGGGCGAAAAAATGCTGCTGATAGCGGAAGTCGATCAGCGTGTTCAGCCCCTCGACCGCTTCCGCCACCACGTCGCCGCCGCGCCCGCCATCGCCGCCATCCGGCCCGCCATATTCGATGAATTTCTCCCGGCGAAACGAGATGCAGCCGCCGCCGCCGGAACCGGAGCGGATATAGACCTTGGCGAGATCGAGGAATTTCATGGCGGAGCCTTTGGGCTGAATTGCGTTGTTATCTACGGGTAGAGCGAAACGCGACCCGCCTCAAGGCTTTGCCGCCGCTTTTCCCCGCGCGAGGCGGAAGTTCTGCGTCGGGAGGGCGTCGGATGCACGCGCGGCGCTGCTTCCGGTGCAGGGGCCGGTTGCTTCAAAGCCGAGTTTTTCCAACACGCGGGCGGAGGCCGGGTTGTCATCAAAAACGCAGGCGGCGATTTCCGGCCAGTCAAAGCTTGCGAAAGCATGGTTAACGGCGGCGCGGCACGCCTCGCTGGCCAGCCCCCGGCCCCAATGGGCGCGGGCGAACATATAGCCGAGTTCCGGCGGGTCATGCTCCGCGGTGACGCCCAGCACCCCGACCAGTTCCGGCCCCGCAAAGGCGCCGAAGACGAACCCCGTCCCGGCGTAAGGCTGACAGCGCGCGCGGGTCAGTTCCGGGTCGGCGGGGTGCGGCCAACTGGCGGTCATTTTGGCGACTTCGTAATCGGAAACGAGGGCAAATAGCGCGTCGAAATCGGCGGGCGTGAGGGAGCGCAGGGTGAGCCGGGCTGTGGTTAACTCAGTCATCGCGCGCCGCCCACGCTTCGCGGGTCAGCACATGCGCATGACTTGCAACCTCCTCGCCGCGCGCTTTGCAATAGTCCATCCCGCCGCCATCGGGCACAAAGCCCAGCTTTTGCAACACCCGCGCCGAGGCCGGATTGTCGGCCCAGGTCGTGGCGCGGATGCAGCGAAGATCGGGGCGCGCGAAGGCCCGCGCGATCAGGGCCGCGCCCATTTCCGTCGCATAGCCATGCCCCCAATGGGCGCGGGCCAGCATGTAGCCGATCTCCGCTTCACCGGGGTCGGTTGCCTCAACCCCCATACCGCCAATCATCTCTTCTCCGAGAAAAATTGGACCCAGTAACCCCTTGGTTTCAAGCCATTTTTCCAGCCTTTCGCGCACAGCGTCCGGGTCCGGCGGCCAGGGCCAGGATCCCAGCATCCGCACGACCTCATAGTCCGACAGCACCGCCGCATAGAGCGGCGCATCCCCCGCTTGCACCGGGCGCCAGCGCAGGCGTTTGGTATGGAGGAACGGGTCAGCCATGCGCCGATTGCCAGTCGGCACGGGTCAGGCGCATTTGCTTTAATACATGCGCCTTGCCGGTGGCGCGGGAGCGGTCCGATTTTTCGCCCACGGGCCGGAAGCCGACCTTGGTTAACACGTTTTTCGACCCCGCATTGCCGTCGAAATAGCCGGAATCAAGGTGATCGGCCTCGCTATGGGTGAAGTAATGCGCGACGAGGGCGATGGCGGCCTCGGTGGCGTAGCCCTTGCCGTGGGCCGCGCGGGTCAGCCAGTAGCCCAGCGTGCTGCCAATGCCGATAACACCGACAAAGCCCTCGGGCGCATGGATGCCGAAGCCCTCAAACGGCTGCTGCGCGACATAGGCGATAAATTCCTCGGCGTCGGCGCGCGTATAGGGGTGCGGCACCAAGGTTAACCATTTGGCCACCTCAATGTCACCCACCCCCTGCACCACCGCCTCCGCGTCTTCCGGGGCGAGTTTGCGCAGGGTGAGCCGCGCGGTTTTCAGCTCTTGCATGTCTCTAACCTGTTTATTTCACAGACATTTTACGGATGTAGGTCCAGGTCGGCACGGTAGCGTCGCGGGCAACCGAATAGGCCTCCGCATCTCCCATGTAATCAAAGCCCGCATTGGTTAACACGCGCGCCGAGGCCGGGTTGTCCTGAAACACCTCGGCGAACAGCATGTCGTTGCCCAGCGGATTGGCCTCGACCAGCACCTGCACCGCTTCCTGCGCAAACCCCATGTTCCAGAAGGGCGGCGCGATCCAGAAGGCCAGCTGGCTCTGCGCGCGGTCCAGATGGGTCAGCGATATCGCGCCCAACACTTCCTGCCCCGCATCGCCGCCCGCCGCGTGCCCGTCCAGCACCCAGACATCTTCCGTGCGCTCCGGTTCAAGAACACGGGCGATCTGATTGGCCACAAAGCCCGGCGGCAACGGATGCGGAATGGATTGCGACGCCTGCGCCATGCGCTTTTCGGCCCCGTAATGCTCCATCAGACCAATATCCGACGGGCGCGGCGCCCGCAGCACGAACCGCTCTGCCTGTATCGGGGGCTGCTCCACCTCCCTGCCGACGGAAAATTCCGCCATTTTTTCCTGCAACATCGCTTCCTCCTCGAAAGCACAAATCTGCATAAACCGAACACCTTACCATTTCGTTAACACCCGACCAATTTTCGCAATTTCCATGACAAAAATGTGCCCGGGAACGAAAAAGGGGACCGGCCTGCGCCGATCCCCTGGGTTTTCGCATTGCCTTGGGTGTCGGCTTATTCCGCGGCCTCCGCTACCGGCAGGACGGAAATGAAGGTGCGGCCTTTCAGGCCCTTGTGGAACTTCACTTTGCCTTCCGCGGTCGCAAAGATGGTGTGGTCCTTGCCCATACCAACATTGGCGCCCGGCCACATTTTGGTGCCGCGCTGACGCACGATGATGTTGCCCGCGATCACGTCCTGACCGCCGAATTTTTTCACACCAAGGCGGCGACCCGCAGAGTCGCGACCGTTCCGGGAGCTACCACCAGCTTTTTTATGTGCCATTTCGCTCTCTCCTTATTTCGCCAGCTTCTTGGCCTGTTCGACCCAGCCTTCACGCTCGATCCGGCCCTTGAACGACAGTTTCTCGCCGAACTCGGCGATGTCCGCCTCGGTCCAGGCTGCGATCTGCGCGAAGGTGGTGACCCCCGACGCATGCAGTTTTTTCTCCAGCGCCGGGCCAACGCCGGACAGCTGTTTCAGATCGTCCGCGCCGGCTTCTGCCTTCGGAGCTTCCTTTTTCGGGGCTTCCGCCTTCGGAGCCGCCTTTTTGGCCGGTTTCGCCGCAGCCACCGCCGCGCCCGCAACCGAACCCGCGCCAATCGCCGCTGCCACGCCGGACTTGCCCGCACCCTTCTCGAGGATGTCGGTCACGCGCAGCAGGGTGAGCTGCTGGCGGTGGCCCTTGGTGCGCTTGGAGCTGTGCTTCCGGCGGCGCTTGACGAAGTTGATGACCTTGTCACCCTTGATCTGGTCGATCACTTCCGCCTGCACGCCCGCATCTGCGACGAAGGGGGTGCCGACGGTGGAACCCACCATCAGAATTTCGTTGAACTGGACTTTATCGCCCGCATTGGCCGCAAGTTTTTCCACGCGCAGGACGTCACCCGCCTGCACCTTGTATTGCTTACCGCCGGTCTTGAGGACCGCAAACATCGTATCTTCCTTCTTCCCGCGTTCTGTGGCCCCCGGTTCTGCCGGGTGTTGGCGGAGCCCCATGCCCCTGTTGCCTCGAACGGCGCGCCCGTCTGGGCTGTTGGTTACGGTCCGCAGCGCTCCAATAACCTCGGGAAGCGCAACAAACCAAAGCCCGGCGAGTCGCCTGATCCGCCGGGAAGCCGCCTTATCGGGGGAATGGGACGCAAAGTCAACACCCCCCTGCCCGGCTCAGAGCGACTGCACCGGCGGCAGTTTGGCCAGCTCCGCCGCCAGGGTCTCATAGCGCTCCGCCATGATCTCGTTCTGCACCGCGTTCAGGATCTCATAGACCTGCCGCATCTCGTCGCTTTCCAGCACCTCGCGGTAGGCCTTGATATCAGCGTCCGGGATATCGCGGTAGGCGTAAGCAGAGGCGACGAGGGCATAACTGTCGAGATGCGCGCGCATTTGCGGCTCCGACTGCATGAGAAGCGTGCGCAGCTCGTCCTCGGAATAGGTCTGTTCGCCGCGCGCCGCATCCGCCGCCATGATATAGCGCAGCTGGATCTCGATCAGCGCGGCCAGCGAGGTATCGGTGCCGCCAATGGCCTCCTGCATGGCGCGGTAATCCTTAATGCGCGCCGGGTTGGCCTCCATCAACTGCGCCACGATCTCCTCGCCCAGCGCCATGCGCTCGGCGTCCGGCGTCATGTGGCTGGCATTTTCCACCGCCACCAGCCGCTGCCCCAGATCCGAGCCATAAAACCCGATGCCATACTCCACCAGCGCCGCCGGCATCACCGCTTCCATCATGTCCAGCGCCCGCCCGAGCATCTCCTCGGGCACGAAAATCTGATCCACCAGTTCCTCATAGCTATGGGCAAAGGTGTTGGCCGCATCCCCGGTCAGCGCCGGCCCCGCCTTGGCGCTCTCGCGCATCGAAGTGATGGCCACGTCAAACCCCGTGACCTCCAGAAATCGCCGCATCTCGGCGCGATCCGCCGCCAGCGCGCCCCCCGCAAAACCGATGATCACCAACAAAACCGCAAAAACCTGCCGAACCATATACGCCTCCTGTTCGCATTTCCCGCCAAACCTACCGCCCCACCCCGCCCGCCACAAGCAAAACACCACATCCGCCCAATTTCAGCAGAAAAACCCCTTGCACCCGCGCGCCCACCGGATTATGCACCGCCAGACCCCCGCGGAGAGGTGCCGGAGTGGTCGAACGGGGCGGTCTCGAAAACCGTTGTCCCTTCACGGGGACCCAGGGTTCGAATCCCTGTCTCT
>PDWI01001394.1_pt1 | contig 38265 bp, 18 predicted proteins | sample 1430891 | NCBI WGS metagenome assembly PDWI01 (sample SAMN01162508, study PRJNA174530) | Oral metagenome, whole genome shotgun sequencing project. | biome: Marine environment; feature: Marine mammal; material: Swab sample of the gingival sulcus; isolation source: swab sample of gingival sulcus... | reverse complement strand
GTTCAACCCTTTTAGTATTGCTTTTTCGCCAATATTGGCGTGTAGATTATCTATTTTTAGCATTGTTGCTTATCTTAATATCTTTGTATTTATTTTTTTTACTGCTAAGCTCTAGTTCTTTGCAAGGGCTTCTTATAACTAAGAATATAAAACTGCGTGAGCAGTTAATTTCTCATTGCTGGTTGAAGAAATCGCTGTCGGTCGCACCGACTAGCCGACGGAACCTTCAAGAGAAATTGTGAGTAGTTTCTGTGCTTCTACGGCAAACTCCATTGGAAGCTTGTTCATCACCTCCTTGGCATAGCCATTGACGATTAAGCCAACAGCTTCTTCTATGCCTATGCCACGTTGCTGACAATAGAAAATCTGGTCTTCACTAATTTTGCTTGTTGTCGCCTCGTGTTCGATGATTGCTGTATCGTTATCCACTTGCACATAAGGGAAAGTATGAGCTCCCGAAGTGCTACTTAATAATAGGCTATCACATTGCGAATGGTTACGAGCGTTGTCTGCCGTTTTGGCGACTTGCACCAATCCTCGGTAACTATTCTGACTAAAGCCTGCTGAGATACCCTTTGAAACAATTCGGCTACGTGTGTTCTTCCCTAAGTGAATCATCTTCGTTCCTGTATCGGCTTGTTGGTAATTATTCGTAACGGCTACCGAATAGAATTCTGCAATAGAGTCATCACCTCGCAAAATACAGCTTGGATATTTCCACGTAACAGCCGAACCTGTCTCCACTTGTGTCCACGAGATTTTAGAGCGTTTGCCTCGGCAAATTCCACGTTTCGTTACAAAGTTGTAGATACCGCCGTTACCATTTTTGTCCCCTGGATACCAATTTTGTACGGTTGAATACTTAACTTCTGCATCTGTCTCGGCAATAATCTCTACAATCGCTGCGTGCATTTGGTTCTCATCTCGCTGAGGAGCCGTACAACCTTCTAAATAACTCACATACGAACCCTCATCAGCAATAATCAGCGTTCGCTCAAATTGCCCTGTATTGATAGCGTTGATACGGAAATAAGTAGAAAGCTCCATAGGGCAACGCACGCCTTTAGGAATATAAACGAATGAGCCGTCGCTAAAGACAGCTGAGTTTAGAGCTGAGAAGAAATTATCTTTGATTGGCACGACCTTCCCCATATATTTACGGACAAGTTCGGGATAATCTCTAACGGCTTCGCTAAAAGAACAAAAAATCACTCCTTTCTCTGCCAACTTCTCTTTGAAAGTCGTCTTAACCGAGACCGAGTCTAATACAGCATCCACAGCAATACCACTCAAAACTTTTTGTTCTTCAAGTGGAATACCAAGCTTATCAAATGTACGAAGCAGTTCTGGGTCAACCTCGTCCAAACTTTTGGGCGAATCTTTCTTCTTCGGAGCAGCAAAATAGATGATGTCCTGAAAGTCTATCTTTGGTATCTTAAGTTTTGCCCAGTCAGGCATTGACATCTCCTGCCACGCTCTGAAGGCCGAAAGTCTATATTCCAAGAGCCATTCAGGTTCTTCTTTTTTAGCAGAGATTAAGCGTATCGTCTCCTCGCTTAAGCCTTTGCCTATTGTTTCCGTTTCTATATCCGAGCTAAAGCCATACTTATATTCGTTTGACGTTATCTCATCTATGATTTTACCGTTATCTTGCATTATAATCTCTATAAATTCTAATCGCTCTCCTTATACATATATATAAGGATATACTTAAGGTATAAACCCCTATCCAAACAAAGATACAACAGATTTTGTTTGCAATCACAAGATTTGCACTAAAAAACAAACAAATATCTCTTCTCCTCATTTGGGAATAAACTTATTATTTAGCGAATAAATCTTAATCTCAGCACAAAAATACAGATTTTATCCTAAATATCAGTGCCTTAGATTGACGCCCTTACTTTCCATTTTTTTGCTCAAATACCACAAATCGGAACAGCCACAGACTGTTTTATTAAACACCTGATAATCAACCTTATATAACGACTTGATTTTGTTAAAAAAGTTTCCCCGAAGACTTTTCAAAGTTTTCCGTGTAATTTCAAAAAGTTTCTGGGAAAACTTTTTTGAGTGTTCCCTCATACTTTCCAAAATAAAGCGAATACCACAAATCGGAACACTCTCAGAGTGGTCGCTACAGGCTGATTTATTTCCTGAATTCAGGTTTCTTATTTCAGTTAGTTATCAACTCCTAATTATAATGTAGTAAGAAAATAAATAGTGAATTAACATAGAACCTTAGAAAGGATAGATATAGAGCTTTTTTCTTGAATTTATCACAAAAAAAATAGAGAAATCAAGGTTTTAGAAAGCAAATTAAGTAAATAATCAATAGTAATGAATTTTAAGAAATAAAGCGTTTATACTTAAATTTTCTCTATAAATGATAGATTTATCTATAAATCAGAAGAAAAACACGATATTTATCCATAAAAACCTTGCATAGATAGGCAATTATTACTTTCTTTGCTCCATAGAAACTCAATATTGATGTATAACATAAACCTATAAATAGTTTCGAGTATGGAAAGACTAATACGAAGCAGCGTAAGCCTTATGGCTACCTTGTTCTTGTTTTCCGCCTCTGTGCCTAGTTTTGCTCAAGTTCAGCAGAAAAAGGATGCGAAGCAGGCAGATAAGAAAACAAGTATGAGATTTATTACGGGACGGATAACAGACAGTACTGGAGAAGCTTTGCCAAGTGTAACAGTTTATGTCTCAAGCTTAAACCTCTTTACACTTACAGATATTGACGGTAAGTACAAGCTCAAGATTCCTACTGACAAAGATATAAGCGTACGTTATTCTTTTGTTGGTTTAGTTTCACAAACAAAGAAATTTCGCAAAGGTAAGCAAGATATCAAACAAGATATTATGCTTAAGGATAGCAAACAACTTGATGCAGTTGTCGTAACCGGGATTTTTAATCGTAAACAAGGTAGCTTCACAGGTTCAGCAACAACCATTACTTCACAAGATATTATGAAGAATGGTACGCAGAACGTTTTCCAAAGCTTGAAGAATTTAGACCCAACTTTGCAACTTGGCGACGGGTTCTTGAATGGCTCTGACCCTAATAGCCTACCTGATATGTCTATTCGAGGCACATCGAGTTTACCATTACAGCAAGGGGGAGACTTCCGTAGTCAGTACAGCAATCAACCTAATCAACCGCTATTTATTCTTGACGGTTTTGAGACTTCTATTGCGACTATTCTTGACCTTGATATGAACCGTATTGAGTCGGTTACAATCCTTAAAGATGCTTCATCTAAGGCTATTTATGGTTCTAAGGCGGCTAACGGGGTAATCGTTATTGAGACAAAGAAACTTAATGGTAATCAACAGAGGGTTACTTACAATGGAACAGTCTCTTTAGAAATGCCAGACCTTAGTAGTTATAACCTAACGAACAGCTTAGAGAAACTAGAAGTAGAAAAGGCTGATGGACGCTATGAAAAGAAAAAACTTACAGGAACAATTGACCAAGAGCGTCTCTATAATGCACGTCGTAAGCGTGCTGTAGAGGGGCTGAATACCTATTGGCTCGCTAAACCTCTTAGAACAGGTCTTGGACAGAAGCATAACCTTAGTATTGAACTAGGAGATTCTAAGAGCTTGCGTGCTGTCGTTAGCTTCACTTATAATAAGCTCCAAGGAGCAATGAAAGGTTCGGATAGAGAAAATATCTCTACAACGGCTAACCTTTCTTATCGTACAGAGAAGTTTATTTTCCGTAATATCTTGACTTATTTGGTTAACAAGAGCGAAGACTCTCCCTATGGTTCTTTCTCTCAATATGCACGAATGAATCCTTATTGGGAAGCAGAAGATAAAGAAGGAAATATTCTACGTTGGGCAGAAGAGAATATTCCGAACCCAATGTACGATGCAACGATCGGTACATCGCTAACACGTAATTATTCACAACTGACAGATAACCTCTATGCGGAATGGGTTGCTACGGAAGACCTTCGTGCTACACTTCGTTTAGGCTATATGCAGAATAAGTCAGGGGGGGATATGTTCTATCCTGCAACGCATTCTCGCTTTGCTCTCCGTAAGGGGAACAAAGAGAACAATGGTTCTTATACGCTTGATCACGGACACAAGGTGCGTATGTCTGGGGACTTAAACGTCCGCTATTCTAAGAAATTTGGCAAGCATTATTTCTTTGTTAATGCTGGTTCTTTTGTTGCTCAGACAACTTCAGACTCTTATCGCCACATTGCAGAGGGCTTTTCTAATAGTACAAAGGCGGATATTACTTTCGCTCGTCGCTATCAAGAGGGACGTAAACCTGCCGGTTTTAGTTCACTCAATAGAGAGGCTAGTTTCCTTTTGGCTACAAGTTATGATTATGATAACCGTTATCTTCTTGATGCTACGGTGCGTGAGAGTGCTTCTTCGCTCTATGGTAGTGATAATCGTTGGGCAAATAGCTGGTCTGTCGGTGCAGGTTGGAATGTCCATAACGAAAAGTGGATGGAAAACTTTACACCACTCAAGAAATTAAAGTTTAGAGGATCACTTGGTTTGACTGGTAATCAAAACTTTAATACAAACACTTCTATTGCTACTTACAACTACTATTCAGGCATTATCTATGGTGGACAGACTGGTGCTTACCTAAGTAATATGCCTAACCCAGAGCTTAAATGGGAGCAAAAGTTGGATTATAACATCGGTTTAGATGCTACAATCTATGGTTTGAATTTGAGCTTTGACCTCTATCGCTCTGATACGAAGAATATGCTTACGGACTTGACAATCCCAACCTCTACAGGTTTCCGAGTTGTTAAGGACAATCTTGGACTTGTGCGTAACTCTGGTTTTGAGATTAAAGCTAGCTACAACTTGATTAGACACAAGAATGGCTATTTAAATATTTTTGGTAGTATAGCAAGTAATAAGAATTATATTGTTAGTCTTTCAGAGAGCTTGAAAGCTTATAATGAGAAGATTAAGCAAAATTCTAAAACAACCTCAGAGGCTGCAACTAGTCCTATTGCTCTTTATGAAGACGGAATGTCAATGTCTACTATTTGGGCTGTGCCTTCTGCAGGTATTGACCCTGGACTTGGTAAGGAAATCTTTATCAAGAAAGACGGACGCTATACTTATGATTATAATCCAACAGATCTGCAAGCTCTAGGAGATAGCCAACCTCTTTACCGAGGAAACTTTGGTCTTGGAGCTGAATATAAGGGCATTGGACTAAATGCTGTCTTTAGTTTCTTAGGCGGCGGACAGATTTACAACTCAACGCTTGTGTCTAAGGTAGAGAATGCAGATACAAAGGATAACGTTGATAAGCGTCTTGCCGAAGGACGCTGGCGTAATCCTGGAGATGTAACTCGCTTTAAGAAGTTTAGGAACTCAACTAGTACACGTCCTACATCTCGCTTTATTCAAGACAGAAATGAGTTGCACTTCTCTAGCTTGTCGCTTTACTACAAAGTGCCTAGGTCTTTCTACAAGAAACTTAAAATGAGTCAGCTACGTGTATCTCTTAATATGAACGATCTTGCGACATTCTCCTCTGTTAGAGTAGAGCGTGGAACAAGCTATCCATTTACACGTAAGCTATCTATGTCTATTACAGCATCATTCTAAAAACAGGTAAGTATTATGAAAAAATATATTTATATCCTCTTAGCAGGACTAATGTTAAGCTCTTGTAATAAGTGGTTTGACGTTACTTCTAGCTCGGAAATACGTGAGAAAGAGCATTTCAAAACCGTTAAAGGCTTTCAGCAAAGCTTAATAGGGGCTTATATTGGAATGGCTTCAGATAATCTCTATGGTAAGCATATGACTTGGAACACAATGGAGATGCTTGCACATCAGTATAAAGTTTCCACAGAAGAAACGTTTAAAGCTATTTATGAACATAAGTATAAGGATAAGAACGTTATCTCTATTACAGGTAATATCTGGGCTAAAGCATACAATGTGATTGTTAATATCAACAATGCCCTTGCAAACCTAGAAAAGCAACAGTCGAGCCTTAACCCTATTGACTATGCAGTCTTAAAGGGCGAGTTTTTGGCTCAAAGAGCTTATCTACACTTTGACCTTATGCGTCTGTATGGTACTGGCGGTTGGGCAACAAGAGGAGACGAAGTCGGTAAAAAGTTTGCACCTCCTTACGTAACTAAGCTCAGCAAACATACAGAACCTCAGATTACTATTGAGCAAGCCTATGAGCTAATTGTCAAAGATTTTGAAGAAGCTAAGCTATTGCTTAAGGATAATGACCCTATCACCAAAGTAAAAGAGCAAAAGGATTATGCTCTGCTTAATGCTGATGGTTTCTACAAGCACAGAGATTTGCATTTGAACTATTATGCAGTTTGCGGTTTGCTCGCCCGTGTTCATCAGTGGAGAGGTACGACGGAAGCTATGACTAAGGCTTATGAAGCAACTAAAGATGTCATTGAGTTTGCAGATAAGGGCTTGTATGATTATTTTGATACAACAATTGCTTTTGTTAATACTTGGCGTTTGCGTCCTGGTGCTTATGCTATGGTTATTGAGTCGCTTTTCTCACTTGAAGTGCCTGAGTTAAATAATAAAACAGCTCAGCATATCTTCCGTGATTTTGATAATCGAAATCCACTTCCTTTCCAAATCCACAAAGAAAGAATTGAAGAGCTATATGGAACAGCTAATCAGGATATAAGATTTTCTAAGTTGCTCTATAAAAATCCGAAAACAGATAGTTATATGAGCCTAAGACTTTATCAAGCAGACTTGGATGCTAGCAACAGGAATAAAGTTAATCTTATTACACTTCCAGAAGTTTATTATATTGCGGCTGAAGCAATAATGAAAACGACAGGAGATGTTGCCGAAGCTAGTAAGCTATTGAATAGAGTGCGTAAAGCTCGTGGCTTAAGTAAGCTTGCAGATGATATTACAGCAGAAGACCTTGAGAAAGAAATTAAGCGAGAGTACGAGAAAGAATTCATTGCTCAAGGCGTAATGTTCTTCTACTACAAACGTAATAATCAGACTATAATTCCTGGGATGAAAGCAGAGCAAAAAATGACAGATGAAGAATATGTATTGCCTTATCCTGACTTTGAAATTCAGTCTGGTCGCCAACAATAAACAATTTAATAAAGAAAAACGATGAATACACTATATAAGAAAGTTTTGCTCCTAAGCTGTGGAGTTATTAGTTTGTTTAGTTCTTCTTGTAAGGAGCAGGAGATCCCTTTCTACGACCAGCAGTATAATGCCGTGCGTTTCCCTCAGAAAGGAGAAGACAATAAAGAACCAATTGGCTATGATGAAGTCAATAAAGTTTTTGTTGCAAATCATACCTTTATAAAGGTTGCCAATGATGCAGTCTATGATTATAAACTCCCCATAGAACTTATTGGCTTGGTTGCCGAGCAAGATCGTAAGGTTTCGGTTTCTATTGATAAAACTAGAACCAATGCTCCTGAAGATAGCTATGAAATTGGTGAAGCTCTTATCCCTAAGGGTAAAAGAGAAGGGCATATAATGATTAAGCTAAAGAACTCTGTTGCTTTACAATCTTCTGTAAATAGTTTGGTTCTAAAGCTTGAGAGCTCATCTAATTTGGTGCAAGGTCCAGAGAATCTAATCTATGCATTAGTTTCTTGGAGCCAAATGATTCCTGTGCCTGTTCACCCTAATCATATTCAAACCTATAATACCCTAATTAAGGGTGAAAGTTCAGGAACAAGTACCTCTCTTGATCACTTTAGCCCTCGTGCTTTACGTTTTATTGTAGAGACGCTTGGTTGGGATAATTGGGACGATATGAAGATTCACGGAAAGGTAAACTTTAATGGTCCTGACTACTTAAAATATAAATACTTGCCTCGTATTGACGTTATCAGCAAAGGACAGAAATATAAGGCTTATGCACAGAAGCTTAAGGAAGCTCTAAAGGAGTATAATATAGCACACCCTGGAGAACCAATGTTGCACGATGCAGGCGAATTGAAGGGACAAGCTATTGAAATCCGTTTATAAAGGAATTAGTAACACAAAAGAATAAGTATTATGAAACACAAAATCATATATGTACTAGCTTCGCTAATGGCTCTGTCTTTTGCCTCGTGCTATAAAGATACAAGCACCTTAGCTGATAGAGAGATTGAAGCAATTAAGATTGATACAGCTGGGATTGATCCTAAACTTTATCTTGAATTCAATGAAGAACTTGTATTAGCTCCTAAATTTACGCCTAAAGAAGGACAAAAAGTTTCATTTCATTGGAGCATCTCTGAAGAAAATAAAGATGCTTATGATACAAAAATGAAATCTATAGGAGATCAGCTTGAACTTAGATACAAAGTAGAGCGTCCAATCTCTAATAGCCCATATATTTTGAAGTTAGTCGTAAGAGATGAGAGTAATCAAAACCTTGAGTATATCTATACTTGGGATTTGTCAGTTAATAGTCCTTATATTACAGGCCTCCTTGTTGCAGAGAGTAAAGAGGGAGGCAAGACAGACTTCTCTTATATCAAGAATAAAGATTTAACTCCTAACTATAAGAAGGAAGAAGTTATTATTCGTAATGTATTGTCTGAGGTCTCAAAAGCTGGAGCTATTGAAGGTAAGGTTAAGAACTTATATTATACTGCTCTTGGTCGTCAATGGAATAGGCATACATCTTTGCTTTGGGCTTTGACAGAGGAAGGTAAGCTTTATCGCTATAAATCTCAAAGTTTTGAATTAGATGGCGACTCTGATAAGGATAATTTAATACTCTATAAACCAATCTCAGACTTTAAGTTTGAGTCGCTTTTCAAAGCAGGACCTTCGTTATTTGCAGAGACAAATGCAGGTTACTACGCTCATAATGCAGAGCAACTTGATGTCTTTACAACACCTGATACAGACCTAAAAGAGGTTAAGATGAAAAATGGGGTTGTGGCTTTTACATCTACTTCTACCCCAAAATCTAATTATCTTATTTGGGTTGATGAAGATAAAAAGGCTTTCTCTTCTCTTTCTGTCGCAGGAAACGTCTCAGTAGATAATTTTGAACAAACAACTGCCTTTGATCCAAATAACTTGGGCGATGCAGAACCTCTTGCAGCGGAAGTAACAGATGATAACCTTAAGGCATCATTCTTGATGAAGGAGGCAGGCAATTATGCTATCTATACGCTTACCTTTGCCAAAAAAGATCAGAAAGGAGCCGCTGATGGAAAATATAATATTCCTGCTAGCTTTGTACCGAAAATGAATAATGCAAAGTCGTTCTTCTTCTCTAAGATAAACCAAGTTCTGTATGTTGCGACAGAAAAAGAGGTTTATGTAGTTCGTTATGGTGGAACAGGCTCAGATGCTGAAGTAAACGAAACACCTATTTACACAATTCAAAATGGTGAAAATATTGATTTTGCGAAGCTCTTTATTCAAGGACAATACGCAGCTAATTCAGGAGAAATGTATTTCCTGAAGTTGTATGGAACACCTCAACTAGATCTTAACTTAAGAGCCTTAGTTATAGCTTCTCATTCTGCAGAAGATAAGGGCTTCGTTAAGGTTATTCCTCTTGGCGAGAATGGAGATACTGTAGAGCAAGATAAGATGCTTAGCTACGACGGCTTCTCTAAAGTTTTAGATGTAATAAGTATTGGTCAGTAGTTAAATTTAATATACTATAAATGAAAAAGATTGTATTGTTACTAGTGGCTAGTCTATTAGTAAGCACAGGGGTTCGTCTATCTGCACAGCAAGAATATCGTAAGTTTCTCTTCTTTAAGATTAAGAAGAAATCTTCTAAGAAAGACAGTAAGAAGAGCAAATACGAAAAGCTCTTTGCAAAGAAACACACTAAAGTGGAGGGGCTGTTTACCCTCCACTTGCTAAACAACCGAATTTACTTTGAGATGCCCATTGACTTAATGGAGCGTGAAATGCTTATTGGCTCTACGATAAGCAAAATTTCAGATAATTCGCACGCTGTCATTGGGTCAAAGCCTTTCTCTCCTTTGCACGTTAAGTTTAGCAAGACGGATACACACGTTCAGTTACGAGAAGTTAATCTCGGCTTTATTGCAGACAAGGGGCTAAAGCAAAAAGATATACAAGCTAATAGTCGTATTCCAAGCATCTTGGAGAATAGTGAGATTTTGGCTTATACTCCAGACTCTACTGCTGTTGTCTTTGATATGACCAAGTTCTTTGTTGGTAATAATAAGAAGATGTATCCATTTGATGATGTGGCGCTTATTGGTCGTGTGAAGCGTAGAGAAGTTTTCAAGCCTCAGAATTCTTACCCTATTGGTGTAAAGGCATTCAAAGATAATGTTACAATAACGTCGATGCTTTCTTACTCTTATACGCTTTCTCTTGCTAATGGAGCAGTTATCGCTAAGGATAGACCTTTTAGTGCAGAAATGACTCGTTCTATTGTCTTGCTTGATAAGGAGCCTTATCGCCCTCGTTTGGCAGACTATCGCATTGGAATTTTTAATTCAGCTCGTGAGATGTTAGCTTCAAAAGCTCAAACTTCTCGTTATGTCCGCTATGCTCGTCGTTGGGATATTCAACCAAAGGACACTGCAGCTTATCGCTTAGGTAAACTTGTAGAACCTGTTAAGCCTATCGTTTTCTATATGGATAATACTTTCCCTAAGCAATGGGTACCTTATATCAAAGAGGGCGTAATGCAGTGGAATGAACTATTTCAAGAGATTGGCTTTAAGAATGTCATTCAAGTAAAACCATTCCCAACGAAGGAAGAAGACCCAGAATTTGACCCTGATAACATTAAGTATTCTTGTATTCGTTATGCTCCGTCAAACTTCCAAAATGCAATGGGTCCTTATTGGGTTGACCCTCGCTCGGGAGAGATTATCACAGCTTCGGTTTATGTCTATCACGATGTCGTGAAGTTGCTCCGTCATTGGCTTTTCATTCAGACAGCTCAAGCGGATAAAAATGTACGAACTGTCAATCCTTCAGAGAAAGACTTAGGCGATGCTCTTCGCTATGTTATTGCTCACGAAGTAGGGCATTGCCTTGGTTTTATGCATAATATGATTGCATCAAACTCTATTCCTGTTGAGTCGCTCCGTTCACCAGAGTTTACTCAGAAATATGGTACGACGCATTCAATTATGGACTACGCTCGTTTCAATTACGTTGCCCAACCAGGGGATAAAGAGCGTGGCGTAAAACTTACACCTCCTCGCTTCGGAGTTTATGATAAATATCTTGTTCGTTGGAACTATACGCCTATTTTTGATGCTAAGACGATTGAAGATGAAGCTAAAATTACATCTCAATGGATTACAGATGCTTTGGCTAAGTCTGACAACTATCGATATGGTAAACAGCAGTTTGTTGATATCTTAGACCCTCGTTCGCAGAGCGAAGACCTTGGAGATAACGCTGTAAAAGCTTCCGACTATGGCATTAAGAACCTTAAGTATATTGCCAAGAATTTAGACGCTTGGATTACGACTGACGATGATGATTTCTCATTCCGTCGCAGTATCTATGGAGGAATTATTGACCAACTATTTATGTATATCAGACACGTTGCCAATAACGTTGGAGGGTATCAGTCAAATGAAGTCAAGAGCCAAGATAAGATGCCTCGCTATGCTCCTCTATCTACGGAAAGACAACGTGAAGCTTTGAACTTCCTGATTGCTCTATACGATGACTTAGAGTGGTTAGACAATGCTCCTATCCTAAAGAAGATTGCAGTTACAGGTTCACCGAAGCACTTAATACAGTCTATTTTATCTCGCATAATGTTCAATCTGCCAATGCGTGTCTCTCGTTATGAACAGATGTCAGCGAAGTCTTATCAATCAGCGGAAGCTTTTAAGACGATTTATGATTTCGTTTGGAATAGCAAAGGCGGAAATGCGAAAAACTTATCCAAAGATTACGCAGATTTACAAGTAAGCTTCGTAAAGAATTTGACAAGTATCGTTACTTCAACGAAGCGTCATCCTTCAGGCGTTAGCCTAAGAGATGACTTTGATAAGGAATTAAGTGCTTTAATTGGCGAGAAGGTTCTGCATTCAGACCTTTGTGCTAGCACAGAAACTCTATCATCTGAGGTTGCAGGGTTTGAGCAAATTCCTTATGATAGCTATGTTCAGACTCGCATCACGAAAGCAGATATTTATGCTTACCTAATGCAGGTTAAAGCTTTGCTTAAGCAACGTGTCAAGACTACGAGTGGCGATACGAAGGCTCATTATCAAGTTCTGCTGAACCTTATCGAAGCTGATTTCTAAAAGATATAGAAGTATATTATGAAACAATATCTATTCAAAGCACTTTGTTTTCTTCTACTTTTGGCTAGTCCTTCTTGGGGCTTTGCCAAAAGCAAGAAGAAACAAGATCCAATTTACAAAAAGCTTTTCCCTAAAAGCGAAGAGCTGACGACTAAAAGGAACGGACAATTAGGGCTACATTATTATCAAAAGAAAATCTACCTTGAGCTACCGCTTAGTTATGTCAAAGAGCGAGAGTTTCTTCTTCGAACTTTAATCTCCAAGAGCAGTCAAGATGCTCTTGTCGGAGCATTAGGGTCTCCAAATAAATATATCCGAATGGAGCGAGTGGGAGAGAATCTACTTTACAAGGAGATTATCCATAATATCAAGGCAAATACAGAAGATGAAGCTCAGCTCAAAGCTCTGCAGATGTCCAAAGGTGAACCAATATTTTACAAATTTCCTATTAAGGGGTATACTAAAGATTCTGTTAATTTGATTTGTGATGTCTCGGAGCTATACAAACCAATGAACAGAGATTTGGTACAACTGCAAGGAATGCCTGTTAATCCTGTGATATTCATCTCTAATAGTAGTCCAAATACTAATCTCTCTTTCTTCAATCATATTGAGGCATATCCTAATGCTCTTATGGTAAGCAATACGCTTAGTGCTTCGGTTGGGCTTAGCTTCTTGGGTATCTTTAACCTAGGGCAGAATAGAGATTTGACTTTAGAGTATTCTTCTTATTTAGTCCTTTTGCCTAAGGAGAAAATGGAAATGCGTAAGGCGAATAACAACATTGGAACAGGTATTACTTATTACTACGATTATCGTCCTGCGATTGATACGAAGTTTGAGAAGGTCGTAACAAAACGTCGCTGGGCTATGGGTGATAAGCTTACTTTCTATATTGACCCAGCTATTCCCGAATCTTGGAGAGGTGCTATACAAGAAGCTTCGGAGCGTTGGAATGATGTCTTTGAGAGCAAAGAGTTAGGTCGTCCAATGAAGATAGAAGTTTACCCTAAAGATGATAAGACGTTCAATCCAGAGAATCCAAACTATAATATCATTGCTTTGTCAGATGTTACGCATCGTAGTATGCAGGTTAGCAATTTGATAGACCCTCGTTCGGGAGAAATTATCTCTTCTAAGATACTTGTCTCTCGCAATGCTGCAGGAGCAATCCAACGTATGGGAATGGTACAGCTTGGAGCTGTCGATAAGCGTTTTCGTTCTTATATCTTGCCAGAGTCTGCTCTTTGCGAAGCTATAAGAGGCATTGCCCTTCGTAACTTCGGTTACACACTAGGTCTAGTTGATAATATGGCAGGTTCTTATGCCTATACTCCAGAGCAAATTCGTTCGGCTGAATTTACTCAGAAGAATGGTTTCACAGCTTCTGTTATGGACGATGTCTTGTTTAATACGATTGCTTTGCAGGGGGACAAGGAGAAAGGAGTTAGCCTAATTGTAGATAAAGTTGGAACGGCTGATGCTTTGGCTATTGAATATCTCTATCGCAACTTTTGGGATAAGAGCAAGGAAGATGAAGAACTTCAGAAGTTAGCACTTAAGCACGAAGGCGATGCTCGTTACTTATATATTGGTGATTATGCGATTGTTCCTTCAGATCCTCGTGGGCAATCTGGAGACCTTGGCAATGACCCAATCACGACGCTACACAATCGTACGCAAAACATTAAATACGTTGCTCAGAATGTAACAAAGTGGCTTGCTAGTGATGATGTTCCGAGCTATTACAAAAGTGGCATTCCTAACTATCTTATCAACGAGTATTATAGTAAAATCTTGTCTCCGCTTTTTTCTTACGTCGGCGGTTTCTATATCAATGATGTCAATCAACGCTCTAAGCTTAAGCCTTATACTTTTGTTCCTGCAAATTTACAGCGTCAAGTGGTCAAAGAATTGATTAAGGCAAGTGAAGATGTTACTTGGCTCAATAAGGAGAAAGCTTTCTTGCAGATGTCGGGGGCGAATAGCAATGTTACGGAGTTTATTGCTTCACAAGGTTTACCAATGCGAGCTTTGATGCAACGCCTTAAGTACTTACCTTTCTCGGAGGCTAAGATGCAAAAGCCTTACCGTACGGAGGAGTTTCAGAAGGCGATAGAAGACTATCTCTTTGCTGATATTAGTAAAGGTAAAAAGCTTAGTCCTGAGAAATTCCATTTGCTAAAGTCTTATTATTTGGCTTTACTAAAGCTTTCGCCTACGCTCAAGGCAATAGATAAGGCTGTTAGTTCTAAAAGGAAGGCATTCGCTCTCACAGAAGAGGAGGAAGTTAAGCGATATTCATCGCTTGACGCATATCAAAATTTTGCTCGTATAAACTTAGATGAAAAGCAATCTATTCGTCGTTTAGACCCCATTCTCTTCTTTCATCTTGAGGATCAGACGCCTTTCATCTACAAAACTCTAAAGCGTCTGAGCTCTAAACTTCATCAAGCAAAACGTGTTTCTTCCGACAAGCACTACCGCTCGAAGTTAGACTACTACATTGAAGCGATTGACCGAGTAATCCAAGCTCCTTAATAATCACGATTACACAACAACTAATCAAAAGGGCGTAGCAAGAATGCTACGCCCTTTTACTTTATTCATATCAAGCTATTACTCTTCTCTTTACAAGCAAACATACTGATTATTTAGAGCAAACAGACGTCTCTTTCTGAACTATAATATATACTCTAGCAAATTATAATATATATTCCAGCAGATTATAATATATATTCTAGTGAATTATAATATATACTCTAGCAAAATAACACTCTACAGTTTTGTTATTATACTATATAGTCTAGCGGATTATACTATATAGTATAGGTTGGAAATTGACGACTGATTTGTTTTAGCCTGATGTTATTTTCTCCTAAACAACTTATCTAATAGAGAGAAATCAAGCTCTAAAGTTCTTTTTAATTCATTCTATATTTATTGTATATGATAATGCTGAATTTCGTTTCTCTATTAGAGGAACTTACTTTATAGCAATAAAATAGGGTGTACCTTTCGGCACACCCTATTGGATTATATGCAATGTTGTTTATTGCTCGTCGGAAAAAGAGTAAGGACGAGTGGAAGTCGTGTCGGGAGTAAGTTCGTCGCTACAATAATCAGTATAATTAAAACTCAAGCTAATGCCTTTCTTTAGTTCGTCGTAAGTGAGGAAAAGGCGGTCAAGAGCTTTGCCATTGATTTGGGCAGAAGCGATATTTGTGCATTGAATGTTATTTACTTTTATCGTTGTTTTGCCTGTAGGTAAGTTAAGCGTGATGTCCGAGAAGTAAGGACGACCAAGAACGTATTGCCCTGAAGCAGGCGTAACAGGATAGAACCCAAGAGCAGAGAAGACGTACCAAGCCGAAGTTTGTCCGTTGTCCTCGTCTCCACAATAGCCGTCAGGCTCATTGGTATAGAGCTTATCCATTACTTCCTTAATGCGACTTTGTGCTAAGTCAGGGCGACCAGCGTAATTATACAAGTAGAGCATATGCTGAATTGGTTGGTTGCCGTGAGCATAATTCCCCATATTCATTATTTGCATTTCCCTAATTTCGTGAATAACAAAGCCGTAATAACTATCGTCAAAGAGAGGAGGCATTTCAAAGACTTCGTTGAGCTTCTGAACAAAAGCTTCGTCCCCTCCCATTAAGTTAATCAAGCCCTTGATGTCGTGGAAGACCGACCAAGTGTAGTGCATTGAATTCCCTTCTGTAAAGGCATCGCCCCATTTAAGCGGATTGAAAGGCTTTTGGAATTCGCCATTCTGCAAGCGACCACGCATCCAAGCACTTTCCTTATCAAAGAGATTAGTGTAGTTCATCGCACGCTTTTTGTAAACAGCTTGCAGGCTGTCGCTTGCATTGGTCTTCTTGAGCATTTGATAAATGCACCAATCGTCATAAGCATATTCAAGTGTACGGGCAGCATTTTCATTGATGTTTACGTCATAAGGCACATAGCCAAGCTTATTGTAATAGTCAAAACCAAGGCGACCTGTAGAAGAAACCGAAGGGTGAACATTGTTTGCTCCGTGAAGCAAAGCCGTAATCAGTTCACTGCTATCAACTTTGCCCAAGCCTTTGAGGTAAGCATCTACCACGACACTTGCCGAATTATTTCCAACCATACAGCCACGATGACCTGGACTTGCCCATTCGGGGAAAAAGCCACTCTCTCGGTAAGCATTCAGCATTCCCTCCTGCATCTTCGCCCCTTCTTCAGGGAAAACGAGGTTTACAAGAGGAAATAAAGCTCGGAAAGTATCCCAAACACCAGTATCGGTGTACATATATCCTTGCTCAATCTTGCCATTATATGGGCTATAGTGAATGGTGTCGCCTTTGGCATTGATTTCATAGAAGCGACGAGGGAAAAGCATTGAGCGGTAGAGGTTTGAGTAGAAAGTCCCACGAGCAGGCACATTATCTTTAATAACAATACGATTCATTAGCTCGTTCCAAATCTCTCGTCCTTGACTCTCTACTTGCACAAGGTTAAGTCCGTCAACTTCTTTAAGATTCTGCTTTGCTTGTTCCTCGCTAATGAAAGAAGAAGCAATCCAAATTGTAAGTTTATTCTTGAAAGTTGCCTTTTCCCAGTCCGCAAAACGAAGGGCTACCATTTGATGAGCAAGACCATTCTTATCTTTCTGTTCAAAATGTCTAATTTCTTTAATGTTTCTGTCAAACTTCGCAACGAAGTAATTCTTGAAGTTCTCTGGTACGCCACCGCTATTCTTACGGCTGAAGCCTACAATTGTATTCCTAACGACTTCTACATCAAGCTCTGAACCACTATCAAAAGCATCAAAGACGAACCAACGTTCCTCTTCCTTAGATAGGCGAGCATAGTCAATCTCAAAGACTACGGCACGCTCCGTCGGAGCAAAAGCCACGTTCGTGTCATAGTCGGCAAGATAAACCTCATAATAATAAGGCTTTGCCATTTCACTTTTATGACTGAACCACGAAGCACGTTTTTCTTCATCAAAGATAGGCTCTTTACCAACGACAGGCATTACAGAGAACTGCCCATAGTCGTTAATCCATGGACTTGGTTGGTGTGTCTGTTTGAAACCTCGGATTTTCTTGGCAGTATAGGTATATTGCCAGCCGTCGCCCATTTTTCCTGTTTGAGGCGTCCAAGCGTTCATTCCCCACGGACGAGCAATAACGGGGTAAGTATTTCCCGAACTTAGCTCAAAGCTACTAAGCGTTCCGACGAGCGGATTGACCAAATCCACAGGACTTAGCAAGTCTTTGGTATTGTTGCTTTCAACCTCCTTACTCCCTTTCTGCCCACAGGAGAAAGTCATCGCCGTCAGCATTACGGCTGTGATTAGTTTTTTGATTTGCATTGTTTTATCTTATATTTCTTTGTTCTGCTTATCTTTTAAATAATAGAGTTTTATCATTCTGTATCACAAAGATATATTTTCTCTCCCAACTGCAAAAAGAAAACCCTCGTCAAAAGCCAAAAGAACAGTCTGTCGCAGTGTTCCGATTTGTGGCATTCGCTTAAGTTTGGAAAGTGTGTAGGAATAGTCAAAAAAGTTTTCCCAGAAACTTTTTGAAATTACACGGAAAACTTTGAAAAGTCTTCGGGGAAACTTTTTTAACAAAATTAGGCCATTGTATAAGATTGATTAGCAGAGATTTAAGAAAATGCTCTGCGACTGTTCCGATTTGTGGCATTTTTTGAAAGCATTTGCTTGGAGGAGGAATGGGGGTACAGAAGAAAATTTGTATCTTTGTGGTATTGTGTACTTTAGATTTATTAGATGATGAAAAGATTTTTATTAGCAATATTACTAGGATTGAACTTTAGCCTTGGACTAATGGGACAGAGAGTTAGCGTTCTGGGTGTTAAGAGTATTCTAGCTAAAGAAGATAAATTTGATAAGCTAAGCGTTTACCTCACGCTTGGCAAGGCTAATAGTTTGAAAATTTTTGCTTCAGCTAGAGCCGAAATTCTAAGTTATCAAACAAATCCCCTTGAAGCACAGAAGTTAGTTTCGGCACGTTATAATCCAGCTGAACAGTGTTGGGTAATTCTTCAGCCTCAAACTTCTTGTGGCTATCTCATTAAAGAAGAGGGGGCATTAAATCAATATATTTACCTTTTGAACTATGAAGATTACGCTTTTCAAGTTCGTAATTTAGCCCTTCGTTTGCAGAAAGATGACCCTTGTCGGCGTATCGTTCTATCTTGGGAAGGGGCAGTTCGTCCAATGCTTTATTATGGCTCTAAAGGACTTGCTCAAAGGCTAGAGCGAGGCGTTGAATTAAGCTATAAGAACTTGATTTATTCCAAAGAAGAACAGCAATTCAAAGAGCAAGAAATTAGCGAAATTGTAGAGCTTGAAGGAGAGGAATATGAGCTGACTAGTTCGCTGAAAGATAGCGAATATACTTTCGTTGGAGATAAGTGGCAAAAAGCATTTAATTTGACTTTGCCCAAGCAAAGTTCTCCTCTATTTGAGACGAAAAACTTAGAGGTTTATGCTTTGATTAAGGTGCTGAATGAAGAAGGAAAAGCAATCCCTGAAGATGATTGGGCTTTGCTCTCTGCTCCTGTCTCATTAGAATTGCAAGCTATCGGCAATAAGGCAGAGACACAACGCTATCGTTGGAAGATATTGCAACGAAAAAACGGAGCTAAAGAGCCTGAAACAATCCTTGATTATACAGGAGCTTCGGCGGAATATACGCTTGAAGAGGCGGGCTATTATAGTGTCGTTTTGGAGGCTTTTAGCAATGACGGAGCTTGCTCGGATAATAGTTTTCGGCAAGAGCTAAGAGTACAAGAATCTAAACTAGAAGTGCCAAATGCTTTTAGTCCTTTTAATAGTGCAGGAGTCAATGATGTCTTTAAGGTTTATGCTAGGTCTTTAGTTAGTTTTGAGGCTCATATCTTCGCCCCCAATGGACAAAAATTACACTCTTGGTACAATGTAGAAGAGGGATGGGACGGTCGCTACCGTGGAAAAGAGATGCCAATGGGAGCTTATTACTACGTGATTAAAGCTAAAGGAGCTGATGGTATTCAATACAATAGAAAAGGAGTTGTAAACTTAGTTCGGACAGACGGGTTTAATACTTTTGGTAATCAATAAGTCTCTCAATACAGGTAAAATTAACGAGCTTTTCTTATTCGGTCGTTGAGCCTGTCGAAACGACTAAAAGGGAGTAACAAGGCGAATGCTTCGACAAGCTTAGCGACTGAAAGAGAGCAAACAATCCTAAATACACTCTTCTCTGAGAAGAGTAACTATTCATAGAAAAAGATATAAATGCAAGATATAGAAATAACAGGAGCTAGAGTACACAATCTAAAGAATATAAATGCTCATATACCACGCTATTCACTCTCCGTTATCACAGGACTTAGTGGGAGCGGTAAGTCGTCTTTGGCTTTTGATACGCTCTATGCCGAGGGACAGAGGCGTTATATTGAGACTTTTAGTGCTTATGCTCGTGGTTTCCTAGGGGGAGGAATGGAGCGACCTGATGTAGAAGAAATCAAAGGTTTAGCTCCTGTTATCTCCATTGACCAAAAAACAACGAATCGTAACCCTCGCTCAACGGTCGGAACAGTAACGGAGATTTATGACTTCTTCCGTCTGCTCTATGCAAGAGCTTCATTGCCTATTTCTTATCTATCGGGCAAGCCAATGCAACGCTACACACAGAGCGAAATCCTTGAGCTAATATATAAGCGTCTTGAAGGTAGGAAAGTGCTTTTCCTTGCCCCTCTTGTAATGCAACGCAAAGGGCATTATAAAGAACTCTTTGAGACGCTTCGCAAGAAAGGTTACCTCAATGTACGTGTAGACGGCACGCTCCAAGAGATTGTCTATGGAATGAAGCTTGACCGCTATAAGCTGCACTCTATTGAAGTGCAGACGGATAAGCTCCGAATCAGCAAAGAGCAAGACGAGCGTATCGCCGAGAGCCTTAACCTTGCAATGCGTGAGGGGAAGGGAATGATGATGATTTTGGATATTGAGAGCGGAGAAGTTACCTATTACAGCCGTAACTTAATGTGCCCTGAAACAGGTTTGGCTTATAAAGAACCTGCCCCTCATAACTTCTCATTCAACTCGCCCAATGGCTACTGCCCTAAGTGTCGTGGACTAGGTACTATAGATATTATTGATAAAGAAGCTCTTATTCCTAATCCAAAGCTTAGCATTGCTAAAGGGGGAATTGCTCCTCTTGGCAAGCAGAAGAAGTCTTTTATCTTTGAACTATTAAAAGCTCTTTTTGAGAAATACGAGGAAAGCCTTAACACTCCGATTGAGGACTTGCCAGAGGACTTGCTTAATGAGGTTTTGTTTGGTTCGGACGAAGCTATTGAGATTGACCATAAAGGCTTCTATGGCGATAAGAAATTCTCTATTCAGCATTACGGAATGATGCAGTATCTACGGGAGCAGAGCAAGGAAGATGATGAGGATGACAAGCTCTTAGAAGCTTATACGAAAGAGGCAGAATGCCCTGAATGTCAAGGCAAGCGTCTCAATAAAGAAGCCTTGCATTACTTTATTGACGGCAAGGATATTGGCGACCTTGCGAATATGGAACTAAGTAAGCTTAATGAATGGCTTGAAGGCTTGGAAGAAAGACTGAGCAAAGAACAGAAGGCTATTGCGACAGAAGTCTTAAAAGAAATCCGTAAGCGTCTCTCTTTCCTCCTTGACGTAGGCTTAGAATACCTTACGCTTAATCGTGTTACTGCCTCGCTTTCAGGGGGAGAAAGCCAACGTATTCGCTTAGCAACGCAGATTGGTACTCAGCTTGTAGAGGTGCTTTATATCTTAGATGAACCGAGTATTGGCTTGCATCAGAGGGATAATGAAAGGCTGATACATTCACTGCATAAGCTAAGAGACCTTGGTAATACCGTTATCGTCGTAGAGCACGACGAAGATATGATGCTCAATGCTGACCATATTATTGATATGGGACCAAAAGCTGGTAGGTGCGGAGGAGAAGTAATTTTTGAAGGCTCGCCTAAAGAATTACTTGCTTCCAATGGCATTACCGCAAGTTATATTAAAGGTTCGCTTGCAATCCCTATCCCAAAAGAACGTCGTCAAGGCAAGGGCGAAGCTCTTGAAATCCTTGGAGCAAAGGGGAATAATCTCAAAGATATTGATGTTCGCTTACCTCTTGGCTGTCTGATTGGCGTTATTGGCGTCTCGGGGAGTGGTAAAAGTACGCTTATCAACCACACGCTTTATCCTTTTCTTAGTCAAGCTTTCTACCGCTCATTGAAAGAGCCAATGCCGATGAAAGCTATTAAAGGTATAGAGTTTGTGGATAAAGTAGTTGCCGTAGACCAAGCTCCGATAGGACGTACACCTCGCAGTAATCCTGCGACTTATACAGGTGTCTTTACAGAGATACGTAAGCTTTTCGTAGGACTACCCGAAAGTAAGATGAGGGGGTATAAGGCTGGTCGCTTTTCTTTCAACGTATCAGGCGGACGCTGTGATGAATGCCGTGGCAATGGCTATCAGACTATTGAGATGAACTTTCTTCCTGATGTCTATGCTCCTTGTCAGCAATGTAAGGGTAAGCGTTATAATAGAGAGACCTTGGAAGTCCGCTATAAGGGGAAGTCTATCGCTGATGTTTTGGATATGACGATTAACCAAGCGGTAGAGTTTTTTGAGCATATCCCTCAAATAATGAAGAAAATCAAGATGCTTCAAGAGGTTGGTCTGGGATATATCAAGTTAGGACAGTCTTCAACGACTTTATCAGGAGGAGAAAGTCAGCGTATCAAGCTGGCAAGTGAATTAGCTAAACGAGATACAGGTCGTAGCGTTTATATCCTTGATGAACCGACTACAGGCTTGCATTTTGAGGATATTCGCATCTTGCTAGAGATACTTAACCGTTTGGTAGAGCGAGGTAATACAGTTATTATCATTGAGCATAACCTAGACGTTATTAAATGTGCAGACTATCTTGTGGAGATTGGTCCCGAAGGCGGAGCAAAAGGCGGACAGCTCGTTTATCAAGGGACACCTGAAGGTCTAGTTGAAGTTTCCAATAGTCCTACGGCAAGTTACTTAAAGAAAGTTTTAGAGAAGAGTAAAAATCAGAGCAATAGCTCAGCAAAAGCAAAATAAATATGAGAGTAGAAGGACAGAATAAGCGTATGTCTAATAAGATTTGCCCTGAAGGTATGACTATTGAAGAGTGGCAGATTGCTTTGCGTCGTGAACAGGCTGAATACGCAGACTTTGAGGTTAGCCATTTGGATAACAATCGTATTTGGGGCGATTACTCAGTAGCAAGCAAGAATGGAGGTTGTTACCGAACAGCTTTCCGTGGTGTCTTGAGCGAAAAGAACTATTGTGCTTGCTTAGACTTCCGCACCAATGGATTAGGAACGTGCAAGCACCTAGAGGCTGTTCAGCTGTATCTCCGTCAAGAAGTTGACGGCTATCCTTGGGCGGGCATTAGTTATAGTCCTGCCTATACCTCTATTTATGTAAACTACAAGGGGGGACGTAAGATACAAATCCGTGTAGGGAATGATTTCTCCGAGGAATATCAAAAGCTGAAAGAAGCTTACTTTGATGAAAAAGGCGTTTTGCCTGAAGAGAACTTCTACTTACTAAATACAATCTGTGAGCTTGGGGAGGAAATATCTAAGACTTTCCGTTGCTATGATGATGTGAGAGACTTCGCTCAAGAAGTCTTAAACCGACAAGAATGGCAAGCTAAACTTCAAGAGCTATACCCCAATCAATCAATACCATTCTTTGAGCAAGAAACGAACAATGCTAATGCTCTTAACCAAGTCCTTTATCGCCTTTGTCATCAAGTCAATGGTATTGTTTTAGCACCTAAGCATAGTAGTTTTACTTATCTTATTGCTCGCCTTACTGATGAACTTTATCAGCACCTAAGTAATCAAGAGCTCGGATTTGTCATCCTAAATTCGCAAGCCGAGGTTGAGCAGTGGCGTCTTGCTTTTCTCTCGGAACCTCGCTATAAATTACTGCCTATTCACATTCTTACAGAGAGCGAATTTGTTGAACTTGCAGAGAAAGATTATCCTAATTGCTCGTTTATTTATGTAGATAATGCTGATAGCCTAAAGGAATGGAAAAATCCTTTATCAATCGCTCTCAAGAAGCTCAAGATTGCTCATCTTTATATGCACCTCACGAGTCTCGAACAGCTCACGCCTGTACAGATGTCTTCTATCTTACAGCATATTAACCCTTTTATTCTTGGACCTTTCTATAAGTTTATTCATTCTTCAAGGCTTATTTTCCCTTTGAAAGACGACGGCTCTAATATCCCTGATAGTTTGGTCAATCTCTTAACTTTAGTGCCAGACTTGACAGGTTTCTTTGAGCAAAAAGTTCAAGAAATAGAAACGGCTTTAGATTGGCGTATACTTCCGAAAGAAGAGCAAGTAAATATGGCTCTGCGTATCTTTGCAAGCCTATTAGAAGATGAAGAAGGCTCTGCCCTCCTAAGAGAGAAAATCAATCAGCTAATCCATTAGACAAACACAAGAATGATAGAATATAATTATCTTGACGAACTAAACGAAGCTCAAAGGGAGGCAGTTCTTTACAATGAAGGTCCTAGTCTTGTCATTGCAGGAGCAGGTAGTGGAAAGACACGTGTGCTTGTTTATAAGGTTATCCACCTACTTCATTCTGGTTACCTGCCTCACAAGATTATGGCACTGACCTTTACCAATAAGGCAGCCAAAGAGATGAAAGAGCGTATTGAGCAGACCTTACCCAACGTCAGTAATAGCTTAATTGTCGGTACGTTTCACTCTGTCTTTATGCGTGTTTTGCGTCAGCACGCCGAACTGCTGGGTTATACTTCTAACTTCACGATTTATGATACGAACGACACGAAGAGCTTAATCAAGAAACTCGTTAAGTTAATGGAGCTAGACCCAAAAATCTATACACCTAAGGCATTACAACCTCGCTTCTCTAAAGCAAAGAATGCGATGCTTACTCCAGACTTATACCGCAAAGACCCTAAGCTCTATCTTAGCGACCAATATGCAGGCGTTCCCCGTGCAGGAGAGGTGTACGAGAAGTATTGCCAAGCTTTGCAAGAGAGCAACGCAATGGATTTTGACGACTTGCTCTTCCTCTCGAACATTCTCTTTCAGCTTCACCCCGAAGTCCTAGAGTATTGGCAGGAGCGTATTGATTACTTGCTGATAGACGAGTATCAAGATACAAACGAAGCTCAGTATCGCTTGACTAAAAGTTTGATGCAGAAGAAAGGGAAAATCTTCGTTGTTGGCGATGATGCCCAAAGTATTTACTCTTTTCGAGGGGCAAATCTTGAGAATATTCTCGGCTTTGAGAAGACTTTTCCTAATACGAAAGTTTTTAAGCTTGAGCAGAATTATCGCTCTACGCAAACGATTGTTCAAGCAGCAAGCGAGGTTATCAAGAACAACAAGCGACAAATCTTTAAGGAAGTTTTCTCTAATGGAGCAGTCGGCGATAAGATTGAGCTAAAGCAATCTTACTCGGGAATGGACGAGGCTAATTGGCTTGCCGAATCAATTTTCCAAGCAAAAAGCTCTGGACGAGCGGACTATTCGGACTTTGCCGTCCTCTATCGTGCCAATGCTCAGAGTCGTCTCTTTGAACAAGTTTTCTTACAATGTGGCATTCCTTTTAAGATACGTGGCGGACGCTCTTTCTTTGACAGGAAAGAGATTAGGGACATACTTGCTTACTTTCGTGTGGTTGTCAATCCGAACGACGATGAAGCTATTTTGCGTATTATCAATTATCCTAAGCGAGGCATTGGGCAAACAACCATAGATAAAGTTTTGCAAGCTAATCAGACGCTCAATCTACCTTTGCTTGACATCTTCCGTGGGGGCGAAAAGCTTAACCTTCCTCTTTCTTCTGCCCCTCTAAAGAAGCTCCAAAGCTTTGCCTTCTTAATTGACGAAATGATGCAGATTGCTTCTGCAGAAGAGAATCTATACGAACTTGCTCAGTCTATTATTTCAATGTCGGGTATCCCTGAAGATTTGATGAGTGATAAGACCACTGAAGGAGAAAACCGCTACGATAATCTAAAGGAACTGCTTGTCAGCATCAGCGAATATCAGCAGAGTAAAGAACAGGCGGAGCAAGATGAAATAAATCTCGCTACTTTCCTTAATGAAATTTCACTGATGACTGACCGAGAGCTAAAGGAGCAGAACGGAGATAATGACAATAGCGTTAGTTTTATGACCATTCACTCTGCCAAAGGCTTAGAGTTCCCCCACGTTTATATTGTTGGTTTGGAGGAAGGTTCTTTTCCTTCTAACCGAGCAATATCCGAAGAGAAACAGGAATTAGAGAAGGAGGAAGAGCGTCGCCTTTTCTATGTCGCTCTGACACGTGCTGAGAAAACTTGTCATCTCTCTTGTGCTAAGCGTCGCTACGGTTTCAAAGGGACGCCCGAGGACTGTCAGCCTAGCTCTTTCCTTGGCGAACTGCCAAAGCATTTGCTCAAAGGACGTATTTCGCTCGTTGATGAGGCACAGAGAATCAATGGTATTAAGCTTTCTTGGCAGGAAATGCTTCAGCGAAAGCAATCAGAGAGCGAAAATTCTGACCAATCTGCGAATGATTGGCTTGGAAGTCCAACGAAAATTCAGCCTAAGCAATCAAGCTTTAGGAAAGTCTCTCGCCGAAGAGTTAGCACGCCCGAGCCAAAGCAAGAACGCATTGGCAATTTATTCATCGGAGCAAAGGTCGAGCATAATCGCTTTGGTCCTGGGGAAATTCTTGAATTAGAAGGCGAAGGAGAGAATGCTAAAGCCTACGTCCTCTTTGAAGAAGACGGCGTAAAACGTAATCTATTGCTTCGCTTTGCCAAGCTCAAACTTCTATAAAATAACAGAATGACACTTTTGTAATTCAATAGTTGCCCTAATCCGTCGGGCAGTTCAGGGGGAATAGCAAAATGCTATTCTCTCTATTTTTTTATTCTATCCAAATAAACAATAAATCTTTACCGCAAAAGACTATAATCTGTATAGGCAAAGATTACAGTCTGTACAGCTAAAGACTATAATCTGTACAGACAAAGATTGCAGTCTGTACAGCTAAAGGCTATAGTCTGTATAGATAAAGATTGCAGTCTGTAAGGCTGAAGACTATAATCTGTACAGATAAAGATTACAGTCTGTAAGGCTAAAGACTATAGTCTGTATAGACAAAGATTGCAGTCTGTAAGGCTAAAGACTATAATCTTTACCTATGAAGATTTTATTTCTAATGGGATTATTAAAAATTTCCCTATAGGGAAATGATAGTTCTACCTAGGAGAAACTCTAGTTCCTCCCTATAGGAACTGTAATTCCTCCTAGGTAGAACTAGAATTCCTATAGGAAGGAATTTTGAGAAACTAAGGCTTAGTAAAGTCTACATTAGACTAAGGAAAAGAAAGATTTAGAATAAAGTCCTTAGCAAAAATATAGGCTGTGCCTTGACGACACAGCCTATATTTTATTTAATAGTTATAAGCTCTAGCGAATCTGTAGCTTAACGATTGCTTTACCTGAGCGAACTAGGTACAAGCCCTTAGGCAAGTGGCTAACGTTCAAACGAAGCGAACCAGCAAAGTCTGCTTCTGCAGTTATTACAGCCTTACCTGTCAAGTCTAGTACTAAAACTTGAGCATTCACAGCTAAGCCTTCAAGAACGATGTAATCCGTTGCAGGATTTGGATAAAGAGCAAAGCTAAAGCCTTCAATTTCATCAAGGGCAGTTGCCTTTCTAAAGACTACAACGACTTCATTGTTCTCGCCAACTGTTAGGATTCTGTCAGCTGTAATATCTTGACCGCCTACCGTTAATTTAGCAAGCACGTGTCCCATTGCAGGAATAACTCTCACACGAACTTTTGTTCCTAGCTTAAGTTGAGCTCCTTCTTCAATACCAAGGAATTGAATACGTCCTCCCTCAACTTCTGGAGCTACTAGTGTGTAAAGTTTTTCTGTAAAGCTAACAACGATTTCGTTATTCTCTCCAACAATGAACTTCTTCGTATCTGTAATATCTTGACCGCCCGCTTCAAGTTTCTTGAGCATAAAGCCTTTATTTGGCAATACCTTAATCGTTACTTCTTGACCAAACTCAGCTTTATTGTCATCTCCAAGACCTTCGAATTCGAGTGTTCCCTTATCGCTAGTTGGGAGTGTTAGTTCATACTTTTTCTTTGCAAAGCTTGCTTTAATTTCGTTGTCTTCGCTAACAACTAAAATCTTCGTGTCTTTAATGTTTTCACCGCCTGCCGTTAGTGTAGCAAGTTCGTAACCTGTCTCAGGCTCAACTTCAATAGTAATAGCCTTTCCATACTCAACTAGTTCTCCTTCACTAACATCTTTAAGCTTTAGTTTACCACCTGCTACGTTAGGCACAGACAAAATATAAGTTTTCTTTTGGAAGACAGCTTCAATCGTATTATCAACTTTAACGTTGAACTTCTTAGTATTCATTACGTCCTCACCGCCTACTTTGAGCGTTACAAGTTCGTAACCCTTATTTGGCGTTACGATAAGCATTACTTCATCGCCAAGATTAACCTCATCTTCGTCGCTATGCCCATCAAAAGTAACCTTACCTCCTTCGCCATTAAACTCTTTAAGTGTGCCTGTAGTTTTCTTAACGAACAAAGCTTCAATAGCATTATCCTCAGCGATTAAGAACTTCATTGAACTTGTAATATCTTCGCCACGAACTTTGACGTGCTTCAAAGTATAACCAGCTTCTGGGAATGCTTTAAGTTGCATTTCTTGACCTAGTTTAGCTGTTTCAGCCCAATGGTTTATTATTTGAATAGCTCCCCCTTCGACTGGTGTATAAAGTTTAACAGGATATGTCTTCTCCTTAAAGTGAAGCGTAATCAAATTATTATCTTCACTTGCTGTAAACTTAGCAGTTCTATCTTGAATATAGCGGTTATCCCATAGATAATCAAACTCCCAGCCAGCCTTAGGAGTAATGTCAAGTGTGTATTCCTTACCAACCTCTAAGCTCCAAAGCTTTTGAGTATCTGAAAGCGTAATCGGTGTTTGACTTTCTCCCACAATGCTAACATCTGCTTGATAGTTAGGATATTGAATTGTTATATTAGTAGTTGTTGTCGAAGAACCACCACCTGAACTAATTAGCTCAAAGACAGGCTTAACAGTCATTGCTTGAGTTAATCTAAAACTAACAGGCAAAGTACCTGTATAGATATTAACATTATTAACCAAAACTTCCTTAAGTTTGTAGCCACTACTAACGTTACTCTGTAGCGTTATCAATGAGTTAGCATCAAAACTGCCACTTGTACTTCCATTTTGTAGCGTGAGTGAACCGCCTGCACTTAAATCTGCAGGAAGGATTGTTACATTATATTTAACGACAGGTACAACCTTTTGAACGAAAGTTACTGAAATTGTAGCATTCTTTGTTACCGCAACCGTTGGGCTATATGTAAGAGCTTGACCATTCTCTTCATCAAAAGGCGTAGTGCTGTAATCCCAAGCATTACCAAATAGGTCGCCTCCATTGATTTGCTTCAAGACATAGCCTGAAGCAGGTTCACAAATAATGTCAATATCTGTTCCGTCTTCAATTGCAGTTAGGTCAGTAATCTCTTCAGTTTCCCCTCGTTTACAAATCTTAAAAGTCCCATTACCAATCTTAGCCTTACTTAGCTTATAAGTCTTTTCTTGAGGTTCTCCCTCTGGAGCAGGGTCTGAAGGAGGTGCTTCACCGCCAACTACTTTGAAGACAACAACGACTCCGTCATTAGAGTCATAAGCTTCTATATAACCTTCCCATTCTATAGCATATTTTGGGACTAAAGCCTTATTTACATCTGCAAATTTAAGAGATTTTGTTGCAATCCCTTTATAGCCTTGTTTATCTGATGCTTGTACTGGCGTTAGCTTCAAATTATAATCCCCTAACTTAGGAGTTGTAGCCCCTTCTACATAAGCGTTATTCTTCAAATATAGATAGTAACCATTTTTACTTACTAATTGAAAAGAACTAAGATCTGAACCAATCAACTGAAAAAGTTGACTAGAATTATCATCAGGCATTTCGTTTTGTGCTTTGAAGCCATTCCCCCTGTTGTCCGTGAGAACCTTCATCTCATCTGGATAATTAGCATCTAAAAAGCATACCTTCACCCACACTGCCGCATCAGGCTCAAAGGTTGCTTTTACTTCGGGTTTATTCGTAAATTGTGCAAAGACCGAAAGCGTAGCAAACACTAACGACAGCACAAATAGATAAAATTTTCTCATACTATTCTGTATTTTGAGTTTATAATAAATCGCATATAGCTATTACATCTAATTACTTAAAGAGCAATCTTTAATTTAATTAAGATAAGCATTCTAACTACAAATATAACAATAATTATGATAGTTAAAGGATTAATTCGCGAAAAAAGTTACACAAAATTCATCAAAATCAGGTTTATATACAAAACGATTTCGCCTTATTTCTAATTTTGTCATTGCCTAAATACCACAAATCAGAACACTCGCAGAGGATTTTCTTAAACCTTTAACAATCAAGCTTATAGAAACCCCTGGAATTTGTCAAAAAAAATACACGGAAAACTTTTAGAAGTTTTCCGTGTAAGTTGAAAAAGTTTCTGGGAAAACTTTTTTGAGTGTTCCCTCACACTTCCCAAACTAAGTTAAGTATCACAAATCAGAACAGCCACAGGCTGATTTCTTAACCTTGAATTCAGGTGAGAGTTAATTATTAACTTTTAACTCCTACGCCCCTTTCTCGCAATAGGCACAGGCTAGATGAGGCTCTTCTCCTTGAACTAAGTGAGGCAAAACTTCTACCTTAGAGATACAGTTCTTATTCCTACAGCAAAAAGAGGAGATTTCCTTGTAATGCTTTGTGAGATTTTGTTCTTCTGTATCGTTCAGCTTTACCAAGCCCAACAAATAGCAGATAAGAGCCATACGTATGTATTTGCCATTGTGAGCCTGCCTGAAATAAGCCATACGAGGGTCGGCATCAAGTTCTGCACTGATTTCTTCAAGCCTTGGCAGAGGATGAAGCACACGCATATTTTCCTTAGCTAGGCTCATTACCTTTTTATCCAAGATGAAATGCCCTCTACAACGTTCGTATTCTGCCTCGGTATCAAAGCGTTCTTTCTGCACACGCGTCATATAAAGCACATCCAAAGAACTAATAGCTTCTTCTAGCGACTCAGCGAAAGAATAAGTAAGCTTAGGATTAGCCTCTAGCTCTTGAATCATATACTCGGGCAAGACTAAGTTCTTACTTGCAATCAGGACAAAATGAATCTTATCAAATTGAGCCATTGCCTTGATTAGAGAATGAACCGTTCGCCCATATTTAAGGTCGCCACAAAGCCCAATCGTAAGGTTATCTAAACGTCCTAGCTCTAGGTGTATCGCCAGCAAGTCCGTAAGCGTCTGCGTGGGGTGTGCGTGGCTTCCGTCTCCTGCATTGATTACAGGGATAGTACTATTCAGAGCGGCGACTAATGCCGCCCCTTCCTTATGATGTCGCATAGCTATAATATCGGCGTAGCCTGAGACAATTTTGCTTGTGTCGGCAAGGCTCTCTCCCTTAGCAACCGAAGAACTTTGTTCATCGGAGAAACCCAGAACCGTTCCTCCAAGAGCAAGCATAGCACTCGTAAAACTTAGACGAGTGCGTGTGCTTGGTTCGTAAAAAAGCGTTGCTAGTTGTCGTCCTTCACAAACTTTGGCATAATTTTTAGGCTGCTCAATGATTTCTTCTGCAAGCTTAATTAGGCTTAAAAACTCGTCCCTATTCAAATCTTTGGTATCAATACAATGCTTCATTTTGCTGGCTTATCTTTAGAGGTTAATCCAAGATTCATCATTAGGCTTATCTCTAAACTTTAAGATTTGCAGACGCTCTTGTTCGGAAATTCTGCCTTCTTCTTGAGCGACGGCAGTTAGCACGTCAATGTTAGACAGGCTGACGTTCTTCACGTTCGCCTCGGCAAGTCTATCTAAGCCCTTTTGCATTCCGTAAGTAAAGATGCTCACAACGCCTAGGACTTCTGCTCCTGCCTTACGAAGAGCTTCCACGACTTCAAGGCAAGAACCCGCCGTTGAGATTAAATCCTCAACGACGACAACCTTATCCCCCTCTTTCAATTGCCCCTCAATTTGATTTGTCCTACCGTGTGCTTTGGTGCTACTCCGCACATAACCCATTGGCAAACCTAAAAGATGAGCCGTGATACCTGCGTGAGCGATACCTGCCGTTGAAGTTCCCATTAAAACTTCCACTTCGGGATAATGCTCCTTGATAAGCGAGGCTAATCCCTCTTCAACCTTTGTTCGGACGCTCGGATAACTAAGCGTTAATCTATTATCGCAGTAAATGGGGCTTTTGATTCCACTTGCCCAAGTAAAAGGTGTTTGTGTATTCAAAAATACAGCTCTAATTGATAGTAGCTCTAAGGCTATTTCTTTTGCTAATCTATTCATCGTTTTTTCTTTAAAAATTCGTTCATTTTCTAGATACGTATCTAGCAAAAGCCAGACCTAGGAGTAAAAAAATCTACTTATGAGCAAGCCCTGTAAGTTCGTTAAGCTTACTGATTTTATACCTTGCCATTACTTGAGGAAGTTCATCAATGATTTCACTACAAGCAAATGGATTGACCAAATTAGCAGAGCCAATTTGCACCGCTGTTGCCCCCGCCATTATCATTTCAAGGACATCACGAGCCGAAGAAACTCCCCCACAACCGATAATGGGAATGCCAACAGCCTCATAAACTTGATAGACCATTCTAAGAGCTACAGGGAAGACTGCCGAACCAGAGAAGCCGCCCATTGTATTGGCAAGAATAGGTTTGCCTTTCTGTAAGTCAATACGCATTCCGAGGAGTGTATTAATCAAGCATAAGCCGTCAGCCCCTGCCTCCTCGCAAGCTTTGGCGATAGAGACGATGTCGGTAACGTTGGGACTTAATTTGATGAAGACAGGCTTTTTGCCTGCGACTTCCTTTACCGCCTTCGTAACGATAGACGCCTGTTCAGGCGAAGTGCCGAAGCTCATTCCTCCGTGCCTGACGTTCGGACAGCTGATATTAACCTCTATAATGTCCACCTCATCAGAAGAAGCAAGGCGCTCACAGCAATAAGCGTAGTCCTCTACTGAAAAACCACTCACGTTGGCTATGACACAACCTTGATAAATCTTTCTTAGATTTGGGATTTCTTGCTCCAAGACTCGTTCTATCCCTGGGTTTTGCAGTCCAACAGCATTGAGCATTCCTTGCGTGCATTCCGCAATGCGTGGCGTCGGATTGCCGAAGCGTGGCTCTTTCGTTGTGCCTTTGATAGAGATACCGCCAAGCTTATTGAGGTCATAAAAACGGCTGAACTCTTGCCCAAAGCCAAACGTTCCGCTTGCAGGAATAATAGGGTTCTTTAACTCAAGTCCCGCTAAATTAACTTTTAAGTCTACCATAATAAATCTTCTTTTAGGAATACGGGACCTTCGTGGCATACACGCTTATGCCCCGTTTTGGTCTTACAACTACAACCCATACACGCTCCGAAGCCACAGCCCATTCGCTCTTCAAGGCTAAATTGCCCTGCGATGTCTAATTTGTACAGAGCTTTGAGCATCGGCATTGGTCCACAAGTGTATAGATAATCGCAGTCTTGTAGCAGATTTTCTTCTTGAATAAGGTCTATGACCGTCCCTTTTGTCGCAAACGAGCCGTCCATTGTCGCAAGATAAACCTGACAATTAGGTATTTGGGCAAATTCTTCTTTGTAGAAAATTTCCTCCCTCGTATTAAAACCTAGAACAATGACAGGGCTTTTGCCTTTGGCAGAAAGGTCTAAGGCTAACTGATAAAGCGGAGGAATGCCAACACCTCCGCCAACGAGCATAGGCCGTTCTGTCGCTACTGATTGGTCAAAGCCATTGCCCAAACCAATCAATAAGTCCAAGCTTTCGCCTTGCTTCATCTGAGATAAATGCTCCGTTCCTTCGCCTAAAACTTTATATATAAGCGTTAGGGAATGCTCATCGTAAGACGAGATTGAAATCGGACGACGGAGGTAGAAGTTGGGGATTTGTATATTGACAAACTGCCCTGCTCTAAGCCCTGAAAGGCTTTTGCCACTTACTCGTAGCTTGTAGATACTACGAGTAAGTGCTGTATTCTCTTCTATGATAAATCGCTCTTGTAACATCACTTTCCCTTATTCTGCGTCAATAGTTGCCACTTTAAGCGTCATTTCCTCCAAGACATCTAGCAGAACCTTCACGGTTTCTAAAGCGGTAAAGACAGTTACGCCATTCTCTACTGCCGTTTGTCTAATCTCGTAGCCGTCCAAATGAGTTTTCTTTTGGCTAAGGTCAATTGAGTTAATGACGTAGCTCACATAACCCTGTCGGAGCGAATCTATAATCTCTGTACTTCCTTCGCTTAGTTTGTGTAGCGTACGAGTTCTGATACCTCGTTCTCTAAGGAAGCGAGCTGTACCTGTTGTCGCCTCAATGTTAAAGCCTAAGTCGTAGAAACGTTTCACAAGCGGTAAGGCCTCTTCCTTGGCAGAGTCTGCAAGCGTTACGATGATTGTTCCGTAATTGGCAACCTGCATTCCTGTCGCTTGTAAGGCTTTGTATAAAGCTCTCGTTAGGGTCTTATCATAACCAATTGCTTCTCCTGTGGACTTCATTTCAGGCGAGAGGTAAGATTCCATTCCTCTGATTTTGGCGAAAGAGAAGGTCGGAGCTTTGACATAATACATCTTCTTCTCAGCAAGGCAGTCTTCGTGATAACCTAAGTCTCTCAGGCTCTTTCCGAGCATAATCTGTGTGGCAAGCTTAGCCATTGGCACGCCTGTTACCTTAGACAAGAAAGGCACAGAACGAGAAGAGCGAGGGTTTACCTCAATCACATAGACATCGTCGTGCTTATCTACAATAAACTGTATGTTGAACAGCCCCATAATACCGATTCTTAGCCCTAACTTCTTCGTATATTCTATAATCGTCTCTTTGACCTTTTCGCTAATGCTAAATGTCGGATATACGCTTATTGAATCGCCTGAATGGATACCTGTCTTCTCGACGTGCTCCATTATCCCTGGAATAAAGACTTGTTTGCCGTCGCAGAGAGCATCAACCTCTACCTCTTTTCCAATGATGTATTTATCAACTAGGACAGGCTGTTCTGAATTAAGCTCTACCGCATTCTGCAAATAATAACGGAGCTTCTCTTCGTTGTAAACAATCTCCATTGCACGCCCTCCGAGAACGTAGCTTGGTCGCACAAGGACAGGATAGCCAATCTCTTGAGCGGCCTTCACGCCGTCCTCTATGTTCGTTACGGCTCTAGCCTTTGGTTGCTTTAGGTCTAGTTCTTTAATGATAGCCTCAAAGCAAGCACGGTCTTCCGCATTCTTAATAGCTTCTACATTCGTTCCGATAATTGGTACGCCTAAACAGTCTAAATCTTCGGCAAGGTTAATCGCCGTCTGCCCTCCGAGAGAAACGATGCAGGCTTTTGCCTCCTCTAAATGAAAAACATTCATCACGTCTTCAACAGTCAGTGGCTCAAAGTAAAGCTTATCACTCACAGAATAGTCCGTTGAAACGGTTTCAGGATTATTGTTAATAATGATTGCCTCATAACCTGCCTCTTGAATCGCCCAAACAGCGTGAACCGTTGAATAATCAAACTCAACACCTTGTCCGATACGGATAGGTCCCGAGCCAAGTACGATAATTTTCTCTTTGTTGCTTGGTTTTGATGCGTTGGCTAGAGGCTCATAGGTTGAATAGAAATAAGGAATATCTCGCTCAATCTTTCCTGAGCAAGAGTCAATCATCTTATAGACAGGGAAGATATTATGTTCCAAACGGAATTTATAAATTTCATCTTCCTTCATATCCCAAAGCTGACCGATGAACTTATCACTAAAACCTAATCGTTTGACTTGCTTAAAGACTTCGGCATCGCCCTTATTTTCTCGGACTTTCTGCTCTTGTTCCACAATATGCTTGAACTGCTCCAAGAAGAAAGGCGTTATCTTAGTTTGCTCAAAGATTTGCTCTACGCTCACCTTACGACGGAGCAATTCTGCAATTTGATAAACTCGCTCATCGGTTGGTGTTTGGATACTTACCAAAAGCTTCTCTATCTTTTCTTCATTATAAATTGGGCGGTAGATATGACAAACACCTTGCTCCAGACAGCGAACAGCTTTAAGGAAAGACTCTTCAAAGTTTCGTCCGATAGACATTACTTCGCCTGTCGCCTTCATCTGCGTTCCTAGTTCCTTAGAAGCGTCAGTAAACTTATCAAATGGGAAGCGTGCAAGCTTCGTTACCACGTAATCAACTGTTGGCTCATAAGACGCAGGCAAATCTTTAATCATTATCTCGTCAAGGAGCATTCCAACGGCAATCTTCGCCGTTACACGAGCAATTGGGTAGCCTGTTGCCTTAGAAGCAAGAGCCGAAGAGCGAGAGACACGAGGATTTACTTCGATTAAGTAATATTCTGACGTTTCGGGGTGCAAAGCAAACTGCACATTACAACCTCCCTCAATGCGAAGTTCTTTGATAATTTTAATCGCACTATCATTAAGCATCTGCTCATTCTCCTTGCTAAGCGTCAGGATTGGAGCGACAACCATTGAATCGCCTGTATGTACGCCGACAGGGTCAATATTCTCCATTCCGCAGATTGTAATCGCCTTATCCGAGCTATCTCGCATTACTTCAAACTCAATCTCTTGATAGCCCTTAATACTTTTCTCAATCAGTACTTGACTTGTAGGAGAGAGCAGGAGAGCATTCCTCATTAGCTCGGTAAATTCCGCCTCATCGTCAGCAAAACCGCCCCCTGTTCCGCCAAGCGTAAAAGCAGGTCTTAGCACAACTGGGTAACCAATCTCTTTAGCAATCTCCAAACCTTCTTCCACACTATTAGCAACCTCAGAAGGCAGGGTAGGTTCGCCAATGCCCTCACAAAGCTCCTTAAAAAGTTGGCGGTCTTCCGCTCGCTCAATACTTGTAAGATTAGTGCCTAAAAGTTTGACTTTACACTCATCTAAAATCCCTTTCTTAGCAAGCTGAACAGCCATATTAAGCCCTGTTTGTCCTCCAAGAGCTGGCACAAGGGCATCAGGACGCTCCGTGCGAATAATCCTCGCAATATATTCTAAGGTCAAAGGCTCCATATAAACTTTGTCCGCCATATTGACATCAGTCATAATTGTTGCAGGGTTGGAGTTCACAAGGATAACTTCATAGCCTTCCTCTTTGAGAGCCATACAAGCTTGCGTGCCTGCATAGTCAAACTCCGCTGCTTGCCCAATAACGATTGGACCTGAACCGATAACCAAAATCTTCTTGATTGATGAGTCTTTCATTTCTTTCTATTTATTTAATGTGCATTTATTATAAGCCTAAATTTCGCTAAGCATAAGGGTAAATTTTCTTACCCACGAGGGTATTTTTTGCTACCCATAAGGCTAATTTTCCTTACCCACAAGGGTAATTTTTGCTACCCATAAGGCTAATTTCAAAAAACCTCGAGGTTTTTTCCAAAAAAGGTCGAGGTTTTTCTGAAAAAAGGTCGACCTTTTTTCTCCTTACCTACAATGGTAGCGAAATTTACCTTCGTAGGTAAGCGAATTTAGCCTTTACTTATTAAAACCTTCATCTTGATAAGCAACTTTCCCATTAACGAGCGTTAGAATTGTTTTGCCTTGAACAGCCCAATCAGTAAAAGGTGTTGCTCGACCTTTGGAGAGGAAAGTTTCAGGGTCTATATTGTAACTTGTTTCAAGGTCTAGCACGGTAAAGTCCGCACATTCGCCGACTGCTACTCCTCCGTCTAAGCCAAACAGCTCACGAGGTTTATTTGCCATTACTTCTATTAGATGTTCAAAGCTCATCCGTCCCGTCTTAACAAAGTTTGTGTACATCAGTGGGAAAGCCGTTTCAAGTCCTACAATTCCCATATTACTCCCTGCTAAACCTCTGCTTTTTTCCTCGGCAGTGTGTGGAGCGTGGTCAGTAGCAAGGCAATCTATCGTGCCGTCCATTATAGCTTTTATTAAAGCTTCTTGGTCAGCTTTGCTACGGATTGGCGGATTCATTTTGAAACGTCCGTCTTCTTCCAAATCCATATCAGTGAGGAGTAGGTAGTGAGGAGCTGTCTCTCCTGTAACTCTTAGTCCTTCGGCTTTGGCTTGTCGGAGCAAAGCGACGCTCTCTTTCGTAGAAATGTGGCAAATATGATACTGACAACCTGTTTGCCTTGACAGCTCAATATCACGAGCAACCTGCAACCATTCACTTTCCGAACAAATGCCCTTATGATGATGAGCTTCGCAGTATGCCCCCTTGTGGATATAACCACCCTCAATAAGGTCTTCAACTTCGCAGTGTGCCACAATCGCTTTACCTAGCTTAGCACATTGCTCCATTGCCTCTTTCATTTGCTCAGCTCCCTGTACGCCTCTGCCGTCATCAGAAAAAGCAAAAACCCTATCCTTAATAGAGGCAAAGTCTATCAGTTCACCTCGCCCTTTCTGCCCAAGCGTGATACAGCCATAAGGCAAAACCTTTACCACAGCCTCCTGCTTGATTAGAGCTTCCTGAACAGCTAAGCTTTCCAAGCTATCAGGAGCAGGCTTGAGGTTCGGCATCGGACAAATCGTAGTGTAACCCCCACGAGCCGCTGCCCTTGTGCCTGTCTCTATGGTCTCCTTCTCTGGATTGCCAGGCACTCTCAGATGTACGTGTACATCTACTAATCCAGGGATTAACGTATAACCCTGTAGATTGATGACTTCGTCCTCTGCTCCTGCTTCAAGCTTTTCGTCAAGAGCGGTGATGATGCCATTCTCTACAGCAAGGTCATATTTGCCGAAAGATTTTTTGTCTGTTCTATAGACT
>PDWI01004104.1_pt1 | contig 38278 bp, 29 predicted proteins | sample 1430891 | NCBI WGS metagenome assembly PDWI01 (sample SAMN01162508, study PRJNA174530) | Oral metagenome, whole genome shotgun sequencing project. | biome: Marine environment; feature: Marine mammal; material: Swab sample of the gingival sulcus; isolation source: swab sample of gingival sulcus... | reverse complement strand
TGAAATTCTGGAGCTGAAGCAGACCATCAACATCATGGTCGATCAACTGGCACAGTTCTCCTCTGAGGTGACAAGGGTCGCAAAAGAGGTCGGAACGGACGGGCTGCTCGGCGGACAGGCAAAAGTCGATGGAGTCTCCGGGATATGGTTTGATCTCACCAACAACGTCAACGATATGGCGGAATCTCTCACCACCCAGGTACGAAATATTGCTGATATTACGACAGCGGTGGCAAATGGTGATCTTTCTCGAAAAATTACCGTTAATGCCAAGGGGGAGATCCTGGAGCTAAAGCAGACCATCAACGCCATGGTGGATCAACTGGCACAATTTTCCTCAGAACTGACCAGAGTAGCAAAAGAAGTCGGAACAGACGGGCTGCTTGGCGGACAGGCAAAAGTCGATGGAGTGTCCGGTTCCTGGCTTGATCTCACCAATAACGTCAATAGCATGGCAAACTCTCTCACCACTCAGGTACGGAATATTATTGAGGTCGCCGTTGCTGTTGCCAATGGTGATCTGACAAGAAACATAGACGTTGATGTCAAAGGAGAACTGCTTGAGCTAAAGAAAAGCATCAACAGCATGATCTCCTTTCTGGCAAAAACCGATATTGAAAACAAAAATCAGAACTGGATAAAAGATGGTGTTGCTCTGCTCAACAAGAAAGTTCTTGATAAGGATAATTTTAGTGACCAGATGGAAGTCGCCCTGGCCGAGCTTTCCCGCCATGTGGGTGCAGGAATGGGAGCACTGTATATCTATAATTCCAAAGAAAAAACACTTAAACTTGAGAGTTCTTATGCCTGTTCTGAACAAAATAAACTACCGAAGGAGATTAAAACGGGAGAGGGGATTATCGGCCAGGTAGCGTATGAGAGAACCCCCATCTATCTCACAAATGTAAAAGAAGCCCCCTTTATCAAAACCTCATTAACAGAATATAAGGCCCTTCATACCTATATATCTCCTCTTATTTTCAAGGAAGAATTGATAGGTATCATAGAGCTGGCATCCTATGAAAAATTTGATGAACTAAAAATAGAATATATCGAATCGGTCTTCACCATCCTCTCCGGTTCGTTCTATGCTTCATTGCAATCAAACTCCACCAAAAAGCTCCTCTATCAATCGCAACTTCAATCTGAAGAGTTGCAAAAACAATCGCTAAAACTCAAAAATCAGAATAAAGAGCTGGAAGGCCAAAGAGCAACACTGGAGAAGCAGCGAATTGAGTTAGAAGAGAAAAATAAGGATCTGGAAAAAGCCCAGATAGAGGTAAGCAAGACAAGAGAACTGGAGTTGGCGAACAAGTATAAATCGGAGTTTCTGGCAAATATGTCACATGAACTACGGACACCACTCAACTCCATACTCCTCCTCTCAAACTCCCTGACAAACAGCAAGAAACTGGAGCAGGAAAAGGTTAATAAACAAGCCGGCATCATTTATAATGCTGGTACGAACTTACTGAGTTTAATCAACGATGTCCTTGATCTATCAAAGATTGAAGCAAAGATGATGAATCTTAACCTGGAAAGGCTACGGCTCAAGCCGTTGATTGATGACCTTTATCAGCTATTTTCTCCCCAGGCAGAGGAGAAAAATATAACACTGAAAATGCTCATTGCAGATGATGCATTAACAGAAGTGATCACCGATAAGGTAAAACTGACGCAAATCCTAAAAAACTTCATCTCAAATGCCATAAAATTTACTAATGAACACGGAGAGATCCAGATCCTTGTAGAGTCAAACAACGAAAAAGATAAAAAACAACGCCCCCTCAAGATAACCGTTGCCGATAACGGAATCGGAATAGAGGAGGACAAGATAGACTTAATTTTTGAAGCATTCAGGCAAGCGGAGAAAGGAACAAGCAGGAAATATGGCGGTACCGGGCTTGGCCTCAGTATCTCCAAAGAGCTTACCACTATGCTGGGAGGGCGGATAGAGGTTCAATCAACCATTGACCAAGGCTCAACCTTTACAATCTATCTTCCCCCAGAGACAGATACAGAAGAGATTGACTCCCATCTGGTGGAGAATATGGAAGAAGAACAGATCGACACTGATAAAAAAGAGCATAATGGAGACCACATAATCCAGCAGCAGGGCAGAGCAGAAACAAAAAAAACCTTAAATAGCATCAAAACAGTAATACCCGACAAAATCAGCAATGATGATACCACTGCTTTTGTCGTAGATGATGGAAACCACTTCACCAACATAGCCGAAGAAGTCGAAGAGAAGACAGCAGATGCCCTGCTGAAAAATAAAAGAATTTTGATAGCAGATGATGATATTAAAACTCTTTTTACCCTGTCAGCACTCCTAGAAAAGAAGGGGATACAGGCCAGATCTGCCCAGGACAGCGAAGAAACACTAGCCCTTCTCAATGATCCTCAGAACAGCTTTGATCTCATTCTGCTGGATATTCAGATACCAGTGAGGGATGGATATGAAACCTTAAAAAAGATAAGAGCATCTGCACATCTCAAGACACTCCCCATTATCATTCTGACCAGCGAGGCAGAAGAAAAAAATAGACAGAAATATCTTACTGCCGGTGCAAATGACTCTATCACCAAACCTGTTGATCACGATCAGCTCTTTTCTCTGCTCAAGGTCTGGACGAAAAAACAAGAATGATTTACCACAACTCAGAAAAGAGCCGTTATACAAAATTTGCAACGACTCTATTTCGACCCGTCTCTTTTGCCTTATAGAGCAGATTATCGGTATCATGAAACAGCGTCTCTAACGTTCCTACTTCTTCCCCTTTTTTACAGGTTAACCCTATAGAAACAGTAATAAATTCACTTACACTATTTTTAGAATGCCTGATTTTCAGATCTTCAACAGCACTCTTGATTCTCACCATAAAATCATAAGCCCTGTACTTATCATTTGCACAGAAAACAATACAAAACTCCTCTCCACCGATTCTGAAACAGTAATCGTCAGCTCTCTGGGCACTTGATCTAAAAATATCGGCAACTTTTTTCAGGACATCATCCCCCATCTGATGGCCATAGGTATCATTATATCTTTTAAAATAATCAATATCTATCAGAGCGAAACAGATATTTTTATTATTTCTCTTGAAACCATTAAGTACCTTGGGAAGGACTGCATCAAAATGCCTTCTATTAAAAAGTTCAGTTAATCCATCTGTGATAGAAATCTTCTCCAACTTCTTTTTATCAGTAATATCACGCTCAATGGAGGTATAGCCAATTTTATTCTTACTTCTATCATATCTTTCGGAAAAGACACTTTCTGTCCAGTAATATTCATTATTTTTTGTCTGATTTTTTATCTGCCCATGCCAAACCCTGTTCTGAGAAAGAGTATGTAAAATTTCCTTATAAACTTCGCCAGACATATCAGCACCTCTTATGAGCTGGTGCGAACTACCGACTAACTCACCTTTCTGATAACCGCTTATATCACAAAATGCCTGGGATACTCGGGTGATCGTCCCCTCCAGATCAATATCCGATGAAATAATATACTGGTCGATTAATGCCATATACTGTGATAAGGTATCATTAAACTGTTTGGCTTGAACTTTCTGGGCCAGGAAGAGGTTAATATAGAGTTTCATTTTATTGAGAAACTGAAACTTCTCTATCGGTTTGATAAAGTAATCCAGAGCACCAACCTTATATCCCTTATCGACAAAATCATCAGACTTAAACTCTGCGGTCAAAAAGACAATAGGTATCCTGGAGGTCTTTTTGGTAAGTTTCAGATATTCTGCCACCTGAAAGCCATCCATACCCGGCATTCTGACATCAAGCAGAATAAGATCTATCTTCTCTTTTAGAACCTGACGCAGGGCCTCCTCTCCACTTACCGCCTTGAAGATATTTAACCCCTCATAATCGTCACTCTCTATCTCCAACTCTTCAAACAGAACCTCAAGCGCATATATATTCTCCTCTATATCATCAACAATCAGTAAATTAATCTTCATCAGCCACGTATCTCTTTTCAATGTTTAGACTGTAAAAGAAACCAATTACAGAGGGAAAGACCATACCAATCCTATCACAAGGCTGAATAAAAAACCTATAAAACAATAGAATAAAATAAACATCACAAGAAATTTTCTTAAAAAGAAAGTACCATACCAGTCAATATCAGCAATAAATTTATAGCTATTTTACTAACACTACAGGCATTAACAGTGGAAGAAGTCTTTGTAAAAAATCAAAAATCTACGGCAAATATTTATAGGTATGAACAAAAGAATATATCAAATGCCTACAACAGTAAACATTCAGAGGGGAGAAAAAAGGGAAAAAGAAAAAAGCTACTAGCAACGAAAAAAATAGGCGCAGAAGCACACGCTTCCACGCCCGTAACCACTAACAGAACAAAAAGAGAGATTTACTCCTCTTCGTCCTGAATACGAGAAGGAATCCCATACATTGTTGTTGATCCCGAAGACCAGAACGCAAGACGACCCTCGCGAACCATCTCGTTTGCAACATTTTTGATCACCCGGGGCTTGCTGTCAGGATCACATGCATAAAAATCCTTAACATAGAGCTGGGGTTTAGGGGATTTTTTCGCTTTCTCTTCCATGGCGTCTTTCAACGCTTCCTTGTCCAGTGCCATAACATACTCCTCATAGAGATAGTAAAAGAAAGCATCAACGTTATAACGGCCGGAGGGACCACCCCTCCAGCCGAACAACTTTCTTACTTGATATGACTGGTGTACTTAAACTGTGTAGAAGTACGCCAGGTATCGTAAGCAAGGCGATAATCGTCAATGCTCTTGTCTGTAAACGGAATATCGCATTTTTCAAAAAACTTCTCCCAGCCAATTCTCTCTGCCCAGTCACCGATCCGCTCATATTTTTCAGCGTCAGCAGCATAAGCCTCAAGAATCTTCTTCACTGCTTCAACAACTTCCGGCCAGCGAGGAGTATTATTCGGCAAATACGGAATTACCAGCTTGGAAAACTTCGGCATGGAAATTCTATTGGAAACCTTTCCTCCAACGAGAATCGCAATACCGTCACCTTCCGGGTCAGCCAAAGGCATCGCAGGACACATAGTGTAACAGTTTCCACAGAACATGCAACGATCTTCGTTAACTTTAACCGTTTTGATCTGCTCTCCGTTCACCTCTGCCTTGGCAGGCTTTACTGCCCCAAGAGGACAGGAAGCGATAGCAAGCGGAAGCTCACAAACACCAGTGATACGAGCATTGTCAATCATCGGCGGCTTACGGTGAATACCGAGAATTGCAATATCAGATGCGTGAACCGCACCACACATGTTCAAGCAGCATGCCAGAGCGATACGAACCTGAGCCGGCAGAGTCATAGAAGTGAAGTAGTCAAACAACTCATCCATTACCGCCTTAACCACACCAGAGGCATCCGTTGCCGGAGTATGGCAGTGAACCCAACCCTGAGTATGAACGATGTTGGTAACACCAGCACCTGTTCCACCCACAGGATAACGGCCGTCATAGCTTGCCAGAGTGTCAAGCAGCGGCTGCACCTTCTCCTTGGAGTCAACCATGAACTCAACATTATTCCGGGTGGTAAAACGCAGGAAACCATCACAATGCTTATCAGCGATATCACAGATCTCGCGAATATACTCAATCGAAACCAGACGAGCACAACCAACACGTACAGTATACACTTCGTCACCGGTTTCTGATTTATGCATCAAAACACCAGGCTGAAGAATCTCGTGCCACATCCATTTCCCTTTGTTCGCTTTAATGACAGGAGGGAAGAATTGCTCGTAATGAGGGGGACCAAGGTCAGAAATACGACCATCCATCGGTTTATCCGGATTATAACCCATTGTTAAATCTCCTTTTTAATTTTTGCAAAAAAGACCATTTCCTAAGAAACAATCTTTCGATAAGATCTCAAAAACAATTCTTTATGCGGCATGCTGTCTACGGAACTCTTCAACATCACGCTGCCAGCCACCAGGAACTTCTTCTTCCTTCCAGAAAACATACGGGTTGGAACGCGGCTCTTTCACGTGCTGCGGCAGGGGCTCAACACCCATAACCTTCAAGAAGGTCGGCAGACCGATACGCTGCATGGTCTCACCTACACGCTCACGGTTCTTACCAACTTCCATCCACCAGTCCCAAACGCTCTCGATGAACTCAATCAACTCTTCGAATTCGTTCTCTTTTTCAACCTTCATAAAAGGAACAATCAGAGTTGCAAACTGGGCACCATCAAGGATCGGTGCTTTTGCACCAACACAAACAGAAGCTCCAGTATCCAGACCAGGACGCAATGCACGAGGCATAACATTGAGACAGTGCATACAGCGAGTACATTCCTTATCATCAATCTTCAGCTCATCGCCTTCCATCCACATACATTGAGTCGGACAGAGATCAAGAACTTCTTTCTTGATATCAAATGCACCCCAATCCCTACCGGAGTGAGCACCACCATTTGCCGGATAATTTCCAGCAACATATTCTTTCACGGCAGCCTGATCAATGCGAATCTCATCTCTCCAGGTACCGATAACAGCAATATCGGAACGAGCGATAGAAGCAACACAATCGTTGGGGCAGCCAGAGAACTTAAACTTGAACTTGTACGGGAACGCAGGACGGTGAATCTCATCCTGATAGTGCATGGTCAAGTGATAGCATACTTCCTCAGTATCGTAGCAGGACCACTCACAACGGGAGTAGCCAAGGCAGTTTGCAGGAGTACGCAGGTTAGAACCGGAACCACCAAGGTCCTGTCCCATCTCGTGAGTAAGATCCCAGAAGAACGGCTCAAGGCTTTCAGTACGGGTTCCAAGCAGAATAATATCGCCAGTAGAACCGTGGAAGTTGGTCATACCGGAACCATGCTTCTCCCACAGATCCATAAGCTTACGCAGATTCTCTGTGGAGTAGAATTTAGATGAAGGCTGGTTTACACGAACGGTATGAAAATGCTCAACCCCGGGAAACTGCTCAGGGACATCAGCATAACGGCCAACGATACCACCACCGTAACCAAAAACACCAACGATTCCACCATGCTTCCAGTGAGTGATTCTATCTCTGTAGGACAACTCCAGAATACCAAGAATATCCCAACACTCAGGCTTTTTTTCCGCCTGTCTTTTAATGTCGGTGACGAAGCTCGGCCACGGGCCCTTCTCCAATTCATCCAACAAGGGTGTCTCATGCTTTGCCATGATTTCCTCCTTTAATTAACGATTAAAAAACTCCGACCAGTGCAAAACATCCCAAACCCAGATTCATTTTGTTTTGTTCTGCAAAAAGTTACTGCTTGAAACTCTTCAATTAGGCCTGAGGATATCTTTGCCAATTCATTTTGTCAACAAAAAATCTGCCAAATTTTTCTACAAAAATAAATGTTTAGGGAGTCAAAAAGACTTGCTCTGTCCAAAGCGGAACTGCTCTAAAAATCGTTTTTCCAGCCCCGGCGTACCTTCCCCTTTTTGCCCCATCTCTTTGAGGAAGGCAGCAGCCAGAATTTTCCCCAGCTGCACCCCTTCCTGATCGAAAGAATTAATTCCCCAACAAAAGCCCTGCAAAACAATTTTCGCCTCATATAAGGCAAGAAGGGCCCCCATGGTTTTCGCATCAAGCTGCTCTCCCATAAGTATTAATGAAGGACGGTTGCCGGCAAAGGATCTATTCGGATTTGTCGATTGCTGTCCAACAGCAAAGGCTACCGACTGAGCAAAAAGATTAGCCAGCAATTTCTGCTGTGATGTCGTTTTTTCCACCTCCAGATCCTTGCCGTATTGAGAGCGGGTAAAACCAATAAATTCCACAGGTACAATTTCGGTACCCTGATGCAGGAGCTGATAAAAGGCATGCTGGCCATTTGTCCCCGGTTCTCCCCAGAGAACGGGCCCGGTCTTGGTTGTAACACTTTCTCCATCTCTGGTGATTGATTTACCATTACTCTCCATATCACACTGCTGAAGATGAGCGGAAAAACGGTGTAATGCCTGGCTATAAGGAAGAACCGCCAGCGTTGAATACCCCAGGAAATTATGGTTCCAGACCCCAAGCAAGGCCAGCAGTAGTGCCGGATTCTTCAAAACCTCCGGCTGTTCCGCCGCTATATCCATCTCATTGGCACCAGCCAAAAGCTCCATAAAGGTATCCAGCCCAAGGAAAAAACCAAGACTGACCGCCCCCACCATCGAAGTCACGCTATAACGGCCGCCGATATAATCATACATGTAAAAAGAGCGTAGATAACGTGTGGGGGTATCCATTGGGCTGCCCTCTCCCGTCACCGCCACACAGTGCCGGCATGGATCAAGTCCAGCTTCCCTCAAGGCAGAACGCACCAGAGTTTCATTGGTCAAGGTCTCCAGGGTTCCACCACTTTTGGAGACAATCACTACCAGCGCAGAATCAAGTTCTACTTCCGACAGCCTGCGGGCGGCATCATCAGGATCGACATTAGAGATAAACAGCACCTTTCTACCCGGCAGGCCATAGGCATATAACGCCTCATACAGTGCTCTCGGCCCAAGATCCGAACCGCCAATCCCCACATGAATTACGCTGGTAAAGTGTTTTCCACTACTCCCGGTCAATACACCGCTCTCAATCTCTTCCAGAAACTGACGCAGCTGCTGCAGATTCTCTTTTGCCTTTGCTGAAGCCGCTGCCTCACAAGGCTGCGGTTGAAAAAGATCCCTTGAAGCGGTATGCAGTGCCTGCCGATTTTCACTGGTAAAACCATTAATGGTATTGACCACTGTACCACGACGCATGACACGGAACTGCTCGACAAGCTGCTGTTCATCTGCCAACTTCTGTAGTGCAGCAAGGACCTCATCATCAACCCGCTGGGTGGCAAAATGGAGATCAAGCAGAGGAGTTCTACAGACATAACGCTCAAGACGGCTTCCCGCTGTCAGTGCATTATCTGCGGTAAGATCGTAGGGAGCTGCCGCCAGTTTCTTTAATTCCTTATACGTAGCGGTATCACTGAGAGCCACTGTTTTCATAACATTCACCTCTCTCTATTTTCGCCGCTACACTCTCTTTTACTGTAACGCTCTGCACCTTCTCCTCCATTTGCCTTTAATGCAGCAATCGTTGCGGCATAATCGGTGCTGCCATAAATGGCGGAACCAGCAACAAAGACATTGGCCCCGGCAGCGGCCACATCAGCAATGGAGGCTGGGGATATCCCGCCATCAATCTCAATATCAACATTAAGACCAAGGGAATCAATCCGCTGACGGAGCAGCCAGATCTTCTCCAGCGTAGAGGGGATAAAGGATTGCCCGCCAAAACCGGGGTTCACCGACATCAGCATAACAATATCAACCTCCTCGAGAATATAGTCCAGGGAGGAGAGCGGCGTTGCCGGATTCAATACGACCCCAGACCTTTTACCGAGCTGCCTGATCCTTGATACAGTGCGATGGAGATGGGTACAGGCCTCCACATGCACCGTAATCCAGTCGGCACCAGCCTCGGCAAAGGCATCAATATATTTATCCGGTTCCACGATCATCAAATGGACGTCCAGAGGTTTTTCCGCCACTTTTTTAGCGGCACGAACAACTAACGGTCCAATGGTAATATTAGGAACAAAACGGCCGTCCATCACATCCACATGGATACAGTCAGCACCGCCGACTTCCACCGCGGTAATCTCTTCGCCCAGTCGGGAGAAATCCGCTGATAGAATAGATGGTGCAATCAAAATCTCCTTTTTCATATTTCCCCTTCTCGTACTCGGTTTTAAGAATAATTTATCTCAGTTTAAGGCCGGAAAACAACAAGATCATCCGATACGCCGTATCCGCTCTCCAGGCAAACTCTCTATTAGCTCGTCCATCTCCAGTATAAGACAAATTTCATTGATATGCTGTGCATCAAGCCCGCTTTTCTCTACCAGTTCATCTTTCGTTACAGGATAGGCGTCTATCAAGCGATAGATCTTCTCCACATCACTCCCTCTGCTGCTGGATCGTTTCTGCGGCGATTTCTCCCGCTGCCCAGCACCATGCCCTACAGCTATTCCCATATCTGTCAGTATATCATCCACGGATGAGACCAGTGCTGCTCCAGCACGAATCAATGCGTGACAACCCTCACTTTTCAGCGAGTCCAACTGCCCGGGAACGGCAAAGATATCACGCCCATAATCAAGCGCAATCTGGGCGGTAATAAGAGAACCTGATTTTCTGGTCGCCTCCACCACCACAACCCCCTGTGCTATACCGGCAATAATGCGGTTACGGGCTGGAAAGCGGAAGGCATCGGGCCGGGTTCCCAGCGGATATTCACTCAGCAGCAAGCCTTTTGCTACAATTTCCTGATATAATTCACCATTCTGCCGAGGATAAATTTTGTCAAGGCCACAACCAAGAACAGCAACGGTCCTTCCATTGAAGAGGGCACCTCGATGGGCAGCAGCATCAACCCCTGCCGCCAGACCGGAAACAACCACCACCCCTGCCTGCGCCAATGCCTTTGCCAGCAGATCTGCCATCCGCAGCCCATAACTGCTGGCTGCCCGGGCACCAACCACTGCTACGGCCGGGGCTTTCAGCGGGGAGAAATTTCCCCGCCCATAAAGTACAGGAGGAGGATCGGTGAGCTGCATCAAGGCGGGCGGATAGTCGGCGTCTCCCCAGACAAGAACCCTACCCCCATATTTCTCCAGCCGGGCAATCTCTTCTTCTGCCCTTTGCCGCCACCCCCCGGCAAGCAAATTTTCCAGATATCTCTGTGTTCCGGATATACGCTGCAGCTCCTGCCGGGAAGCATTCAATACATTACATGGAGAAGAGAAGTGCTCCAGCAACCGCCAAAAAGTGGTCACTCCAAGCCCTGGGACAAGGCTTAGCCCTACCCAGCTACAGATGTTTACAGGCTCTTTCATCTCTTTTCCCCCTTCTAGAAATTACGGGCTGGAAAAATCCCCCTTGGCGGCAGAGGCTTCCGCCTGTTCACGCTGCTGTAAAATCTGCCCATTCAGTGCCAGAAGCTCTGCCAGCAGCACACGCAGACGATCTCTGTCACCGGCTTTTTCTGCCTCTGCAATCTCTTGCTCAAGGCGTTTCCGGGGAGTAGATAATTGCGCTTCCCGCAACATCACCACCACATCATCCACCTCCTCTCCCTGCCAGACCTCCGGCGGATAGAGTAGCAGCCTGGCAACGAAACTACGCTCCTCCCCCTCCGGCAGGCAGGTCAGCAGATCTTCCGGCTCAGCAAAAGGGTTTTTCTCCAACAGCTCCTGTTGAATGGCAAGAATTCCCTCCCCAAGGCTCCCTCTTAAAAAGTCCTCCAGTCCGGCATTCCGCAATGCGGACACACTTTGCGGCTGAAGGATGGCAAATTCCAGCACCTTCCGCTGGATCTTACAAAGCCCCGCAACCTTTTGCCGCTCAACATCAACACCACCACCATCTTCAGTGGGCGGCACCGGCGCAATAACCGGAACAGAGGCAGACGAATCTTTAAACGGCACATCCCGCAGCAACTCCTGCAGCTCCTCTTTTTCCAACTGCAGTTTTTCTGCAAAATGCGCGATAAACAATGAACGCTGCAGCGATGAACCAACAGATGTCAACAACTCTTTCAGCTCATCAACAATCTTCATCTTGCCGTCAAAGCTTAATCCATATTTGCTAACCAGCCGTTCAACACTAAATTCCGGCAGCTCCCGCGCCTCTTCAAGGAGTCGCAGCAGACCTTGTAAACCATACTCACGGATATAACTATCGGGATCATGCTCCTTGGGCAAAACGGCAACCCGCCCCGCCATCTGTTCCAGCAAAAAAAGCGGCACCGCCCGCACCGCAGCTTTTTCTCCAGCAGCATCTCCATCAAAAAGTAGGGTAACATTACGGGTAAACTTCTTTAATTGGCGGAGCTGTTCCCTGGTAAGTGCCGTGCCCAGCGGAGCAACAACATTATCACACCCAGCAGCAGCCAGGGAAATCATATCAAAATTACCTTCAACAATAATGGCTCGATCAAGGGTGCGAATCTTCTGCTTTGCCTGATATAACCCAAGTAGAAGAGTACTCTTATTGTAGATAGAACTCTCCGGCGAATTTAGATACTTCGGCTTCCCTTCGCCAACAATACGGCCACCAAAACCACAGATCTCTCCGGTCAGAGAGAAGACAGGGAAGACAATTCGATCACGAAACCGGTCATAATGCCCTCCTCTCTCCTTTTCCACCACCAGCCCTGCTTCAAAAGCCGCCGAAATTTCATCTTTTGTTAGATGCCCCCCAAGAAAATTCCACCCTTCCACCGCAGGGGCAGGGGCATAGCCCAATAAAAAACGCCGGGCAACAGAAGAATCTACACCTCGCCTCTTTAAGTAGGCTTGAGCCGGCGCCGCTCCCCGCCCCTTATAGAGATACTCGGCAAAGATATCTGCGGCGCGGCTGGTTACAGCGAAAAGTGCCTTGCGCCGCGCCATCTTCTCCTTTTCCTTATGGCTCTGCGCCCGTTCCGGCACGGCAATACCATATTTACGGCCAAGAATCCGCAAGGCTTCCGGGAAATCAGCACCCTGGGACTTCATTACAAACTCAATAACATCCCCAGACACCCCACAACCAAAACAGTGAAAAAACTGCTTCACCGGATTCACAGAAAACGATGGGGTTTTCTCTCCATGAAACGGACATAGTCCCTGATAATTGGCACCGCTCTTTTTCAAGGCAACACTCTCCCCAATCACCTGCACAATATCAGCGGCCTCTTTTACTCTGGCAACAACATCCATCTCCGCCATGCAATAAACTCCTGATAAAGATTTAACCAAGATGGCAAAATATCCATTTACCGGCTTTACACGCTATCCCGCTTATAGTAGGTTAAACTAGTTATAATTCTAGCAAAATTTTACGATTACAGAAATAGTTTCCCTCTGGGGCTATCTCCTTTTACCGGATACTAGCAAAAATTCCTTATGAGGACGAGTTATTCCAGATAAGGATACGCACTCTTTTCTCGACGACTATTCAGGCTATCTAGCCATAAAATAGATATTTTATGACAACAACAACTCAAAATAATATCGGAGATAAAATAAAATTTCTCCCGGCCCTGCCAACAACAATCAGTCAGGTGCTGGCAGTTACCTCCGACCCGGAAAGTGATGCCGATGATCTTATCGCTGCCGTTCTTCCCGACCAATCCATGTGTGCTGCTATCCTGAATATTGCAAATTCTGCTTTTTTCGGTATGTCAAGACAGGTAAGTTCTCTTGAACGGGCTGTGATTGTTCTTGGTCACCGTGAGATTCGTAATATTGTTATTGGCCGGGCTGTATTTAACGCTTTCCCTAAACTCAATGAATCACGCCAGCAGGAGGTTTCTCTCTTCTGGAAACACTCCTTTCACTGTGCTCTTCTTACCATGATCATTGGAAAAACAGCCTGCAGTGACTCTGGAGAAATGTTTATTGCCGGTCTTATTCACGATATAGGAAAGTTACCGCTACTTATCGCCTATCCCCAGGACTATATTCTTATTCGAGGTATTGATGATGCATATTATGGGGAGAAGGAAAAAGAGCTTTACGAAATAACACACACCGAAGTAGGGCTTCATCTTACTCGCAAATGGCTCTTTCCTGAGCCGCTTATCATCAGCGCGGGTTTTCATCATCAGCCGGAAAAAGCTCCCAGTAACCAACTCTATCCAACCCTGATACAGCTTGCCGACGCAATTGTACTGCTCTCTCTTCAAGGAAACATTCCCACTCAGGAAATATATCCCCACCTTTTTGCTCTTATCCCGGAGACACTTGACCTTCTTACCAACTACCAAATCATTGTGACCCCGGAAAAGATTGAAAAATGGCTTGAAGAGATGAAAAAAGGAGCAGAAAAAAACAAACAGATCCTCGATCTGCTGGCTGCTGCATAATGAAAATTCCATCTCTTTCCCGAACGGTAAAAAACACCAAACGGCTGGCAGAGATTCTCCGTGTTCTCTCCCGCTTCGGTTTTACCCAGCTTATTGTTGACTCGGGCCTCTACCGTATTGGGGGCAAATCAAAAGAAGAGCTGCATCAAGAGGCGGAAACAGCAAGCCACAATCGGCCACGGGCAGAGCGGGTACGACTGGTACTGGAGGAACTGGGGCCTTCGTTTATCAAGCTAGGGCAGATTCTCTCCACCCGGCCAGACCTTATCCCCCAGGAATGGGCTGATGAATTTAGAAAACTCCAGGGGAACTGCTCCTATGTCCCCTATAGCGAGATAGAAAAGATACTTGTTCAGGAATTTCCAGGCAGACTGGAACAGCTTTTTTCCTCCATAGATAAGGAACCACTGGCAGCAGCTTCTATTGCTCAAGTACATGCTGCCCGTCTGCTCGACGGTACCGAGGTGGTAATTAAGGTTCTACGGCCAGGTGTACGGGAACTACTGGAAGAAGATATGAGCCTGGTCAGCAGTATGGCACAACTGCTGGAACAATATTTTTCCAACCTAGGCTATAGCCCCACTGCCGTAGTCAAAGCCTTCTCCAAAGAGGCATTAAAGGAGCTGAATCTGGTCATTGAAGGGCAGTCAGCAGATCGAATGCGCCACGATTTTGAGAATAACCCTCATATCCACTTCCCCAAAATCTACTGGCGGGCAACCAGCCGCAGTGTACTGACCATGGAAAGAATCAATGGCAGACTGCTTTCAACCCTTGACCCGAAAGAGCTTACCTCTGCTCAGCGGCACAAGATTGTTGCCATTGGTACCGATGTCGTCTTTCAACAATGTCTTCGTTTTGGCTTTTTCCATGCCGACCCGCACCCCGGTAATATCTTTCTCTGTGAGGATGACAGCCTGTGCCTGATTGACTGCGGCATGGCAGGTCAGCTTGATCGAGGTACCACCGAACAGCTTATCAATCTGGTTACCGGAGTGATAAAAAGTGATGAAGATATGCTCTGCCGGGTAATCCTTGCCTTAACCAACGTTGATCCGGCCCTGCTGGACAGCAGAGAGTTCCGCCTGGAACTGCGTAATATAGCCTCTGCCTTTCAAAACACTGACCTGCAGCACTTAAATATCACTGACCTGCTCTCCCGCTTTTTCCGTATGCTGCGGCGCTACCAGATTGAATGTCCGGGAGATTTAATGCTGCTGACCAAGGCACTGACCACCATAGAGGGAGTGGCCGAACACCTTGCCCCGGAATTTGATGTGCTCGCCCATGTTGAGCCACAGATTCGTGAGATCGTTATGGCTCGTTATTCTCTTAAATCGCTGCAAAAAAGAATAATGGCCGTGCTGACACACTCCTTTGAACTTATTGAAACTCTCCCCAGAGATCTACAGCGTTTCCTTGATCAGGCACGGCATAGCCGCTTTACCCTTAACCTGGAGATGAAACGGGTAGAACGTCTTGCCAACAGGATTGAATCTGCCAGCAAACTGATGGGATTTTCCATGATTATCTCAGCACTTATTGTCGGCTCTTCCATCTTGATTCTCGCCGATAAGATTGGTAAATCTTCCGGGATTATCGGTACATTAGGGATGTTGGGGCTCATAGTGGCAGGAGTCGCCACCACAGGGTTCTTTATCTCTTTTCTACGTCCCGGAAAAAACAACCGCAACAAAAACTAAAAAGATACTACTCATCTGAAGAGAAACATTCTTTCTTAAACAGCGTTACAGATAGCAGCAAAATGTGCTGCATCAAGGCTGGCTCCCCCCACAAAAAGCCCGGAGATACCCTCAATAGCAAGATAAGCACAACAATTATCCCTATTTACCGCCCCGCCATAGAGAAGAGGAACCTGAGGCAGCCCCCGCTGCACCCTGCCCGCCATCTCCGCAACCTGCGCCGCCGGTTCGGGGACGTTGGCCACAACGGGATCATGCGGTGTATAGGCAAGCAGAAAGCTGCCGTCAATATCTCCAAGAGGGGCAACAAGGGAACCCAACTCTATTGCATCTGCAAAACAGACAAGAGGCGTTATGCCAACATCTACCGCCTCATGTACCTTATTGATAATTTCCTGTCCACTCTCATGAAAATAGCGACGGCGCTCAGCATGACCGACAATAGCATATTCCGCCACCCCCTTCACCAGATCTGCTGCCACCGCCCCGGTATACTTCCCCCGGGGAAAGGGAGAGATATCCTGCGCGGCAAAGGCGATATCAATATTCAAGCCAGCGGCGGCTGCTGCAACCCCTTCCAGACTCACAAGCGTTGGGGCGAGAACAACCTCTGTCTCCGTTTTAGGGTGAAAAAGAGGGGCAAACTGCTCCAGCCAGTGCCTGCCTTCTTCGGTTGTCTTATGAGACTTCCAGTTGCCAACGATATAGTGCATTTCCCCCTCCTCCATCACCAGATTCCCCCAACAAAAACGGCTATTAACAACCGCCTCAGCTGTTAATAGCCGTTACTATTTTCTGCCGTACCACACTCTCACTTAGACCGGAGATCTCTACCCGTTTCTGCCGTGAACTCTGGCCGGAACTCACGGAGACATCCCGCGCCGGGCAGCCGCAGACAGAGGCAAGCAGTTTTTCCACCTGCCGATTGGCCTTGCCGCCCACCGGCGGGGCAGCCACCGCCGCCTTAATCCGATCACCATGAAAACCGACAAATGCCGTCCGCCGTGCACCCGGCTGCACATGGAGCATAACCACCACCGCCCCATCTTTTTTCGCACTCAACCAGGGCATCTATTCGGAGAGACGCATCGAAGTCTGATCCAATGCCAGCATATACTCTTCTAAAACCCGGCGTAATTCACCGCGAACTTCTCCTTTCTTGCTCTCCAGGGCTTCAATCTCCGCCGACAGACGAGCAACCGTCTCTTCAAGCTGCTCATTGATAGCTTCTACTTCCATTTTTGCCTCATCAATCATTCCGGCAGCTTCTTTTTCCGCCTCCGCCCGCATGGTGTCAGCAAAACTCTGCGCAGAAACAAGCGTCTTCTTCAAATTGCCTTCTTCCTCTTTCAGGCGGGCATTCTCTCCCCGCAACTGCACCACCTCATCAGAGAGGCGCTGCACATCAGAGCGCTCCATAAGCCCTTTGGCATTCTCTTCCTTAAGAGCGGCATTCTGCCGGGTAAGCAGAGTTACCTGCTGCATAAGCTCTTCCCGTTTCTTCTGCTCCTTCACCGCATCATGCTCAAAGATCTCAAGCTGCTTACTTAGATCTCCGATCTGGGAGAGATAGCCCATATTCTCGGTGGTCAAGGTTTCAATACGGGATTCAGCATGATGCAGCCTTACCTGGACCTCCTCTAACGTCTCCTCCCTCTGCTCTCTCCCATCAAGCCCCGGAGCCAGCTCTTCAACACCTTCCAGAGGCTCCAGCATCCCCATTGCTCTTGCCTGCCTCTCTTTAGCACCAATGGCAGCATCAAGTCGTTCCTGCAGAACCCGTCTCTCTTCACTGAGTTCAAAAAAATCATCCGCAAGCAGTTCAAGATAACTCTTTACTTCTACAGGATCATACCCTCTAAATTTTATCTCAAACTCTTGATCCCTGATCGCCTGAGGCTTCAACATTTCTCTCACCAATATTCTCACATTTCCGTACAATTACGGACTTCTTTCTCTCTACGGTATTCCTCTGACACCGCTTTCTTCTACCCGTTAAACGCAAAAGATCATCCCATACCAGGGCCCATGGCAGCTATCTGCATCAAGGTCGGCACCAGAAAACTCTGCAGAAAAACCACTCCCAGAATGAGAATCATCGGAGAGAAATCAATCCCCCCCATATCAGGCAGAAACTGGCGAATCTTCTGTAAAGGAGGCTCTGTTACCCGATAAAGAAACTGCACAATAGGATTATAGGGATCAGGATTCACCCACGACAATACCGCCCGGGCAATAACAATCCACATATAGGCAGTAAGAACAAAATTTATCACCTGGGCTATCGCCACCATAAAATTACTGACAACAAACATACTAACTCTCCTTTTTCTCAGGCGACTCTACTGCCTGCTGCAATATCTCCATCAACGGCTGAAAGCACCAGCCGTTCACCATCTTCCGTTTTTTCCTTTGCCGCCAAAATCATCCCCTGAGACAAAATCCCCATAAGTTTTACCGGTTTAAGGTTGGCAACAATAATAACCTTTTTTCCCACCAATTCATCTGCGCTGTAATATTTCGCAATTCCAGAGACAATCACCCGCTCCTCCGGTGCATTAACAACGATTTTATACAGCTTTTCAGATCCCTTGACTGGTTCTGCAGAAACGATCTCTGCCACTCTCAACTCCATCTGCTGAAAGCGGTCAAAAGAGAGCATCCCCTCTTTTGCAGCCGCCTCCTTATCTGCTTTTTTGGCAGGGGTTTTCTTCTTTTCCTTTCCCTTTTTCCCGCTGCCGTCCTGCGGCTCTTCTTTTGCCAGGCGGGGAAAAAGATTTTCTACATCTGAGGCATCACCGGCTGCAACACCAGAGTCAGCAAACGCAGGCTCTCCAACACAGAATAAAGCACCGTATCAAGCCGCGCCGACAACTTTTCATCTTTTGCCAGCACCCAGGGCTCATTCTCAACAATATATTTGTTGGCAAGGCCAACAAACTCCCATACGGCCTGCAGTGCAATATGAAAATGAAACTCCGCCATATTTTCACGATAGAGGCGCAGCATCTTCTCGGCAGCACCCTTTAACTCAATATCCTTCTGTTTTTCCTGCTGCGGCTGCGGAACCTTACCACCGCGATATTTCTTCACCATCGCCTGTGCCCGGCTAAAGAGATTCCCCAGATCATTTGCCAGATCAGAGTTATGGCGGCCAACAATAAGCGCAGAAGAGAACGAAGAGTCAAGCCCAAAAGACATCTCCCGCAGCAGAAAATAGCGCAGGGTATCAATACCATACTCCTCCGCCAACTCACGGGGGCGCACAACATTCCCCAGACTCTTGCTCATTTTTGTATCATCCACATTCCAGTAGCCATGCACATGCAGTCTTTTATAAAGCGGAATCCCCAAAGAGAGCAGCATGGTCGGCCAGAAAACGGCATGGGGCTTAAGAATGTCTTTTGCGATAAGATGCTCACAGCCCGACCAGAAGTCATGAAAGTCTTGCTGCGGATACCCCAGCCCGGTCAGATAGTTAATCAGGGCATCAAACCATACATAGGTGACAAAATTATCATCAAACGGCAGTTCAATTCCCCAGGTTAAACGGGATTTGGGGCGAGAGATACAGAGATCACCCATAGGCTCTTTCAATAATGCCAATACCTCATTACGATACCGCTCAGGGGTAATAAACTCGGGATGCGTTTCGATATGCTCGAGCAACTGCTGCCGATATTTTGACATGCGGAAGAAATAGTTTTCTTCCTCAATCACCTCAGGCTCCCTCTGATGATCGGGGCATTTCCCCTCCACCAGCTCTTTTTCCGTTAGATAACGCTCACATCCCTTACAATAAAGCCCCTTATACTTGTCAAAATAGATATCCCCTTTTTCATACACCTTTTGCAGGATTCCCTGAACCACAGCGATATGATCGGCATCGGTAGTACGGATACAGCGGTCAGGCACAACATCCAGCAACGGCCAGGTCTGCTGAAACAGAGCACTGATTCTATCAACATATTCCCGAGGAGTAACCCCCTCTTTTTCAGCCGCCTCCACGATCTTGTCGCCATGCTCATCGGTACCAGTCTGAAACCGCACCGGCTCGCCGCAAAGACGACGGAAACGGCTATACACATCAGCAACAATAGTGCTGTAGGCATGCCCTAAATGAGGCTGGGCATTAACATAATAAATCGGGGTTGTTATATAGGTGGTCATATCTCTTTCTCTCACTACTCTATTTTCTTTTTTCTCCACGCGTTTTCAGCGATCGCGCCTGCGACCACTGCTCCTCCGCGAGAACAATCTCTTCACCGGCACTGTTTTCAACCACTAACTGCCGGCCAATCACATTCTGCCCCCGGACCATAAACTGCTCGTTATTCACCATGATCTTCCAGCCCGGTTTCGGCATTTTCCGCCGCAGTTCTCGATAACCAGTATATTCATGTGCCAAGCAGCAAAACAGGCGGTTACAAACGCCTGAAATCTTATTGGGGTTAAGGGGCAAATCCTGCTCTTTTGCCATCTTTATTGAAACGGAAGAAAAGTTGCCCAGATAAGAGCTGCAACAAAACTCTCTGCCGCACAATCCCAGACCGCCAAGCATCCGTGTCTCATGGCGGACGCCAATTTGACGCATCTCAATACGAGTGCGAAACTGCTGCACCAGATCCTTTACCAACGCCCGAAAATCGACCCGATTTTCAGCAGTAAAAAAGAAGATAATTTTACTGCCATCAAAAAAACGCTCGACCCGCACCAGCTTCATACTCAGTCGATGTTTCTCTACAAGCTGACAACACACCCCATACGCCTGCTGCTCCAACTGCTGTAGAGAAGTATATTTCTCCTGCTCCTGTTCGTCTGCCACACCAGTGATTTCCATCATCTCACCGGTCACCCCCCGCAAATAACCGGGAGCGGCACCAACAACAGTTGCCGGCTCCAATCCATGATCCGTCCGCACCATAACAATCGTGGCCGGAGCAAGCCCCCCTTTGGAGAAAACAACCGTCTGCATCGGGCTTTGCGGACGAAAGCAGATCCTGTAGCGAAAAAGGCTCTGCCCCTCTTTTGTATTCTCTTCTTCCTCCATAACCTGCATCACCATTGTTTCCTCCGTGCTTGCAAGGCAAAAAGCAATACCTCACAAACAGGAGCACGTTGACAATTACGAGCCAGTTCCTTCTCAGCCTGTTCCAAGGCTTGTAGTTTAGCAAACAACTCTTCCTTACTCCAGCATTTTAGTGCATCTTCTGCGAAATCGCCACAGGAGAGGGCAAGGGCCTGCCGATCTTCCAGCAACAGATCCCGAAGCCAGCGGCGAAACAGCCCCAAAAGCACTGGCAGATTCTCCTTTGCATCTGCCATCCGCTCAGCAAAATGGAGCAAAGTAAAAAGCTGCTCTTCAGCGGCAGCAGTACCATTAGCTTCATCAATACCAAGTAGAAAGGCTATAATTTCCTGCCAGAGTGTAACAATACCCGTTTTCTGCAACTGCAGGGCAACGCCGGGGCTGCCGGATGTGAGCAAGGCAAAAAGCCTGGCATCAGCCTCTGCAATACCATATCCGGCAAGCACCGCAGTAACGGCTGAAAGGGAGAGCGGCTGAAAGGGAATTGTCTGGCAGCGGGAAGAGATAGTATCCAGCATTTTCGCCGCAGAATCAATCGTCAGAATCAACAGATTTCCCGGCTGCGGCTCTTCAAGCGTTTTCAGCAAGGCGTTGGCCGCTTCCCTTCTCATGGTATGAGCATTTTCCAGCACACTCACCCGCATACTGGATTCATAGGGAGGATACTCCAGCGATTGTATCAACCGGCGGATAAGGGCAATCTTCATCACCCCATTTTGCGGGACGATACGCTGAAAATCGGGGTGGTTATCATGGAGAAGCTTGCTGCAGGAGGCACAGGTGCCGCAGGCAAAGAGCGGCATGTCACTTTTTTTCTGGGTGCAATTTACCGCCGCCGCAACGCCCCGCGCAAAAAGAGCCTTCCCTACGCCATCGGGGCCAGAAAAAAGAAGTGCATGCGGCAAACGATTACTGGCAAAAGAGGCGGCAAGAAGTTTTTTTGCTTTCTCCTGCCCAAAAAGATCCATACAGCCAAGCGGCGGTATAAAAGCTGATGCCATACTCTTCTCCCCCTGAATGCTCTATTCCCACAGAGAGAGTTGATTACGCATCGAGGCGGCATTTTCTCCCGAATCGACCTTGCCTCTCTCTTTTTCCTCATACCCTGAGAGATAGAGATAACGCTCCAAAAGCCGCTGATACTCAGTAAAGGAGTGCTGTCCGGCAGCCATTTTACTGCGCAGTTGCTCAATCATATTCATTTTCGCATCCATATCATCAACCATACTGAGCAAAAATGCCTCCGGCGTCATCGGCACCACCGGCGAACCAAAGTCAAGCCGTCCATGATGGCTAAGCACCAAATGCTGAAGCTGCTCAAGCTGCCCTGCGGGAAAATAATCAATGGACGCGGCCGCCGCGGCAATCATTTCGCTGCCAATAACGATATGCCCCTTCAGCCGGCCCACGGTGGTATATTCCACCACTACCCCCTGAAATGCCATCTCTTCAACTTTACCAATATCATGCAGCAAGGCACCGGCCACCAGCAGATCCCGATCCACCCCTGGATAGTGCGATGCCAGGCCATCTGCTGCCTGGGCACAGGAAAGAGTGTGTTCAAGCAGCCCCCCTACACAAGAGTGATGTGCCCCCTTGGCAGCCGCCGCTTCCTGAAACCGCCGCCAGAACTTTCCCCTGCCAAAAAAGAGATGCAGCAACTCCTTTAACGGGCCATCTGCCACACTGTTTACCAACGCAAGGAGCTCGCGAGCCATCTGTCGGCGATCCCTGGTGGTTTCCTGCTGAAAATCGGCGATCTGCACATCTTCCGGGGCGGCGGGAGTAAGAGCTGCCTGCTGTAGCTGCTTCTGCCCGTTATAAATGCCAACTCGGCCATCACAAAAAAGAAACGCCCCAACAGAACAAAACCCTTCAACCTGCTCGGCATTATCCCATACAGGGCAGAGAAGCTCACCGCTCTTGTCCATCAGCGTCAGCCGCAGATACGGCTTCCCCATTTTGGTTGTTCCCTTATGCACCGACTTTACTGCCAGCACCCCGGCAAACGGCTCCCCCTCTGTCAGGGCATCGATATATTTCTTACCTTCGGTCATTATCTCGCTGCAGCTTCAGCCTCATCCAGCCGGGCAAGAAGATACTCCGCCAGCTCCGCATCGTCTTCGAACATATCAAAACAGTACCCATCGTCACCGCCCAGACCTCCGGGAATCACCTCGCCCCGCTCTTCGGGGTCTGAAATCATATCACCATAGAAACAGACGGAGAGCCAGCGCTGCTCGGGATCATCATCAATAATATCGATCATGGCAAAAAGAGAACGCCCTTTTTCCTTCTGCTCCCTGCGTACCGGCCGCAAGGAATAACTCACCCCGGGACGAGCCGTAAAGTTCACTTCAACGCCCTCTTTGGCCAGAAGGTAATCAAAAAAGAACTGCACCCGGGCTTTCACTTCCTGACGATTTTCAGTCCAGCCGGCAAGAAATGCTTCAATCTCTTGTCTTCCCGAATTTTTCAAAGTATCTTCTGTCACTGTTTTCTCCTTTTGCTTGAATGGATACAACCTGAAACATCAACCATACCATAACCCGCTCACGGAAAGAGTTCTTCCACTGCATCCACAGGACATCATTATGCTGCTTATCCTTGCTCCATCAAAAACCCAAAAACAAGAGCCCCTCCCTGCCGGCTCTCCCCAGCCAACCACGCCGCAGTTTCTTGAAAAAAGCACAAAACTTATCAACCAGCTCAAAAGCCTCTCCCCAGCAGAGCTGGCACAGCTGATGAAAACAAGCGATAAACTCACTGCAGCAACCTACCGCCTGATCCATAACTTTACAACACCTTTTCACCAGCAAAACGCCCATCCTGCACTCTACACCTTTCATGGTGATGCCTACGATATGGTGGACAACAGCAGTTACTCGCCAACACAACTCTCCTATGCCCAGAACCACCTGATAATTCTTTCAGGACTCTATGGCATACTGCGTCCTCTTGATCTTATGCAGCCTTATCGGCTGGAAATGGGCCTGAAATTCTCTCCCTTGCAGCAAAAGAACCTCTACCAATTCTGGCAACAGGAGATTACTGCCAGGGTTATCAAGCAGCTCGCAGCAGCAAAAGAGAAGACCATCATCAACCTGGCATCCAATGAATATACAAAAGTTCTGGATAAAAAAGCCCTTGCAGCAAACGGCTGTAACCTTATAACGATAACGTTTCAGCAGCCCCATGCAAAAGGAGCAGAGGGGTATAAGACCATCCCTATCCACTCCAAAAGGGCACGAGGATTAATGACAGATTACGCCATCAAAAAGACACTGACAGAACCGGAACAGCTCCTTGTCTTTGCGGGTAACGGCTACCAGTTCTCAGTAGAAAATTCTAGTGCAGACAACTGGGTTTTCCGCCAAAAACAGCCGTAAACAGCTACATAACCAGTTTAATCAACAGGAAACCGCCAATAAGCAGCAGCATAAAAACAACAGAGAGGATATTAAAATATCTATCAATAAATCCCTGAATTGTCCCGCCAAACTTCCAGATCAACCCCGCCACCAAAAAGAATCGGGCGGAACGGGCGACAAGAGAAACCAGCATAAAACTGATAAAGTTGGACTGCACAAAACCTGCGGTAATGGTAAACAATTTATACGGGATAGGGGTAAAACCGGCGGCGGCAACAATCCAGACATCATATTGACGGAAATACTCCTGCAGCAGCGAATATTTTTCCATCAACCCATACCACTCTATAATAGGAACCCCCACCGCATCCATAAACCACAGCCCAAGGCCATAGCCAAGACCGCCGCCAAGCACCGATGCAATAGAGCAAATCGCCGCATAACGAAAAGCACGTTTAGGAGCAGCAACACTCATCGCAATCAAAAAGACATCCGGCGGCAGCGGGAAAAATGATGATTCAACAAAGGCGATAAGAAACAGTACATACTCGCCATATTTACCGCTGATCCAGCTCATACAGAGATCATACAGCCGGCGCAGTCCGCCCTTCTTTTTCTGTTCACGCTCCCCAGCCATATTTCCCCACCAGATCAACAAATTTTACAGGAGAAAGATCAGTTACCACCACATCCCCCTCCCTTTTTTCCACCAATTTCAACTCCTGCCCCTGCTGACTGCCCACCGGAATAACCATCCGCCCCCCCTCTTTCAACTGCTCCAGGAGAGGCTGCGGAATATCCGGCCCGCCGGCAGTAACAATAATTGCGTCATACGGGCCACTCTCCGGCCAGCCGAGAGTGCCGTCAGAGAGGTGAGAACGAATATTGTAGTAGTGCAGACTGCTAAAGACCTGCCGGGCCCGTACCAAAAGGGAGTTTACCCGCTCCACGCTGTAGACGCGATGGCAAAGCCTGGAAAGCACTGCCGTCTGATAACCGGAACCCGTCCCCACCTCAAGGACGATCTCATCTCCCCTCAACTGCAATGCCTGGGTCATGAAGGCGACAATATAGGGCCGGGAGATTGTCTGCCCTGCACCGATAGGCAGAGGGTAATCCCCATACGCCTTCACCCGCAAGGACTCCCCTAAAAAACGGTGGCGAGGAACCTCTTCCATCGCTGCAAGCACCCGCTGATCGTTAATATTGCGGCAGGCCAGCTGCTCTTTTACCATACGGGAACGCCTATGCGCATAAAGATCGGCAACAGCCACCGCCTTACTCCTCCCCGCGAAACTGCTGTCCCCAGCGAACGTCATCAGGGTCAACGGCACTATATTCTACCTTGGTTGCAATATCGCCCTGAAAACGGACAAGCAGACGAATTCTCTCTGCACTACCGAACTCATCCCCCAGCAGCGGTAAATCTTCTACCAGCCCCCTTTTATTTTCCTCATACATCCAGACAGAGGCGCCATCCTGCTGAACCTGCCGATCAGGTTGACCAAGAATAGCCAGCACATCTTTTTGGGTCGATACGGCCACCCGTATCTGTGCTGCATCTGCTGCCAAATGACGTACCGGAGTTGTATAACATCCCGCGACGAAAGAGAAAACCAGACAACACAACACTACTTGCACTACCACGCGCCATAAGCGCCACAAATGCCACATATAATTCTCCCCAAACAAAAACGTAAAGGATCCCGTTATCTAAAAATATTTACCTACAGTATAGCTGCTGCATTCATGAAAACGCCGCCAATCCTAGCCGGAACAAGAGACTATTGCAATAAATGAAAAGAAGCCCACGAAACAGCAGCCTCCCTATATGCCCTCCCCCTTCCAGTCAAACAACCAGAAAAAACGCTCAAGAAGGGCATTTATCTCAAATGTAAGTAACGTATACTCATACAGGGGAAAATGCCCCTTCTCAATTATCCACCTCTTTTATGATATGCACCGAACCGCATATTCCCTGACTATTACGCAGTGGTGTAACGGAGATCTCCACCTCTCCCCCCAGACTGGGTTGATTGACAACTGCTCTCTGCGCCTCCCCTCCTTCCAGCAATTTGGAGTAGGGACAGAAATGGGGAGGCATACCCCCATCATGAATCAGCTCATAACATTTTCTTCCTATACACTGTTCTTTGCTGAGCTTGACCTTATCGGCCATCGCCTGATTAATATTGACAATGGTATACTCCTTATCCAGCACGGCAATGGCTTCCGGCAGCACATCAAAAGAGGCTTCCCAAAATTCACTGGCCAGAACCAGATCTTTTTCATAACTCTCACGCTGAGCAAGATTTCTCTCAATCACCACCCATAAAGAGTTTTCCACCTCTTTCAGCGTAATCTCTGCTACCTTGGTCCAGAGCTGCAACGGCTGATTGTATTTACCCCTGCGGCGTGTTTCCCCTGAGTAGGAAGAACCCTGCTGGAGATTATCACGACAATCGGCAAGAAACATCTCGCAGGTATTTCCTTCGGGAAGAAGAGCATCAAGGCTCATACCAACGGCTTCATCCCTGGAATAACCGTAAAGCCTCTCGGCGGCCGGATTCCAGTGAATAATCACACCGCTATTATCAAGCAGATAGACGACATCATCTACCTGCCGATCGATCAATGTGTGCCAGGCCGCCTCTTTTAAGAAATCGTGCATCCGATTCAGATTTACAAAAACAATAACGATTCCCGCAAACAGTTCAGGAGCAATTCTATAGGGCACTATACGCATCATATACCACCGCTCACCCTTCAGATAGACACGTCTTTCCGTTGTCTCCTCTCTCAACTGAACCTCCTTGAGAGTAGAGATAAGATCGGTTTCATCAATGTTATGGGAGATATGGCTCAACGGCCGGCCAATATCGCCGTCCAAAACCTTGAAAAATTTCTTTATCTGGGGAGTAAATTTCCGGATACAGAGTTTATCGTCAAGAAAGAGTGTTGCCAGATTGGTTGACTCCAGCAAATTCTCCATATCATTGTTTAGCTCGGTAAGCTCAGTGATTTTCTGCTGATGTTCAGCATTGACGGTAAACAGTTCCTCGTTTACCGACTGCAGTTCCTCATTGGTTGACTGCAGTTCTTCATTACTGGCCAGCAGCTCCTCGTTGGTGGCCTGCAGCTCTTCATTTGATGTCTCCAACTCCTCTACGGTAGCCTGTAAATTCTCACGGCTAAACTGCAGTTCAAGCTCAAGATCAGAAATACGCTGCTGCGTCTCCTTATCTATATCATAGGTAGTCACAGACTCATCACTCACTTCTTTCCTCTGAGTGCTGCGCGGTTTTTCTTCAATAGAGATAACCACCAGAGGCTCCTGCCCACGCTTCTGCACCATGGGCGTTATCCGCATACTGACAAGCAAGGTATCATCTCCCCTGTTTACACGGATATTGGTAAATTTAACCTCTCTTTTATTCCTGAAGGCCTTCTGCACTCCGGTACTCAGGGGAACCTCCATATCCGACACAATCATTTTCTTGATATTACTGGAGATTTTTCCTGACGGGACTGTAATAAAGCCAGTAGAATTGCCCACCACATGCAACAACTCAAACTCCTCATTCACAACCAGCAATAAGGGAACATAGTGGGAGGCCAGCGTCTTTAACAACCGCTCCTGAAGACGCTCCTCTCTCTGCCGCTCAACAAATAACGGAGTGCCAGATGAGATAGCACGATCACTTCCCGGAAGGGCAGTATCAAATGGACGGGATTTATAGATTTCCGAAGCGTCCCGTTTTCCTCTTGAGCGATAAATCTTCCATTTATTATGCAGCGGCTCAAAGAAACTGGCCATATTGCCAATTGTTTCACTACTGCCAAGAAAAAGAGTTGCCCCAGGATTAAGTGCAAAATTAAACATCTCCATCGCCCGCTTCTGCAGCACAGGCTGCAGATAGATCAGGAGATTCCGGCAGCTGACAAAATCGATATTGGTAAAAGGGGGATCCTTTATCAAGTTATGTTTGGCAAAGACAACCATCTCCCGAACATCCCTGTTAATATGCAGATTGTTATCTTTATGATAAAAATATTTACTGATAAGATGAGGACTCATATCAGCAGCAATGGACTCAGGATAAATACCCGTCCCTGCCCGAAGAATAGCATCATGGTCAATATCCGTTGCAAATATTTTCACCCGGCCGGAAACCCCAAGCTTTTCCATACACTCACAGGTCAATATCGCCATGGAGTAGGCCTCTTCACCGGTGGAGCAGCCGGCGACCCAGAACCGCTTTCCCTCTTCACCAATATCTTTCAGCAATTCAGGAAGAAAACGCTCTTCCAGCAACCGAAAGGCATCCGCATCACGAAAGAAACTGGTCACTCCAATCAAAATTTCACGATATAGCTGGGAGATCTCTTTTGGGTACAGGCTGAGATAACGAACGTATTCCTCAACGCTTTCCAGTTGATTAACCTTCATTCGTCTTTCGATCCGACGAATAACGGTGGAGGGCTTATAATAGGTAAAATCGACCTTATGCCTCTCCCTCAGCACGGAAAAGATCCTGGTCAATCCATCCTCATCACTCAACAGGATATCAGAAGATTCTGCCTTAGAGCTGTGAGGATACTTAATGAAGGACTGAAGCTGGGCCGGCATCTCCTCCGGCGGCAGGATAAAATCCACCAGTCCGGTACTGATTGCCGCCCGCGGCATACCGTCAAATTTTGCAGATTCCTCCGTCTGCACCATTATCATTCCACCCGCTTCCTTAACCATACGGCTGCCCCGCATACCATCACTGCCGGTACCCGATAAAATCACCGCAATAGCCTTCTCTCCTGCATCTTCTGCCAGAGACTGGAGAAACAGGTCAATGGGCAGGCTTATCCCTCCCTGAAAACGATCCTGCTCCTTTAAAAACAATCGAGAATCGGAAATCGTCAGATTTTTCTTGGGAGGGATCAAGTAGATGGTATTTTTCTCAACCAGCATACCATCTTCTGCCCGATGTACCGGCATCAGCGTCTTTTTGGAGAGCAGTTCCACCATCAAACTCTTATAATCTGGAGAAAGATGCTGAATAACAATAAAGGACATACCACTATCAGCAGGCATTCTGGAAAAGAACAGATCAATCGCCTCCAAACCACCAGCAGAGGCACCAATTCCTACGATATATCTATCAGATGTATTCATTTTTTATCCACCATAAACTCAAAAGCCAACAGACCTCATTCTTTAACGCAGTGACACCAACTACCTACTGAAAAAACTTGCACAATCGAAAATTTATTTTATAAAGGGTGCTAATCTAACAGTATTAAGTAGAATCAACAATAATAAAATTGCATCGGAAAGTAGCATATTTCATCCCAAAAATACAAGAAACAATCTTGCTTTTTCCCTGCTTGTATTTAGGGTATACGTTTCAGACGCAGACGCACAATTCAAACTTTTAAGATACATTTTTCCCAGAGTAAATAGAGGATTGGTTGACATGTTTTTGCCTAGCACCGAGAGAGATCTATCAGAGTGCAATAAAAAAAGATGCTCCCAACTTGAACTCTACCGTATAATGGCTGAACAGCAGAATATTGGTCTACTGATCGGCCGCAGATCAACCTTTCGTCCGATGAATTCGGTGATGGAGGTTTTTATTGAGCTCTATGGGCAAAAACTCTTTCTCCCACAAAAAAAGGAGAACTGGCAGGTTGAATTTCAGCCCGGTACGGAACAGAGCCGTCATTTTGAGCTTACTCGCATCCAACTCTCCGACGGCAGGGTTCTGATCATCGTCGTCGATATAACAAGCAATATTCTACAGGGGGAAACTACCCGGAACCTGCTCAAGGAAGCACGGCATAATGCAACTCATGACCAGCTTACCACGCTGGCGAACAGGGCCTATCTGCTTAAATATGCAAAGCAGACTTTTCTTGAAGTCAGGCGTGAACTTAATCGTGCTGCCGTATTCGTTCTTGATATAGACAAGTTTAAATCAATCAATGATACCCTGGGGCACGATGCAGGGGATGCAGCCCTTCATTGGGTTGCAGAACGCCTGCAGCAGATCTGCCGAGATTCTGATTTTATTGCCAGGCTGGGGGGTGATGAGTTTTGCGTCATCCAGCGAAATGTCAAAACTCTTGCCGATGTTACCTGTCTGGCCGAAAAACTGGTAGAAGGATTATGTGATACCATTTCCTCCATGCAGAGGGAGATCTCGATCTCCTCCAGTATCGGGGTTGCACTCTTCCCCAACGACGGCACAGAGATCAAGACTCTGCTGCAACATGCCGATAAAGCCCTCTATGAATCAAAAAAGGCCGGGCGCAACTGCTTCCGCATGTATTCCAAACAGCTTAACAAACAAGTAGTTGAAAACGCGGCAATAGTAACAAATCTTTATACAGCCTTTACCAACAGAGAATTTCAACTACGCTATCAACCAGTCTATACCATTGATGGAAAAGAAATCCAGGGAGTGGAAGCATTTACTCGTTGGCTGCCGTCAACACTCTCCTGGTCAAGATGCCTGCTGAACGAAGGAGAAGAGACTGGTATTCGCTGCGGCAAGTTTCTGCATCTGATCGAGCGGATGAAGCTGAGTTCCAATCTCTTTAAATGGGGAGTGGAAACGGCATGCCGTGATCTTGCCCAGTGGCGAGAACTCCCAGGCTGCAGCAAATTTACCCTCTCGTTAAACTGTTCCCTGCGCCAGTTGGAGGAGTGTGATGTTCTTGCCGTAATTGAAAAAAACATGGAGACCTATAAACTTGAGCGTAATGCAATTCTGCTTGAGATCTCCGAAGAGATATTTAGCAACCAGCACCCGAAAATTCAAAAAACGCTGAAACGTTTACGTCATTCCAATATCAATCTGGTTCTTGATGGCTTTACCTGCTCCAAAAATACACCACTGCTTTTGCGCCAATGGCAACCAGATAAGGTGAAGATCAATATGAACTGTGTTTGTGGAGAAGAGAAGGTCTCTTACCAAAAGCAGTTAATTACTGATCTGGTGACCATAGCCCGGTTTTTATCCAGTGCTCCAATATGTGCAGGGCAGGTCGAATCAACCGAACAACTATCAACGCTTAAACAGAGCGGCTGTGCAGTCGCCCAGGGGTATTTTTTCAACAAGTCAATGCACGCAGAGAAAATAACCGATTTATTGCACCGAGAGTGCTGCAGTTAATATAATGATAGATGAAACTTTTTATTGTAGGCACAGTTTTTCTAAACTTTAGCAAAAAAACCATAGGATTATACAAAAATGTACCTGATTATATCAAACGATAACGAACCGGGAACACTGGACACCCTCCCCCAAACGGAAGGATTAACCATTTTAAAGGAAGATGAATTTCTGAATTCAGATATCCAGATTGATGACGAAACAACCTATGCCATTACCACAGAAGGCGTTATCAATTCAGTCAACCAGAAAACAATCGCTAGAAATAAATTACAGGCGACAAATATATTAAAGGATAAGTTTTTATTCAGAGAGACAATTTCCCGTTTATTTACAGATTACACCTTTCAAAGCATCAAAATCTCGGACCTACCGCAGCTAAAAATAAGTAATACAATGGTGGTAAAACCGAGAAAAGGTTTTTTTGGCACGGGAATCCGTTTTATTGATAAAGATTCTGATTTACAACAGATACACGATGAAATCGTTGCAGAAATCGCCAAAAACACCCAGGCATTCGTTAATTCAGATACCATTTTAAGTGCAGAAGAGTTATTGGTTGAAGACTATATTGCAGGCAATGAGTATGCCGTCGATATGTTCTACGATGGGAAGGGAGAGCCCCAGCTCTTAAATATTTATGAACATCCCGCACCGGACAATGAAGCCTATATCCATGCACTATACTGTTCCAGCAGAAAAATCTATGAGAAGATAGCACCCAAAGCCATTGAGATTTTTACCCGGTTAAATGAAACACTGCAGGTAAAAAATTATATAATCCACGCCGAATTTAAGCTTGACAATGAGAGGTTTATCCCGATAGAGATGAATCCTATACGCTTGGGAGGAATGGGGCTGGGAAATATGAGTTTTTATGCCCTGGGAGTCAACCCGTATGCATATCTGATTAAAGGAACAGCTCCCGATTGGCAGGCTATCTGGAATAGAGATGAAAACAGAGATGCGATATATAATTTTTTAATTGCCTATAACGGAACAAACGTAGATGTATACAAGCAAAAGCCAAACATCGCCAAACTAAAAGAAGATCTGGGAGAAGTCTTGAACGAGACACATTTTGATTATAAAAAAAGTTTGGTCTTCGGCATTTTTACCTCAAGAGAAACAGAAGAAAGTATGGAGAAATTGAAGAGCATTGAGTTTAATGACTATTTTGAATAACATCCATCGCCTCTTCCTTCGTATCAGCAGTGATATATAACGAGGAAAAAGGAGCTAGCAGGCTGTTACGCTACTCATAAATTTTTCTTCAAACAAATAAAACCCCGGCAGCCGGAAAATGCTCTCCCATGCTGCCGGGGTTTTTTATGTTTGCGGCTGCATCCACCAGGCTTAATGCCTTCTATTCTCCCAAAAAACCCTACCACTTTTACTGGGACCCGGCGCTTCAACCGGAAATTCCTCAATACCGCCTTGTCCATTCTGAATTATCTGATTCAGTCCGCCGGCACCGCTCTGAAAGCTGGAAGAGGCCCCCATTCCATTAAGGGATTTACTTACAATAGAGAGTCCTTGCCTTTCTGTAGGGCCGCTGCCAGGGTAAACTGTCGTTGTGTTCTTGAGTTGAGTCCCCATAATTGGCCGCCAGAATGCGGTACCGGTTTTATAGTAAAAATTATACATCCGCCCGGTATTATCTGACTCACATAACTCTTCCGACGGGGTAAATGTGTTAAAATTTGCTATCTGGCTACGAACCGCAGGATTTACCACAACTCGTTCCCCTGGCGCATTAAGCGTAAAAAACCATCCCTGTTTTTTCTCTGCTTTTTTTTCCAGCTCGGCAAAATTTGTTTCCGTGCCGGGGGGGATTTTTACTTTTGAACTCCCCGCTGTTTTTCCTGCATACACCTTTATTCCGCTGGTGTCCATCAAATCCTTTTTTCTCACCGTTGCGCCGCCATTGTCGGTGTAGGCAGGAATCTTCCCCAACTTTGCATCTTTTTTCATAGGCTCTTTGATGCCAAAAAGGTTCATCCTGGGGGTCACATCTTTTTTATCATACTCCGCAAAAAGATAACGCCCTGTGCCAAAATAGACCCAGGCATTCTCTTTTTCATCGAGGGATACCTGCGGTTTGGTGGAGATTGGTGCCTCTGCATCGTAGAGGATTGTATCCATCCATGTTGAAACATTTGACGGATCATTGCTGCCGCTGCTGACAACAATACGGTGCATCTTCCCCTGCCAATTCCTGTCTGCATGAGAGGATTTATATACTCCGGCAACGGTTCCAAAATAGATGGCATCAGTGGTAAATGCCCCGGTACTTGTACCAACCTGAAAATCAGAGCCGTAAAACTCGCCAATAAAGGAGTTCTGTTCGGCAATTTCAAACTCTTTCAACTCACTACTGAATTTTTGATACCTTTTTGCAGTCCCGCGTTCACTCTGTCCGGCACCAAGAGGCAATGATGCAAGTTTACGCACAAAGACCCTTGCATTTTGCTTACTTTCCCCTTCAAGGTTAGTGGGGCCTGTGCCAAAAACCAGATACCAGCCCCGCACCTCATTTTCAGCATCGGTTGTCACATATTCAAGAGTTGGTTGAACGGTGGTAAAACTTGCCCGTTCGTCACTATCAACAGTAAACTCATCAAGCAGTACCGGCTCTTTTTCCGGATCGGTAATATCGATAACGAAATAGGCAGAGCGCATGGTTATTTTTTGCTCCTCCGCGGTATTATCATCCTTTTGCACATTGGCAGTAACCTCTATTGGTCCTCCACCAAAACGCATTCCTCCAACAAGCAGAGTCCCCCAGCCGCCAACATGAATGGGGTCATTCTCTTTATCCCAAAGTTGAGCTTCACAAATAAAGGGCGGCAGATCATTATAGAAAACATGACTGTAATTTTTCTGGGGAAGCCATTGCAGATGGGGCAACAGATTTTGCGGAACATACGCCCACATCTCCTGACCAAGGGGAACTCCATCTTCATGACAAGTAAGTTCTCCGCTATTGTTATCCTTTACACATTTTCCCCAGAACTTATTTTCAACTTTTATACGTTTTTTGCCTGCCTTATTGGTAATTGTGTAGCTCTTTTGATAAAAGCCACCATTAAAGGCATGAAAAATACCGTCATTGGAACCAGTATAAATCATTGTTCTTCTTGCGGAGTATTTCCTTTTAAACTTCCGGTAACTCTTACTGTTATAACTAATATCATATCCGGCAAAAGGTGCCTGCACCGCAACAGGAGAGGAGGTGACAATATCTCCTAACCGCCATACAGCAGTTTTATCCACCGTATCTTCTCCAGGTTTTGTGCGGGAGAAATATTTGCGTGAGCGAAGAGAAAAACCTTTGTCATACTCTTTACCACGAACATAATTTACAAGTATTTTTAAATCTTCGTTATCAAGCGTTCCATCGCTATTCAGATCCCTTTTATCCAGACCTCCGGGGGTTGTTCCCAGAAAATACCCCCAATAATGGGTGCCGCTGGCGGTAAGCTCATCTGCAGTAAAAGGAAGAACTTCACCACTATCGACAATTTGGTTTCTATTTTTATCAATATAGGTAAACATATAGCGTTTATTGTCGGAAGAGAGATATTTGCTCCGCTGCTCACCAATATCGCTGTTAGGGATATGGGAGAGGCGATTACCACCCGACCAGAGATAAGCGATATCCTCCGTAGAAAGCCCTTTCTCTACCTCTTTAAATTCTGATAAGGGATCAGGTGTTATTATCTTAACCTTCTTCCCGTTGATAACCGGTGGTTCTTTTGTATAGAGAGTTGTTTCTATCTCTTTGCCGGGATTATATGGGTCTTCAATGGTAACCTTCTGTTCCAGACGTCCATTACCATTTGCATCTCTATATTTGGAGATAGTGATATTTCCGGTTTCCTCTACCACTGTTTTAATAATCAAATCTTCCACGAGATCTAGCTGTTGATTACGCTTGGTATCCTCCCGAAGATTACCGTAGGAATCAATAAACAGTGAGTGAATTTCACCAGCCCATTTAACGCTATTATTAAAATCATCCTCCAGGCTAGGGAAATACATTGACTGAAAGGTTGCTCCCGAACCATCAATCGAACTATTAAGAATGGCAACAGACGTTCCAGAAGAGGCTGAATTCTGAATACTGCTCAGGGTTGCGCGCAGGGCTTCAGTAAGTTCAATACCATCATTGGCTGTAAAACAGTTTGTCGGCAACCCTCTTACCGGGTCTATTTTCACCTCGTCATCATCTACAGTGCCATTGCCATCAACATCATCAAAGCCGCCCTGTTTTGCGGTGTAAATAAGTGTTTTCAACGCCTCATCAGCCTCCCCAAAAAGATAAATGGGGTAAATTGTTAAATTTTGATTTCCAGCAAGGTCATCCCGTAAATCACTATGGTGAGCATAATATGCAACATTAGCAAGATACGAGGCCTGCTGGCTTTGCCCTGCTTTCTTATCACGATAAGCAAAGGGAATATTAAAGTCAGATGTGGGAAAACCATCTGTAATCATAATAACAAATGCCTTTGAACAGGAAACCAGTTCCTTTTTATCGGAAAAATAGAAAGGATCCCAAATAAAAGTACTTTCAATATTTTTCTTTCTTATCTGATAAGAATCATTTCCTTTATATCTAGGGCCAACACGTCCAGTCCCCCCCCATCCATCACCAATCTTAATGCTTTTCAAAGGATTGTCCTTTGTCTGCTTAAAATAGCCAGTGATGGTATAGAGGGTTTCTGCCAAGGGAGTATATCCCCTAGGACGTTTATCATTAATCTCCTCAATTATTTTTTCTGTATTAGACCCAATAGGAGCTTCAACTGTTCCTCCCTGATCTGATGTCGTGACACCTGGATCACCGGAGAGAAAATATGTGAGTCCATAGCGAATATCAGAAGCTGTTTCCTGTATAATTCCTTCAGTTTTTTCCCCCTTTGGAAGCTTTATTTTAAGCCGATAATTGTCTTGCTGTTTAGAGCCACTCATCTGAAAATTAACCTCTGCCGGATTGCTCTTTTTAGTAAATTTAACAGATACCTCATTCCCCTGACTGTAATCATATGGCGTTAGAAACCGATCAACACCATTAATACCATTAATATTGCTATACTTAATACTCCCCAAATCAGGGCAGTATTTAATATTCGAATAAGGACAAGGGTCAGGTTCAGCTGTGAGATATGTATCATCTCCATCTTTTTCTCTAATTCCGCCAGTCAAAACTCTCTTGGAAATATCCATACGGCGCATTGTTAGCCAATTAAGAAAATTTCCATTCCAGGGGCAATCGCTTTCCGTGCTATTTTCCGCACATTGCTCAAAGTAGTCTCCTCCATCATCATAGCGATAATATAATTGGGGATTAAACAGGCCATAATACTCCCTTGAATGATCATATTTATTTTCTTGAGGTTTGTATGCAAGATCATACATGGAACGAGAATTATCCAACATGAGCATAACAGATGGTTTTACAGAATGACCAAGAACGGCAGGCTCCTTGGTATACATACTCATTGTTGGTCGCTGCGGATGTATTTCTTCGGCATAGAGCAGTGTCGCAAGATACAGATTACATAGCGTAAAGATTGAGAGGCAGAAAGCGGCTAATTGATAATTCATAATAAAATCTCGCTCGTTATAATCGTTTATTCACCATGTTCTACAGGTGAAAAGGTTTGGTATATTCATAAACAACAGCACTCGCTGCCTTATTATCTAATTTAACGATAATCTGCACCTTTTTGGTATTGGGAATGGGAGTATCATCCCTAACATTCCAGAATGTCTGCAACACACCCTCTTTTTTACAATAGTCGTAATCCGCCTTATTTGTATCGTATGCCTTTGGGCATAGCAGTGTGTTACTGGTGCCGGTATAGAATTTATTATCGTTGTTTTCATCCTTTAAGGCATTATAATCGGCGGTAATAATCTCTTCAATCTGCGCCGATGCACGATTCACCTGTTGTGTTACCGCTTGAGCCTTAATTGTTCCCCTTATACCGGAGGTATAGAGCAGCATAAGAGAGAGAATACCAAAAACGAGAACCAATAGAGAAATAGTGGTTTCAATAAGGGTAAGACCGTGATTATTTGGGTAAGTCATATTTTTTATTTTCATACTAACATCCCACATTCCCGTGCTAAACGGTTGAATACTCAGTTAACCTGGCAACATTAGTCATAACCCACTCAGCAAAAAGAATAGCCAATAACAACCTTTTCTGAACGAAAAAGGCGGCTCCCACAAATGCGGGAACCGCCTTATAACGCACTTCTTTATAAGGGTTCTTTAAACAGTTGTATATTTACCTGGTCATAACACCCCTTATTTCCCGCTTATCCAACCGCCTTACCCAGCAGTTTATAGTTACGCTCCACCATCTGTAGCGGATCAACCGGCAGCCCCGCCTGAATCATGGCATTATCATGAATCTGCCATGCGATCTGACCGGCAAAATCCTTATCGCTCTCTTTCAGTTCAGCAAGACGGGTAATAAGCGGATTTTTCGGATTGATCTCCAGCTTTTTCTTGCTTGCCTCCATTCCCGGAATGCCATGTTCCTTACGGCTGGCGGCCATAATGCGCTCCATAGAAGAGGTCATATAGCTGTCGGGATTCACAATCATTGCCGGAGAATCGACCAGCCGCTTGGAAAACGTTACCTCGGAAACGGTATCTTTTAACAGCTCCTGCATCCATTGAAGCAGTCCATCCAGATCGCCGCTCTCCTCCTTTTCGTCCTTTTTCTCCTTCTCCTCATCCTTATCAAGAGAGAGATCTGCAGCATCGGCAGAAACCAGCTTTTTGCCGTCAAATTCACCAAGATGATTTAATACAAAATCATCAATCGGCTCCAGGGTATAGATAATCTCGATATCTTTCTGTTTAAACATCTCCACATAAGGCCCGGCCTCAATCGCGGCACGGCTGGCACCATTGATAAAATAGATCTTCTCCTGATCCGGCTGCATCCGCAGCACATAATCAGCCAGGGAGACCATTTTGCCCGCTTCTGATTTGGAAGATTCAAAAC